>MLJW01000225.1_pt1 | contig 43117 bp, 24 predicted proteins | sample 888231 | NCBI WGS metagenome assembly MLJW01 (sample SAMN05788063, study PRJNA343431) | mine drainage metagenome | isolation source: sample collected from the inflow into an acid mine drainage treatment plant... | place: Germany: Lusatia, lignite mining district
GCCACCAACCGCGATCCGAAGATCCTGGCCATCCCACCGACGGCCTGGATCAACCAACCCGCCGACAACACCGGCATCGAGCTAGCCGCCTAACACCCACCGGCCTCATCCACCTTGACAAATTCCGTGGCGGCGGAGGATGGCGTCGAGGAGCTGCCAGAGCCCTGACGCCTTGTGCGACCCGCCTTGACCGCGCCGACGTTCAACAGGAAGCCCGGCACGCCAGGGCCCGCGCGAGAGCCGGGCCCCGCCGTGTGAACTGCGTGCGACCAGCCGGGTGGACGAATGTGACGCTGCTAGGTTTCTGGAGTGTCGAGCACGTCTGACGACCGGAGCACCGCGCCGACGGGGCCGTCGGCCGTCGACCTCAGCGCCGTTCGTGATGCGCATGGTCTGGGCGAGGCGCTGACCGATCAGCGTCTGCGGGCCGGGCTCTCGGTCCGGGACGTGAGCAAGCGATGCGGCATCCCGGTGAGCACCTTGGGGGGCTACTTCAGCGGGCGCCACCTGCCGTTGGCGACGCGACCGGACGTGCTGCGTGATCTGCTGAGCGCCTTGCGCGTTGCACCTGCGGACCAGGCCCCCTGGCAGACGACTTTGCGGCGCCAGACCACCAGTCGCGACGGCAGCGGTCAACGTGCGCTGTCGCCGTACCCGGGCCTGGCGGCCTTCGACGAATCGAGTGCAGCGGTCTTCCACGGCCGCAGCGACCTGGTCGCGCAGCTGGGCGCGGTCGTCGGCCCCGGGGGCCCGGACGACTCGCGGATCGTGGTGGTGACCGGTGCGTCAGGTTCGGGCAAGTCGTCGCTCATCAGGGCCGGGCTGATTCCCCAGCTCGAGGAGCTGTGGACCCACGGGACGTCGCCGGCGACCGGTGCCGAGTCGCTGGACGTCCTGGTGGACTGGATCGCGCAGGCGCATGGTCATGCGCGCGTGGTCGTCCTTGGGCTGCGCGCCGACTACTGCGGTGAGGCCAGCGAGGTCGCTGCCCTGCTTCCTGCACTTCGCGACCACCAGGTGGTGGTCGGGCCGATGACTCCGGAGGACCTGGCGGAGGCGGTCGCTCTGCCGGCAGCAGACCTCGGGACCTCGGTCGGACCCGGGCTCGTCGACATCTTGGTGCGCGACTGCCTCGCCAGCTCCCAGGCGGGGCTCACCTCCGCCCTGCCGCACCTGTCGCACTGCCTGGCGACGATGTGGACGCGCACGACCGGCGACGGGCTCACCCTGGCGACGTATCTCGAGGTGGGCGGGATCGCCGGCGCCATCGCCCGCACCGTCGAGGAGGCGTTCACGACCCTCGACGACGACGACGCCGAGCGCGCACGACACCTGCTGCTGCGCCTGGTGTCCGTGGAGGAGGGCGTGCGGCCCAGTGCCGCCACCCAGGCTCTCGCGGACTTGTCCGACGACGACCGGCGCCTTGTCAACCACTTCGCCGAACGGCGACTGCTGACGGTCGACACCTCGACCGTGAGGCTCAGTCACGGGGTGCTCATCGAGTCCTGGCCCCGGTTGCGTCAATGGATCGACGATGGCCAGACCCTCCTGCTGCAACGACGGTCGATCTCTCGGGACGCGAGAGTCTGGGAGTCCTCGAACCGGGAGGAGGACCTGCTGCTTCGGGGGTCGCGCCTGGACGCGGTCCGCGAGTGGTCCCCCGAGGCCCGCTTGGCACTGGTCCTGCGTGAACGGGCCTTCGTGGATGCCGGCGCGGCACTGTCGGACCGCGTCGCGCGCGCTCGTCGACGCCAGCAGCGCAGGATCCATCTTCTCTTGGTCGCCACGTCCGCGATCTCGGTCATCGCGCTGGCGGCCTCGGCGGGCTACGTGAATGCCAATCACACCCTGACCCAGGAGCGCGACCAGGCCCAGTCACGCCAGGTCGCCGTCACGGCCAGGACGATCGACCAGACCAACCCGTCCGTCGCCCACCAGCTCGCCGTCGCCGCCTCCACCATCGCACCCATCGTCGAGGCGCGCTCGGCCCTGCGGACGCCACCGCCGAGACACCCGTCACCAGGATCACCGGCCCCGTCGGGTACCGCGTGGTCGCAGTCAGTCAGACCCGACACCTGATGGCCGTCGCGGGCATGCTCGGCACGGTCTCGATCTACGACACCGGCGGCACACCGCGCAAGGTCGCTCAGGTGCCCGCGCCCGTCGGGTCCGCACCAGACTCGACGATCTTCGCCCTCGGTTTCTCCCCCGACCGGACACGCCTGGCGCTGGACGGGGACGACGCGAAGGTCCGGGTGCTCGACGTGTCCGACCCGGCCACACCCGTCCCGGACGCTTCGGACCTCGCAACCCCCGGGACCGTGTACGCGGTCGCGTTCCTCAACGACACCACGCTCCTTGCCGCCACCCAGAACGGTGGCGTCCGCCGCTGGAACCTTGGATCCACCGGGGCGACCCCGGGCCCTGCCCTTCCCCTCGACGGCGTCGTCCAGGCCCTCGCCCTGGGACCCGACGGTCAGGTCGCCGCCGGGACGAGCACCGGCGAGGTCGCCGTATGGCGCACCGTCCCGCAGTCGGACGCCGTGGCCCAACCCACCAGCCGGCTGTCGGTCTCACCCTCGTCGATCTCCAGCCTCGCCTTCGACTCCGACACCTCGATCCTGGTCGGCTCGCACGACGGCACCCTGCGCCGACTTACCCTCACCACCAGCGGCATCGAACCCGGCGCCACTGTCGCGACCTTCACCAGCTGGGTGAACACCATCGCCATCGACGGTGCCCGCGTGGCTGCGGGTTCTTCCGATGGGGGCGTGCGGGTCTGGCCCTACGGCACCGGTGCCGACGGCGTCGAGCACGTGTTCCCCGCGCCAGTCGCCAGCCTCGCGTTCACCGGTGGGAACCAGCTGGTGCTAGGCACCACCGGCGGAGAGATCGACGTCGTCGACCTGGCAGACGACCTCGTCCGCCGCGGCCCCAACGGCGTGTTTGCGGTCGGATTCGACCAGACCGGGCAACGACTGCTCATCTCGCCCGGCTCCGTGCAGGACGCCCAGCTCTACGCCACCGGCACCGCCAGCAGTTCTGCGGCCTCACCCGCACCTGTCGACGCCTTTCCTCAGATCGTGCCCGTCGGGCCGCCGGTCACGATCGGCTCGAGCACCGACCAGCTCAGCGGGGCCGCCGCGATCACTCCCGACGGGCGGTCGTTGATCGTCGCCCTGCGCAGCGGTCGCGTCGTCGGCGAAGACCTGTCCGACCCGTCGCACCCGAACCGGACCTTCGACGTGAAGGTCAGCGACGCCCTACCCGAACAGCTCGCGCTCGACAGCACCGACCACACGCTGATCGTCGCCGGAGACGACAACCGCGTACACGTCCTGAGCCTCGCCTCTGGTGATCCGCATGAGACGGCCGTGCTCACCGGAGCCACGAACCACGTCGTCGGCGCGGCCATCTCCCCCGATGCGAGCCTGGTGGCCGCCGCGAGCCTGGACACCACCGTGCGCCTGTGGCAGCACGGCCCGAGCGGATGGACCCTCGCCGCCGCCCTCCCCGGCCAAGGAGCGGCGCTGACAGTCGCGTTCAACCCGGCCGGCACACGCCTCGCCGCAGCAGGCTCCGACCACAAGGTCCGTATCTGGGACATCACCACCCCGCACCAGCCCCGCCTGCTCGCCACACCCACCGGCCCGGACAACGACATCTACCAGGTCGTGATCTCCGCCACCGGCGATGTCGCGGCCGCCTCACTCGACAAGACCGTCACGATCTGGCGACCCCGTTCCGGATCCGCCGGCGGCGACGCGCAAGGATTCACGACGTACGCAGTCCTCCGCTCCGCCGGCGTCGACCTCTACTCGCTCGCCTGGTCCCCCGACGGACCCAGACTGCTCGCCGGCGGAGCCAACGGGATCGTGCGACTGTGGAACACCGACCCCATCACCGCCCGCACCCAGGTATGCACCACCGCCGGCAGCCCCGTGACCGCCACCGAATGGACCACACTCCTCGGCAGCCTGGCCTTCAGCCAACCCTGCCAAGGCTGAACCAACGGCAGTCGGTCACCAGTCCCGGCCGCGGCGTCGGCGGTCACGCTGGCGGCGGCGTGCACACCTCCTGGTCCAAGCCCCGGTCGAGATCGGGAACCGGGATGGTGCGCTCTCGGTGTCATCAGGGCGAGATGAGAGACGGCGTCGTGCATTGTCCGTACAAGTCCGTACAAGCGAACACGCACCTCCCCGCGGCCTCTGTGGCTGACTAACGTGCGGGCCGCTGCCGCCCGACGCGCGACACGAGCACCTGCGCCCGTGGAGACGCGCTCGGTCAACAAGTGGTGACGGGGGACAACTCCCCATCGCGGAAGTTGGGCGATTCGCCCTACCTTCCACATGCAGCGCGGGGGCGGCCATCGATCGCGATGGCGGATGGGGCCAAGGTCCCCATCCACGGCAACGCACCCGATGGACGTTCGAGAAGGGTGTTCACGTGCGGGGATCGTGGAGGCATCGGAAGGGGGCCGTCGCCTCCACGGCGCTGGTTTCAGTGTTCTCGACAGCGGCGATCGGCTTGGCGATGGCGTACCCCGGCACGCCGAGCACCCAGGTGAAGCTCAACGACGGCGGTGTCTGGGTCACGAACGCCGCCCTGAGCCTGCTGGGTCACCTCAACTTTCAGGCGGGCGAGCTGGACTCGAGCCTGCGTGCCACGAGCAACAACTTCGACGTCCTGCAGCACGCGGGTGCCGTGATCCTCGACGACACCGGTTCAGGCACAGCCAGTCCCGTCAACGTGGCGACGGTCGCGCTCACGAGCACCACGCCGATGCCGGCCGGTGCCGTGATGGTCCTGGGCGGCCAGACCGTCGCGATCACGGCGCCCGATGCCGCGAAGAAGAAGACCACGCTCTGGGTGCTTGCAGCCGACCAGGTGGCATCGTTCGATGCCACGCAGATCAAGCCGACCGCAGTCTTCAACGGTCCCGCCGCGGTGACGGTCGGCGAAGACGGGACCGCGTGGGCCGCGGTGCCGGCCGCGGGTGAGCTGGACCGCTACCAGGTCGGGTCGGCGCCAGAGTCGCGATCGCTGCCGGGCGTCGCCGCAGACGCGGCGCTTCAGGTGACGACAGTGGGTCAACACGTCGTCGTCCTCGATGCGAGCGCGGGCACCGTCAGCGTCGACGACGGCGGCCTGGTCACTGTCGCCGGGGCGAAGGATGCGCGGTTGCAGCAGCCGGGGCCAGACGCGGCAGCGGTCGAGGTCGCCTCAGCCACCGCGCTGCTCGACGTGCCGCTCAACGGCGGCAACACGATTCAGCACAGCGCGGGCGGCACCGGCGTCCCGGCGGCACCGGTGCGGCTCAACGGCTGCACCTACGCGGTGTGGAGCGGTTCGGCGCGCTACGTACGTGACTGCGACGGCGCCGCGCACGACGTGGCGCTGGACATCCCGAACGCGGGGAACGGCGAGCTGCGGTTCCGGGTCAACCGGGACGTCGTGGCGCTCAACAACCTCGCGACCGGAGCCGTGTGGTTGACCAACGCCGCGCTCACCCAGGTGAACAACTGGAGTGACGTCACGCCCCCGAAGCAGGACGCGAACAAGGACCAGGCGGCCACCACGTCCCAAGACCAGCAGCTCCCCGACCGGACGAAGGCGAACCAGAACCCGATCGCCGTCGACGACCACTTCGGCGTGCGACCCGGCCGGACGGCTGTGCTCCCCGTCCTGGCGAACGACTCGGACCCGGATGGGGATGTGCTCGTCGCGCAGGCCAAGACGCAGCCGTCGTTCGGGACGCTGCAGGCCATCCGTGGTGGCGAAGCGTTCCAGCTCGCGGTGCCGGAGAAGGCCACCGGGTCTGCGTCCTTCACCTACACGGCGCTCGACGGGCGCGGCGGGCAGGCGGACGCGAACGTGACCCTCGAGGTACACGGCTGGAACACCGAGTCGGCGCCGGTGCAGGACCGGATCTCGACCCTCGTGGTGGAACAAGGCAAGTCCGCGACCATCAACGTGCTGCCCGGCTGGAGCGACCCGGACGGCGACAACCTGTTTGTGCAGTCGGTGGCCTCGACAACGGCCGACCAGGTCCGGTCGACGCCGGACGGCCAGGTGACGTTCACCGACGTGGGGACAAGCTCGGGACGCAAGAAGGTCGTCGTCGTGGTCTCCGACGGGCAGAAGACCACCGAGGGTGAGCTGGACGTCGAGGTCCGCAGCCCGGGTGAGCAGCCGCCGGTGGCGAACGCCGACCACGTGAGCACCGTGGTCGGCAGGGCCGTCACGGTCTCCCCACTGGCCAACGACACCGACGCGAACGGTGACCCACTGCGGCTGGCGAAGGTCGAGGACCGCACCGACCTGCAAGTCACCAAGGACTTCACCACCGGAACCTTCACGGTGACCGCGCAGACCGCCGGCACCTACTACCTGACCTACGTGGTCACCGACGGGCCGTCCACCGCGACCGGGCTGGTGCGCATCGACGTCGCCGAGGCGGGTGCGACGGCGGGCGCGCCGATCGCGGTGCGGGACATCGGGATGCTGACCGCCGGTGGCACGGTGTATGTCGATCCGTTGGCCAACGACGTCGACCCGGCCGGCGGGGTACTGGTCGTGCAGGGCGTCACGATGCCGGCCGGCTCGCCACTGACGGCCGCCGTGATCGAGCACCACCTGCTCCGCATCAGTGCGCAGTCTGCGCTGACCGGGCCTGCCTCGTTCACGTACACGGTCTCGAACGGGACGGCCTCGGCGACCGGCGAGGTCGTCGTGCTCCCGGTGCCTGCAGCAGCCACGATCCAGCCCCCGGTCGCGGTCGCCGACACCGCGACCGTGCGGGTCGGCGACGTCGTGAGCGTCCCGGTGCTGGCGAACGACAGCAGCCCGAGCGGTGCCACGCTGACGGTGGTGCACGACCTCGCCCAGAAGCCCGAGCAGGGCACCGCGTTCGTCGCGAACAACCAGGTGCGGTTCCAGGCGCCGGACACCGCGACGACGGTGCACCTGATCTACGAGGTCACCGACCCGGCCGGCCAGACCGCGTCGGCGCAGGTGACGATCACCGTCCGGGCCGCCGACGCCGCGCACAACTCGCCACCGAAGCCGGCCGACGTGACCGCTCGCGCCCTGGCGGGGCAGACCATCCGGATCCCGGTGTCCCTGGATGGGATCGACCCGGACGGCGACTCCGTTCAGCTGGTCGGGATCGGATCGGCACCCGCCAAGGGACGCGTCGTGGCGGTCGGCGAGTCCTGGCTGGACTACGAGGCGTCGAAGGACGGCGCAGGCACAGACCAGTTCACCTACACCGTCCAGGACAGGCTCGGCGCGCGAGCCTCCGCGACCGTGCTGGTCGGGATCGCGCCGGCCGCCTCGACGAACCAGCCCCCGGTCGCCGTGCCCGACACCGTGACGGCCCGCCCGGGTCGGAGCCTGGCGGTGCCGGTACTCGCGAACGACGTCGACCCCGACGGCGACACCCTCACCCTGGTGAAGGGCTCGCTGGAGGTCTCGGACACCTCGGTGAAGGCAACGGTGTCCGGAGACCGGGTGGACCTGACGACACCGAACAAGACCGAGGTGCTCACCGTCTACTACGGGGTCACGGACTCCAAGACAGGCACCGTCACCGGCTCCCTGACCGTGACCGTCGACCCGAACGCCCCATTGCTGGCCCCGATCGCTCGCGACGACCAGCTCACCGCTGACCAGGTCGCCAACAAGACCAGCGCAACCGTCAATGTCCTGGGCAACGACGAAGACCCGGACGGCAACGTCGCGGACCTGAAGGTCGCCTCACCCGTCGCCGGCGTCAAGGTCACCGCGGACGGATCGCTGCAGGTGCCGGTCACCGACACCGCTCAGGCCATCCTGTACACCGTCACCGACGTCGACGGCCTGGTCGGGTCGGCGTTCGTGTGGGTGCCCGGAGCGCACGACTCACGTCCACGGCTCAAGACCACCGAACCCGTCAAGGTCGACTCCGGGGCCACGCTCCAGCTGAAGCTGGCCGACTACGTCCAGGTCGCCCCCGGCAAGACGCCACGGGTCACCACGGCCGCATCCGTCTCCGCGCTGCACGGCAACGGCTCACCGGTACTGATCGACGCGACCACGCTGGCGTTCACCTCCGCCAAGAACTACTTCGGTGCCGCGGCGGTCACCTTCGAGGTGACCGACGGCACCGGGCCAGACGACCCGAACGGGCACACCGCAGTACTCACCATCCCGATCACGGTGAACCCGCCGGCCAACCAGCCCCCGACGTTCACCGGCTCGATCGTGCAGATCGCGCCCGGCGAGAACCCCGTCGTGGTCGACCTCGCGGCTCTCACGACCGACCCGGACCCCGGCGACCTGGCGAAGATGAGCTACACCCTCGAGGGACAGCCGGGCAGCGGACTGACGGTCGCCGTGAACGGGCAGAAGCTGACCGCCTCGGCGGGCGTCGACGTGCCCAAGGGCACCGCGGTGACCGTCAAGCTGAAGGTCTCCGACGGGACGACCACACCGGTCGACGGCACCCTCACGCTCAACGTCGTCGCCTCGACCCGTCCGCTCGCGAGCGCCAACGACGACATCGTGGCCAACGCCCGCCAGGGCGCACCCGTCACGGTCGACGTGCTCGCCAACGACCAGAACCCGTTCCCGAACACTCCGCTGACGCTGGTCGGCTCACCGGTCGTGGAGACCGGAACCGGGACCGCGACCGTGTCCGGCACCCAGGTCCAGGTCACCCCGGCGAAGGACTTCGTCGGCACGATGGTGGTCCGCTACCGGGTCCAGGACGCGACCAAGGACGTCGACCGGCAGGTCGACGGACGCATCAAGCTCACCGTGCAGGGCCGCCCAGCTGCCCCCGCCACCCCGCAGGTCACGGCGGTCCGCTCCACGACCGTCGTCCTGTCGTGGCCCGCGCCCGCGAACAACGGCGCCACGATCACCGGATACACCGTCAAGTCCTCCGCCGGGCAGACCTACCCCTGCCCGGCCACGACCTGCACCCTCAACGGGCTCACCAACAACGTCGACTACACGTTCACCGTCGTGGCCACCAACGCGGTCGGCGACTCCAACCCGTCACCGGCCTCCGCCTCGGCTCGTCCCGACGCCAAGCCGACCGCCCCCGGGACCCCGGTGCTGACGTTCGGCGACAAGTCCCTCACCATCACGTGGACCGCACCCACCGGGTACAGCGGCTCACCGGTGCAGAGCTACACCCTGGAGATCTCGCCACCGCCGCCGTCCGGAGCAGGGCAGAAGACCGGCATCACCGGGACCAGCTACCAGTGGACCGGGCTGGAGAACGGCGTGCCCTACCAGGTGCGCGTGCAGGCCATCAACAGGGCACCTGATCCTTCCGACTGGTCCGCGAACTCCGCGAGCGAGATCCCCGCGGGTGTGCCGGACGCACCGGCACAGCCGACCACCACCCGTCTCGACCCGGTGGGTAGCCAGGCTCAGCTCCAGGTCGCGTGGGTCGCACCGAAGGACAACGGCGACGCCGTCGCCTCGTACACGGTCAACGTGCTGCGGGGTGGGGCGGCCGTCTCGTCGCTGAAGGTCGCGGGTGGAACGACGACGCAGGCGATCACGCTCGACACGAACGTCACCGACTACACGTTCACGGTCGCGGCGACGAACAAAGCCGGGACGTCGACGGTCAGCCCCGCGTCGGCCCCACGGCGGGCGTTCGTCGCACCGGGGGCCGTCAGCTCGCTTACCGCCACCCCCGGAGACAACGCCGTCACGCTCACCTACGGCGCAGCGTCGGGCAATGGTGCGACGGCCAGTGAGGTCGCGTACCAGTACCAGGTCAACGGCGGCGCGTGGCTCGCGATGCCCGCGGACCAGGTCATCCGGTCCGGTGTCGGCAACAACGGGACATACACGATCGGGGTCCGGGCGATCACCAATCTCGACGGCGTGAGCTACGCGGGCCCGGTGACGACCTCCGCTGCGGTCGCGCCGTTCGGGCCTCCCGGAACACCGGGAGCGTCGGCGAGCGGCAACGCCACGACCGTGACGCTCAACTGGTCGCCGCCGGCACGCAACGGTCGAGATTTCCACCTCGAGACGAGCGTTGACGGCGGCGGATGGACCAACGTGGGTGCGGGCGGCGGCAGCACGACGGTCGGGAATGGGTACAGCCAGACGCACTCCATCCGGGTGCGGACGGTTGACGTGGCCGGACAGACGAGCCCGGAGGCCTCTGCCTCGGCGTCGAGCGGTCCGCCCCCGCCCCCGCCGCCGAGCGCGTCGGTCGGAAAGGGCAGCAAGCTCTCGACGGTCTGTGGGGGCGGATGCAACTACGTGGTAGTGAACGTCGCGAATTTCCCAGCGGGTACCTACAAGCTCAATTTCTGGACAGATAACGGCGGGACCGGGATCTTCTACACCGAAAACGTCACATTGCCCGCTAATGGTTCGACAGGGACCGATGTGTATTTCGGCTATTCAGGCAGCCAGGTTTGGGTCGAAATCGTCGGAGTCGCGACAAGTCCCCATTACACCTGGTGACCGAAATCAATCTCGAGAGGCATTAAGTCATGACAATCACCACCGACCAGGCGACCTGGTTCGCGGACACGTTCGAGAAGCTGGTCGCCAACGTCGGCCAGGCGGTGCTCGGGAAGGCGGACGTCGTTCGGCTCGCGCTGACCTGCATGCTGGCCGAGGGGCACCTGCTGCTCGAGGACGCGCCGGGCACCGGCAAGACCTCGCTGGCGCGGGCGATCGCGGCGACCGTGCAGGGTTCGCACAACCGGATCCAGTTCACCCCGGACCTGCTGCCCTCGGACGTCACCGGCGTGAACATCTGGGACCAGCGGAAGGGCGACTGGGACTTCCACAAGGGTCCGGTGTTCGCCGCAATCGTGCTGGCCGACGAGATCAACCGGGCCTCGCCGAAGACGCAGTCGGCGCTGCTCGAGGTCATGGAGGAGTCGCAGGTCACCGTCGACGGGATCGCCTACGGGGCGGGGCGTCCGTTCATGGTGATCGCGACGCAGAACCCGATCGAGCAGGCCGGTACGTACCGCCTCCCGGAGGCCCAGCTCGACCGGTTCCTGATGCGCACCTCGATCGGCTACCCCGACCGGGCCTCGTCGATCAAGATCCTGCTCGGCGCGGCCGATCGCGACCCCTCGTCGCACCTGCCCGCTCTCATCACCACCAGCGCCGTGGCCGACATGGCCGACCTGGCCGCCACGGTGCACGTCGACCCGTCGATCGCCGACTACATCAGCGCGTTGGCCGAGCAGACCCGTCACGCCCCCCAGACCCGGCTCGGTGTCTCGGTGCGAGGCGCGCTCGCGCTCACGCGCGTCGCGAAGGTCTGGGCCGCGGCGCACGGGCGCACCTACGTGCTCCCGGACGACGTGAAGGATCTCCTCATCCCGGTGTGGACGCACCGCCTGATCCTCGACCCGGAGGCCGAGTTCGCGGGGGCCACCGCGCAGTCCGTGCTGCAGGTCGTGGCCGCAGACGTCGCCGCACCCCAGGAGCGGGTGCCCGCCTGATGAGCATCAAGGTCGATGAAGCCGACCCGCCCGCGAGCGCTGAGAGTGTGCGGCGACGCGTGGGTGCCTCGCCCGAGGTGGAGGCGGGGCTGCGGGCGGTGCGTGGTGCGCGGAAGATCCGGCCGCGACCGCGAGAGGTGCTCGTTGGGATCCCACTGACAGTCCGGCGGACGTGGGCAGATGCGGCGCGCCTGCTCGCAGCCGTGCAACGTGCGCTTCGACCGGTGCGCCGAGTGCTGGCCCCGGTGCTCGCCGTCGTCGGACCGGCCGGCTGGCTCGTCCTCGCGGTCGCGCTTGGCGGCGCCTGGGCCGGGCGACGTCTTGGTTGGCTCGAAGGCTGGACCGTGGCGACCACCGCAGGTTTGCTGCTGCTGGTCGCGGTGGGTTTCGTCCTCGGACGCTCGGCGTATGCGGTCAGGTTGGACCTGGGCCAGCAGAGGGTGGTGGTGGGGACCCGGGCGACCGGAGAGCTGATCGTGCGGAACGCCGGAGCGCGCGCCATGCTCCCGGCGCGGGTCGAGCTGCCCGTCGGGCTCGGCCTCGCGACGTTTCGCCTACCCAGACTGGCGAAAGGCGCCGAGCACGAGGAGATGTTCGTGGTGCCGACCCGCCGCCGCGGGCTGATCGTGGTCGGTCCGGTGAGCTCGGTGCGTGGCGACCCGCTGGGCCTGCTGCGCCGGCAGGTGCGCTGGACCGAGCCGATGGACCTGTACGTGCACCCACAGACGATCTCCCTGGACGGCGCCTCGGCCGGCTTCCTGCGCGACATCGAGGGGCTGCCCACCCAGGACCTGTCGAGCAACGACATCGCCTTCCACGCCCTGCGCGACTACGTCGCGGGCGACGACCGGCGATCGATCCATTGGCGGACCACCGCACGGACCGGGCGACTCGTCGTCCGGCAGTTCGAGGAGACCCGCCGCTCGCACCTGGTGGTCGGGCTCTCGAGCTTTGCAGGGGACTACGCCGACCCGGACGAGCTCGAGCTGGCGATCTCGGTCGCCGGGTCGATCGGGCTGCAGGCGGTGCGGGAGGAGAAGCAGCTGTCCGTGCTCACCTCGCGCGGCCGACTGCGCGCCGCGACCGCCATCAGGTTCCTCGACGGGCTGTGCCTGGTCGAGGCAGACGAGAAGGACCCGGGGCTGGTCACGGTCGGCCGGTCCATCGGAGCGGAGGTCCCCGACGCCTCGGCAGTGATCCTCGTCGCCGGGACCACCGCCGGCGCAGAGACGCTGCTGGCCGCCAGCATTCGCCTGCCGGTGAGCGCGCTCAACGTCGCCATTCGCTGCGCCCCCGGCGAGCAGGTCTCGCGCAAGGTGCTCGGTGGCCTCGTCATCCTCACCATCGGCGCGCTGGAGCAGCTGCCGCAGATCATGCGCCGGGTGGCCGCATGAACCGCGAGACCGTCCGCGGCCTCGGTGCCCGGCTGATCGATGTCGTTGCCACCGCCGTACTTGTCGGTGCCGGGCTGGTCGGATTTGGTCCGGCGTTCGGTGGCACCGGGTGGGTGATCGCCGCGGCGACTGGCCTGGTTCTCGGGCTGGCCGTGGCCGCGGTCGGAGCGGTCCGCAGGTGGGGGGTGCTCACGCTCGCCGCCCTCGTCGCGGTGATCTACCTGCTCGTCGCCGGACCGCTCGCGGTACCCGACCAGACCACGGCTCACGTGCTTCCGACGCTAGCGTCCACCCGTGCGGTGCTCGTGGCCGCTGTCCGCGCGTGGAAGGACGTGCTCACCCTGACCCCGCCGGTCGGAGAGCACCCCGCTGTCCTCGTGGTTCCCCTGCTCACCGGCCTGGTCGCCGCCGCGGTCACCGCCTCGGTGGCCCTGCGCGCGTCTCGCCCGTGGTGGGCCCTGGTTCCCGCCGCGGTCGCCTTCATCACACCGATCGCGCTCGGCACGATCGACCCCGCCGCGCCGGTGGTGCAGGGTGCGGTGTTCGCCGCCGTGGCGATCGGATGGGCGGTGTGGCGCCGCGAGGCGCGCGCACTGGCGACGAACCTCGCTGCGGACGTCGACGCCGGTGCGCGGTCCGCGCTGGTGCGCAGCCGAGTCTCCACGGGGGCGGGGATGCTCGTCGTCGTCGGTGTGGCGGCGTTCGCGCTGACGCCGGTCACGGCGGCTGCTGTGCCTCGGCACACGCTGCGGGAGACCGTCGTGCCGCCGCTCGACCTGCGCGCGTACCACAGCCCGCTCGTCGGCTTCCGGTCCTACGTCAAGAACCAGGACAAGGATGTGCTGTTCACCGTCGCCGGACTGCCCGCCGGCGGGCGAGTCAGGCTGGCCACGCTCGACGGCTACAACGGTGTCGTCTACGACGTGACAGAGGGTGGTGCCGGCGCGACCTTCGAGCCCGTCTCCGGCACCCTGCCGGGCACCGGCCCGACGACGCGGTTGACCATCACCTCGACGGCCTACTCCGGGGTGTGGCTGCCTGACAGTGGCGACCTGCGCTCCATCACCTTCTCGGGCCCACGTGCCACCGCGCTGGCTCGGTCGGCGTACTACGACACGAACACCGGAGTGGCGATCACGACCGCCGGCCTCGCCCCAGGCGACTCCTACAGCCTCGACGCCGTGCTGCCGCACACCTGGACCGACGCCCAGCTCAAGGGCGATCAGTTCGCGAACGTCACGTTGCCGTCCACGACGAACGTACCGGATGCGGTGCAGGCCTCCGCGGGGCAGATGGCCGGCGCCGGTACCGACCCGGTCACGGCCGTCCGGAACCTGCAGCGGGCGCTCTCCACCCAGGGCTTCTTCAGCCACGGGCTGCAGGGTGAGGCGGCCTCGCGCTCCGGGCACACCGCCGAGCGGATCGCGGCACTCCTGAGCGCAGCCCAGATGGTGGGCGACGACGAGCAGTACGCCGTCGCGATGGCCCTGATGGCCAGACAGCTCGGCATCCCCGCCCGCGTCGTGATGGGCTTCTACCCGGCAGACCCGAACGCGACCGGAACGGTCGCGATCACTGGTGACGACGTCCACGCCTGGGTCGAGGTCGACTTCGCCGGGGCAGGTTGGGTGCCGTTCGACCCCACCCCGCCGAAGAGCCAGACGGTCACCCAGCAGGCCCCGAAGCCGCGCTCGAACCCCAAGCCGCAGGTGCTCCAGCCCCCTGTACCACCGAAGGCACCGGCGGAGCTTCCCCCGGACACCCGCCAGGACAAGAGCAAGACCAGCTCGAGCGTCCTCAACCAGTGGTGGGCGTCGGCGCTGCGCACCGCGGGGCTCGGGATGATCCCGGTCGTGGTGCTCGGCGGGCCGCTCGTCCTCATCGCCTGGCTCAAACGACGACGCTGGCGACGCCGCGCCACAGCCGACGAACCGATCGCCCGCGTGAGCGGCGGCTGGCACGAGGTCGTGGACCGCGCAGCCGATCTCGGTACCCGGGTGCCGACCGGAGCAACCCGACGGGAGACCGCCGTCGTCCTCGCCGAGCGGTACCCGAGCACCGAAGTCGCACCCCTCGCGGCCAGAGCCGACACAGCGGTCTTCGGAGCCGGGGAACCGGCCGAGGACGAGATCACCGAGTTGTGGCGACAGGTCGACGAGATCGTCACCGCCATGTACAGGTCCGTCGGGTGCTGGGCCCGAATGCGTGCGCGCTTCTCGGTGCGATCACTCGTCGCGGACGGCCGGCGACAACGCTCAGCGGCAGCTGAGCCTCCCGGCACACGAGCCGAAGGCGTACGCGCACGGGCTCTCGCGGTCATCCACACACTGGCAACTCGATCAGGAAGACGGCGATGAGCGTCATGACCAGCACGCCGGACCCCACGACCCTCGGGCCCGGGTTAAGCGGAGCGGTGCCGGCCCCGGTGGGCCGTCGCATCGGTGCCGCGCTCATCGACGGCAGTCTGATCCTTCTCGTCGAGGCCGTCGCGTTCGGCCTGGCGTTCTTGGTGAGTAGCAGCCTGGATCTGCTCGTCGTCCTCGCGCTCCTCGCATGGGGGCTGGTCCAGTGGCGCATGCACGCCACGACCGGGCAGACCATCGGCAAGCGGACGGTCGGGATCAGGACGCTCGCGGTGCCGGCCGGCACGGCGCCCGGGCCGGGACGCACGCTCGGTCGGTACCTCCTGCTCGGGGTCGCCAACCTCTTCTGCTTCGCCGGCCTGCTCTTCGTCCTCTCCGTCTTCTGGGATCCGGACAAGTTGCTGCGCGGCTGGCACGACAAGGCCGCGAACGTCTTCCTCGTCGACATCCGCTCAGGGCGTGATCCGCTGGCTCTCCGCTCCGGCAGTGCGGACGCCGGGTCTCCGACACACCCGGAGGCGGCGCCGCGCATCCCGGTCATCGCGCCACCGGGTACCGGTCTCCCGGCACCGGTCACCGCACCACCAGCATCGGTCGCCGCCCCGGTAGCGCTACCGACGCCTGTGGCGGCGGTCGGAGTCCCCGCTCCTGCCCCCACCCGTCCGCTGGGCGCGCCGCCGACCGGCCAGGCACAGCCGGTGCCGCCGTCGTCGGGCACCGGCATCATCTCGACGGTTCCCGGCCGGCCCGCGGGTATCGGGGTCGCGCCGGCATCACCGCCGCCACCGCCGCCCCCTCCAGCCCCGCCCGTGCCACCGCAGGCACCCCTGGCTGCCCGATCGGATGTGCCGACGGCCGCCGGGCCGTTCTCTCCCATGCCGATGCCGATGCCGCCCGTCGACGACGACGCCGAGATGACCGTGGCGTCGCTTGCCGCGGTCGCGCCGGTGAACGGGGTGCGGCTGGTCTTCGACACCGGAACCGTGCTGCCCGTGAGTGGACGTGGGCGCATCGGCCGGGACCCCGTGGTGGGCGACGAGCCGGTAGCCCACCTCGTCCCGTTGCCGGACACGACCAAGTCGGTGTCCAAGACGCACCTGGAATTCGTTCTTGCTGACGGTGGCCTGTGGGTGTGCGATCTGCACTCCACGAACGGGTCGTCGATCGAGCGGGCCGGTGCTCGCACGGCACTGGTTGCCGGTGACTGGGCGCTCGCCGAGGCCGGGGCCGTGGTGCACGTGGGATCGCGGACGTTCCGCGTGGAGGTGCCGTGAGCGCCGCGTTCGAGACGGCATGGGGCGTCGCGACAGCGACCGGACGACGGAGCGGGAACGAGGACTCCTTCCTCGCCGACCCACCGGTCTTCGTGGTGGCCGACGGCATGGGTGGGCACGAGGCGGGTGAGGTCGCCTCGGCGATCGTCGTGCAGGAGTTCAGCGACCTCCGTGGACGGGAGAGCATCGAACCGGAGGACCTGTTCGACCGGATCGAACGAGGTGCGGCACGCATCCGGGCACTGCCGGCGCCGCCAGGTCGCGGAGCAGGCACGACGTTGGCGGGCGTCGTCCTGAGCAGTCGCGGGGGTGCGCCCTACTGGCTGGTCGTCAACATCGGCGACTCGCGGGTCTACCGTTCCGCCGACGGCGTCCTCGAGCAGGTGACGGTCGATCACTCGGAGGTCCAGGAGCTCCTCGACTCCGGTGAGCTCACCCCGACCGAGGCCGACGACTACCCGCGTCGCCATGTCGTCACGCGGGCCGTCGGTGCGTTCGCACAGGTCAGACCCGAGCTGTGGATGCTGCCCGCCGGGCCGAACGACAGGATGCTGGTCTGCTCGGACGGGCTGACCGGCGAGCTCTCCGACGAGGCCATCCTCGAGCTCCTGCTCACCGCCGGCAGCCCGCAGCAGTCCGCGGACGCGCTGGTCCAGGCCGCGCTGGCCCACGGCGGCCACGACAACGTGACGGTCGTGGTGGTCGACGGTCGGGGATTCGACGATGCCGACGCGACCGTGCCCTCACTCACCGAGTCCGACGACGACACCCATCCCCGCGGGGACCTCGACCCAGTCGCGGAGGCGACGCTGTGAGCATCGGCGAGTACGTTCCAGGAACCCACCTGGCCGTCGTCGACGTCCACGGGGTCGCACTCCTCCCCGCCTCGACCTCAGATCAGGTGCTGGCCTCGGTTCGGGCGGCACTGAGTTCGGACGAGCTGGACGGCGATCGGGTGACCGTCCTGCTCGAGACCCTCACCCTTGGTACGCGACTGTCGGTGCTGCCGGCGTTCGCCGCCGCCGTGCTCGCCCCCGGCAGGGTGGACCTGCTGGTGCGCGGGCCGTACCGGTTGACCGTCGCCGGTGCGCGGCCGACCCAGCTCGACGGTCTGCACGTGACCAGCTGGCGCGAGGAGTCGGTCGACGAGCCGACGCTGGTCGAGCTCGCCGGCGACGAGGACACCAGCGCGCGCACGCTGACCCTGGACCGCGGCGTCGCACTCGCCGCGTCGGTCCGACTTCTCCTCGCGCAGGCGCTGGAGTCTGACGCACCGTCGAAAGCCGAGAAAGGCACAGTGGCCGAGCCGGTCGCCGATGAGCTGCTCGTCGAGCCCGTCGACCAGGCCCCGACTGGCCAATCACGTCATGCGGGACCCGTGTCCGTGGACTCGAGTCCCGAGCCGCGACAGTCGGCCCCCGCCACAACCGCCGGGCAAGCGGCGACCTCCCTCGTGCCTGGCGATGCCGCGGCGAGCGTGGGCTCCGGTGACGCGGGCGATGGGAAGGTCAGCGGTGACGGTCGCACTCTCCTGCCGGACGCCACACTCGCGGTGGAGCTGACAGGAGCCGGGGAAACGGCAAGCGGGCAGTGGCTCGTCACCGGTGTGCCCGGTCCGATCGCCCCATCCGGAACGGATCAGGGCCAAGAAGGCTCCAGCGAGACCGACTACGGGTTCCTCTGGGATCACACCATCATCCACGACGTCGAGCACGCGGCGGTGCGGGCGCCTGATCACGAGCCGGACCACGCGCCGGCCGCCGAGTCGGGCGCCGGTGATCACGACGGGGAGACGATTCACCTGTCCGACCTGCTGGGATCGGCGCCGGCGCCGGTGCCGGCACCGCAGCCGGCGGACATCAGTGGGCCGGGAGTGCTGTCGCGGTACTGCGGCCAGGGTCACCCGAACGCCCCGCACGCCGTCGCCTGCCGGGTGTGTGGTGGGCCGATCGTCGGCGAGCCGCGGGTGGGCACCCGGCCGGCCCTCGGCCGCCTGCGGCTGGGCTCGGGGGACACGGTCGACCTCGACCGCTCCGTGATCCTCGGCCGTCGCCCGCAGGCCGCCCGGGTCAGCCAGGGCGACATCCCGCGACTGGTGGCGGTCGGCGGCAAGGAGGTCTCCCGCAGCCACCTCGAGCTACGGCTCGAAGACTGGAACGTGCTGGCGGTCGAGCTCGGCTCACGCAACGGGACGCTGCTGCTGCGGCCCGGCCAACCACCGGTGCGGCTGGTGGAGAACAACCCGGTACCCGTGCGCAGCGGAGACCAGTTCGACCTGGGAGAAGGCATCGTCGTGACTGCCGAGGACGTGCCATGAACCGACGCGCGCCATCTACCCCCCCGGTGCTCCCCGGCTTCGAGTACGTCTCGCTGCTGGGCTCCGGCGGCTTCGCGGACGTGTTCCTGTACCGCCAGATGCGACGCGAGGTCGCGGTCAAGGTGCTGCTCGCGGACGTGCGGGACGACACCACGGCTCGGCGGCAGTTCGAGGCCGAGGCCGACCTCATGGCCCACCTGTCCGCGCACCCGCGCATCGTCACCGTCTACCAGGCAGACGTGGCACCCGACGGTCGGCCGTTCCTCGTCATGGAGTACTGCCCGCCGCCGAGCCTGGGTGAGCGTTACAAGACCGAGCCATTCGCGGTCGACGAGGCGCTACGCACCGGCATCGAGCTGGCCGGGGCCGTCGAGACAATGCACCGGGCCGGGATCTGGCACCGGGACATCAAACCGGCGAACATCTTGATCACGCAGTACGGGGGTGCGGCGCTCACCGACTTCGGCATCTCGGTGACCTCCGCCGACGCCGACGTCGCCCAGGGGTTGTCCGTGCCGTGGGCCCCGCCCGAGGTGGTGAGCGGGCAGGTCGCGTCCGGGGTGACTGCGGATGTGTACTCCCTGGCGGCGACGATCTACTCGCTCCTGGCCGGTCGGACGCCGTTCGAGGTCCGCGGTGGCGACAACGGCAAGCGTGCGCTGGCCGAGCGGATCAGGACGTCACCGCTGCCGCCGGTCGGGCGTGTGGACGTGCCTCCCGCGCTGGAGCAGGTGCTTGCCACCGCGATGGCGAAGGCACCGGCAGCGCGCTACCCGTCGGCCTTGTCGTTTGCCCGAGCGCTCCAACAGGTTCAGTCGGCGCTGCAGATGTCGGTGACCCAGGTGGAGGTCCGCGACGAGTCCGTGCCCCCGGACCGCGAGGACATCGAGGACGACGGGGCCACCCGCATCCGTTCCGTGCTCACCATCGATCCGACCGTCGTGCCGGACCGGCGGGCCAGCTGGGGGACCACCGACGCGGCGCTCGCGGCGACGTCCGTCCCACCGACCCGCAACGCGCCGGACGCCCAGGCGCCGCAGGGCACCCCTGTGGTCCGAGACTTCCGCGGCCCGGGGATCGGGACCCCATCGGTCGAGACGACGATTCATCGCCCAGGTGTCGAACCGGTAGGCGCGGACGACGAACCACCCGCTCGCCGCTCGCCGCTGACAGCCGTCGTGGCCGCTGTCGTCGTCGTCCTGGTCGCGGTCGGCGCGTTCCTCGCGCTGCACTCCTCCGGCTCGCCGACTGCGGGGGCGACGCATGCTTCGACGGCGCCCGCTGCTCCGGTGGACGCGATCGGTGCACCGGTTCCGGTGCCGACTGCCGTTGCCGGCACCGTCCAAGGCGCACAGGTGGTGTTCACCTGGGGCAACCCCGACCCACAGACCGGCGACCTCTACATGTACCGGGTTCCCGACCCGAGCACCGAGGCCCCGTACACCAAGACGTCCGCGACGACCGTCACCGTCCCCGCCGCGGCCGGGGGCAAGACCTGCCTCGAGGTGCTCCTGCGCCGTGTCAACGGCACCGCCTCACCGACGCCAGGGAAGGGGTGCGTCGGACCATGACCGGCGTCGAAGGGGGGACCGGCGCCTGCCGGCTGGAGTTCTGTGGCGAGTGGTTCGACGTGTCCCCCACCCAACCCTTCGTCGTCGGCAGGGAGGGCGCGCTCGGACTGGATGACAACCCCTACCTGCACCGCCGGTTCCTCGAGGTCGTCCTCGTCGACGGCATGTGGTGGCTCCGCAACGTCGGGTCACGGCTGTCGGCGACCATCACCGAACCATCGGGCGGGATGCAGGCGTGGTTGACCCCCGGAGGGCGTCTGCCCCTGGTGTTCGGTACCACGGTCGTCGTGTTCACCGCAGGGCCGACGACCTACCAGCTCGGCCTGGAGACGGCACACGCCACGTTCGCCTCGACCCAGTTCCTGTCGGGATCGGAGACAGGCACGACCACTGTCGGCCACGTCGTCCTCACCCTGACCCAGCGCGCCCTCATCGTGGCGCTCAGCGAGCCGCTGCTGCGTAGCCCCGGCTCGACGACGACCCAGATCCCGTCCTCCGCAGCCGCCGCCGCACGGCTCGGCTGGGCGCTCACCCGGTTCAACCGCAAGCTCGACAACGTCTGCGACAAGCTCGACAGGGTTGGTGTCGGGGGCCTACGCGGCGGCCCATCCCGACTGGCAACCCAGCGAAGGGCGCGGCTCGTGGAGTATGCGGTGACGGCTCGACTGGTGACCTCGGCAGATCTTGGGCTGCTCGACAACCCGCCGTCGGCTGCGGGTGAGTCATGAGGTTCAAGCTCACCGTGCGCCGCGAGGGGGACGTGCGCACCGATCTCGAGGTCACGGCCGACGCGAGCGCGACGATCGGCGATCTAGCCGGCACGTTGTTCTTGGCCGACCCGCAGCACGGTGGCGCGCAGCTGCCCGGCGCAGTGACCCTGCACGTGTGGGACGGGGAGAGCGGTCGCTCGCTCGAGCCGTCGTCCGGCGTCCTGGACTCGGGACTGCGCTCGGGCTCGACGGTGACCGTGGTTCAGCATTCCGAGCGCTTCGGCGCCGACGACGGCGGACGGGGTCCGGTCGTCGCCACGGTACGAATCCTCACAGGGCCCGACGCCGGCCGGGAGTTCGGCCTGCCGTTCGGCTCGGCGGTGGTCGGGCGCGACAGGGACGTCGACGTGCGCCTGACAGACCCGATGGTGTCCAAAAGGCACGCTCGGATCAACGTGTCCGACGGCGTCGAGGTCGTCGACCTCGCCTCGGCCAACGGGGTACTGGTCGACGGCCAGCAGACCACCCGGCGCCACGTCGGACCGGGCGAGGTCGTGACCCTCGGCGACACCGAGCTCGCCGTGGTGCACCACCAGCGAACCGGAGGCGCACCGCCCACCACCCCGGACGTCCCGGTGCTCCGCTCGCCGCGGGTGGTGCCACGGTTCGCCCCGCGCGAGGTCCCGGCGCCCGAGCCGCCGAAGAACAACCCGCAGTCCCGGTTCCCGGTCCTGATGATCGCCGCCCCTGTGCTCCTCGGTGTCGGGTTGTACCTGGTGACGAAGAGCACGAGCAGCCTCTACATCGTCGCCTTCTCACCGGTCTTCGCCATCGGCACATGGTTGGAGGCCCGGCTGGACCTCCGTCGCCAGGCCGCAGCGTTCACCGCCGCGCTCGCCGCGCTGCGAGCAGATCTGCTCACGTTGCAGGAACGCGAGCGAGCGGTCAGGCTCACCGAGCACCCCTCGACCGCGCAGGCGGTCGAGGATGCCCACCGCCACGGCGATCTGCTCTGGACCAGGCGCCCGGAACACCCCCAGTTCGCCACCCTGCGCCTGGGCCTGGGCACCGCAACAAGTCGCACGCAGGTGCGGCTTCCGGAGTCGAACGAGACGAAACCCGAGTACTGGTCGGCGTTGACGGCGGTGGCCGACGAGCTCGCCACGATCGACGGCGTTCCGATCGTCGGTGATCTGCGAGTCTCGGGGTGCCTCGGGGTGGCAGGCGAGGGTGCCCGGCCTGCGGCCGCAGCCCTGGTCGCCCAGCTGGTCTCCCTGCACTCACCGGCCGAGGTCGTCCTGGCGGCGTTCGTCGGTCAACAGACAACTCGGGACTGGCAATGGCTGGCCTGGCTGCCGCACACCACCTCGCCGCACAGCCCGGTCGGCGGGCGCCTGCTCGCAGCCGACCCGGGGACGGCCATGGGATTGCTCAGCCGGTTGGAGGAGCTCGTGGCCTCCCGTCGGAGCGGGGGAACACCGCACGACCTGCGTGGGCCGCTGGGCCCGGACGCCGAGCAGCTACCCGAGCCGGTCGTCGCGACCGTGGTGGTCCTTGTCGAGAACGGCTCGCCGGCCGACCGAGCGCGCTTGACCAGGCTCGCCGAGCTCGGCCCCGCCGTCGGGGTGCACGTCTTGTGGGTGGGCGCCGTGGTCGGTGACCTGCCGGCCGCCTGCCGCACGCATCTGCGCGTGGCGGCCGACGGCACCGCAGAGGTCGGCGACGTGCGATGGGGGTCAAGGGTCGAGCCGGTGACCTGCGAGACGCTCGACCAGCCGACTGCCGAGCGATTCGCGCGGGCGCTGGCCCCGACGGTCGACGCCGGGGTTCCGTTGGACGACGACTCAGACCTGCCCCGGTCGGTGTCGTACCTCACGTTGTCCGGGGATCTGACGTCAGGGCCCGATCAGATCGTCGAGCGCTGGCGGCAGACGGGTTCGGTGTCCCTGCCCGACGGCACGCGTCCACGTCTGCGTGCCGACGCGGGGCTTCGGGCCATCGTCGGGCATGCCGGGACCGAGCTGTTCCGGCTCGACCTGCGCGCTCAGGGCCCCCATGCGCTGGTCGGCGGCACGACTGGCGCAGGCAAGAGTGAGTTCCTCCAGTCGTGGGTGCTCGGTCTCGCGGCCGCCTACAGCCCGCAGCGAGTGACCTTTTTGTTCATCGACTACAAGGGTGGCGCGGCGTTCGCCGACTGCGTCGACCTGCCGCACTGCGTGGGCCTGGTGACCGACCTCTCGCCGCACCTGGTCCGCCGGGCGCTGACGTCTCTGCGTGCCGAGCTGCGCTACCGCGAACGGGTCCTGGAGAGGAAGAAGGCCAAGGATCTGGTCAGCCTCGAGCGCACCGGCGACCCGGACACCCCCCCGGCGCTGGTGATCGTCGTCGACGAGTTCGCCGCCCTGGTGTCCGAGGTCCCGGAGTTCGTCGACGGCATGGTGGACGTGGCCCAGCGCGGTCGGTCGCTGGGTCTGCACCTGGTCCTGGCCACCCAACGCCCCGCAGGCGTGATCAAGGACAACCTGCGGGCCAACACCAACCTGCGCGTGGCACTGCGGATGGCGGACGCCGACGACTCGACCGACATCCTCGGGGTGCCGGACGCGGCCGGGTTCGACCCGGCCGTCCCGGGCAGGGGCGCGATGAAGGCGGGCCCGGGTCGGATCGTCCCTTTCCAGACCGGCTACGCGGGTGGGTGGACGACGTCGGAGCCGCCGCGACCGCGAATCGACCTGGTCGAGATGGGACTGGGCGACGGGACCGTGTGGGAGGTGCCCGAGCCGGAAGCCCCGCCGGTCGAGAACCACGGGCCGAAGGACATCGCCCGGGTGGTCACCACGGTGCGGTCCGCTGCCGAGGTCGCCGGCATCATCGCGCCCCGCCGTCCGTGGCTGGAGGAGCTCGCGCCCGCCTACGACCTCGCGCGGCTGCGTCAACGCAGCGACGACGAGCTCGCGATCGGCGTCGTCGACGACCCCGGCACGCAGGAGCAGCGGACCGTCTACTGGCGCCCCGACCAGGACGGGAACCTGGGTGTCTACGGCACGGGCGGCTCGGGCAAGTCCACCGTGCTCCGCACGATCGCCACGTCCGCGGCCGTGACGCCGCGCGGCGGTCCCGTGCACGTGTATGCGCTGGACTTCGGGTCCCGCGGGCTCGACATGCTCGGCGAGCTACCGCACGTGGCTGCGGTGATCGACGGCGACGACAGTGAACGAGTCCGTCGTCTGCTGCGGTACCTCCGACAGATGGTCGACGACCGAGCTGCGCGCTACGGCGCGCTGCGGGCGGACTCGGTGGCGGCGTACCGCTCGCTGTCGGGAGTCGTCGACGAACCGCGGATCGTTCTGCTCGTCGACGGGGTCGGCGCGTTCCAGGAGGCGTACGACGTGGGGCCGTTCACCACACCGTTCGCCACCTTTGAGCAGATCGCGACCGACGGGCGCCCGGTCGGGGTGCACGTCGTGGTGTCGGCAGATCGTCCGGGCGCCGTCCCGATGTCGATCCGCTCGACGTTGCAGCGGCGCCTCGTGCTGCGGCAGGCCGACCAGAACGACTACGGGATGCTCGATGTGCCGGGCGACGTCGTCGGGACCGGGTCACCACCTGGTCGGGGCGTGCTCGACGCGCTGGAGGTGCAGGTTGCCGTCCTCGGCGGCAGTGCCAGCCTCACCGAGCAGTCCCGCCGCCTGCGCTCGTTGGCCCGCAGCATGCGTGAGGCCGGCCGGGTCGGTGACGTGGTCCCGATCGGTCGGCTGTCCGACGACGTGCGACTCGACAGCGTGCCGCTCGAGCTCGGCGGCCGGGTGCCGCTCGGGCTGGAGGACACGGACCTAGGACCGTGGGGGATCGAGCCCGAGGGCGTGTTTCTCGTCGCCGGGCCACCCGGGTCTGGACGGTCGACCGCGCTCGCCACGATCGCCTCAGCGCTGCGCAGGTCCGTTCCTGGCATCCGGTTGGTGTACGTGGGCAAGGAACGCTCGGCTCTGCGCCAGCTCGGTCTGTGGGACCAGGTGGCGCTCAGCGACCAGGCGATCGTGGAGCTCGTCGCCACGCTGCGCGGCTCGCTCGAGGGCCCACCGACCGCGGTCGTCATCGAGGACGTACCCGCGTTGGCCGACTCAGCCGTCGAGAACGAGCTCGACGCACTCGTGCCGTTGCTCGCCGAGCACGGTCACCTGGTCGTGGCCGAAGGGGAGCTCTCCCGGCTCACCCAGTACTCGCCGCTGCTGCAGACATTGCGTGGTGGGCGCCGGGGAATGGTTCTACAGCCGGACCAGAACGATGGTGACTCCATCTTCCGGACCGACTTCCCCCGGGTGTCGCGCCGCGAGTTCCCGCCCGGTCGAGGAATTGCGACCGAGCGCGGTTTGACCTGGCGTGTCCAGCTGGCCAGGCCGTGAGGGGGTGGGGAGTGCTCACCATCGACAGCCCGGGGCGCCGCCCATAGCGTCATTGATGTCACGAAATGATTCACGCTCCACCGTCTGAGAGGAATTGCACCATGGCTCGTCTGGGGATGGATGTCGACGCTGTTGAGGGAATTGCCAAGCAGTTGCAGTCGCTGGCCGATCAGATCAGCAATCTGGAGTCGCAGATCAATGGGAAGGTGCAGCAGCTGCCGGGGATCTGGGAGGGCAAGGATGCCCAGGTGTTCGTGACGCAGTGGTGGCCGCAGCACCAGAAGGCCCTGAAGGCGGCCGCGGATGCTGTCAAGGGGCTCGGTCAGTCGGCTCTGAACAACGCGACCCAGCAGCGTTCGGTCTCCAGCCACTGACCCGCGGCGTCGTGGCCGGGTTTCGCGGAGGGCGACCCGGCCACGGCCGATGACCATGAGGAGGATTCGATGACGCGTCTGGGGATGGATGTCGACTCTGTCGAGCCGATCGGGCACGGTCTGCAGACCGATGCCGACGCGTTGACGGCGTTGACGAGCAAAGTCGACGCGCTCGTTCGGCGACTTCCCGAGATGTGGGACGGTCGGGACTCGACGGAGTTCGTCGGCACCTGGTGGCCGCAGCACAAGAGCAGCCTGCAGCAGGTCCAGGAGCAGATCCGCGGCCTCGGCCAGGCGGCCCTGAACAACGCCTCCGAGCAGCGCGGCGCCAGCGCTGCGGGGGTTGGTGTGGTCGGCGGCGGGGCGGCCGCAGTCGTGTCGGTCGCGGCCGCCGCCGGTTCGAAACCCGAAGCGGCTTCGGGAATGACGGCCGGTGGTGTCGCAGCGGCCCATCCCTCCTCCGTCGGTGGCACCGACAGGTACACGGCGGCACTCGGCGATCCCCGCTCGGTGGTCGGCAGTGCACGAGCACGCGGGGAGGAATACCAGTGCGCTTCGTGGGCCTCGTTCCGGCGGTCAGAGATCGGGCTCTCCCACCCGGGCGGCGACGGCTACGAGCAGGCTGGTCGGATCGGTCTGGTGGATGCCGGACAGGCCGGTGTCGGATCGGTGGTCTCGACCGGTACAAGTACCTGGACGGGGCACGTGATGGTAGTCGAGGAGAAGCTGAGCGGCTCTCCCTTGGCGTTCAGGGTGAGCGAGATGAACACAGGGCTCGACGGCAGCGACGGATACCACGCCAGTGCGGCGGAGTATCGCGACAACACGGTGATTCGCGAACGTGCAGACGGCGCCTGGGAGCGATCGCAGGACGGACGAGCCTTCGTGCAGATGAAGAACAGTCCGCGATTCTCGTCGAACTGAACAAGGAGAGACACAACCTGTGACGTCGGAACCGACTCGCCTCATCCTCCGCGCGGCGGGTGTCGTGCGGGTGCTTGCACCCGGTGGAGAGTCCACCATCGGCCGTGCTCCGACCTGCGACCTGAGCATTCCCGACCCGCAGGTATCGCGCGTGCACGTGCGGATCGCCTTCGAATCGGGGACCTGGGTCGTCCGGGACCCCGGAAGCGCCAACGGCGTGCACGTCAACGGGTATCGGCTGGACGCCTTCAGCGTCGACCGGCCGATGGTGATGGTGCTCGGGCCGCCTGACACAGGCGTGCAGATCGAGCTCGCGCTCGACCCGGTGACCGGGCCAGCGGCGTCGGCCAGGACGTTCACCCCCGCAGCGTCGTACCTTGTCTCGTCTGGACCGGCGCCGATCTCGTCCGTCCCGGGGATGGAACCGGCTTCCGCTGTCTCCAGGCCGGCTACCGTAAGCGATCGTTTGGCGGCCGACGATCCCGCGCCGGCCGGGCCGGGCGATTCTCGGTCCTCGGCCGAGTTCACCGTCATGCGTGCCGATCTGGACCGAGAAGAGCATGGGGGCGCCGTCCACGAGATGACGGACCTCGGTCTGGGCCGGACGGTCGTCGGCCGCTTCGACCTCACAGGCGCGGGCGCGGCCACGATCGGGCGCGACGGGTCCTGCGCGATCGTCGTCACCGACGTGCTCGCCTCCCGGGTGCACGCCCAGGTCGAGGTCACTGCGGACGGCCCGGTGCTCACGGACCTGTCATCGTCCAACGGAACGTTCCTCAACGGCCGTCGGGTCGCACAGGTGTGGCTGGCGGACGGCGACGTGGTCACCATCGGGAACACCGATCTGGTGGTAAGCGATGGCGTGCTGGCCGCCCGGGCGGCGCCGTTGCCGCACGAGGCGCGGGTCAGGGTCGAAGCGGTCGGACTGACGATCGGCGGGGGCAAGCGGCTGCTGGACGGCGTCACCCTCGACCTGCAGGTCGGCTCGCTGACCGCGATCGTCGGCCCGTCTGGGGCGGGGAAGACGACCTTCTCGCGCATCCTCGCCGGGCTCAATGCGCCGACCGACGGCAGCGTCACGTTCGGCGGCCACGACATGCACCGCGACTACGACCTGCTGAGGTCGCGGATCGGCTTCGTACCGCAGAACGACGTGGTGCACGACAAGCTCTCAGTCGACCGCGCGATGGAGTTCTCCGCCAGACTGCGCCTTCCCGATGCATCCGATGCCGAGCGGGAAACGATCGTGGACAGGGTGCTCGCGGAGCTCGAGCTCACCGAGCACCGGGGCACCCGCGTCGACCGCCTCTCCGGCGGCCAGCGGAAGCGGGTCTCAACGGCGATCGAGCTGCTCACCGGGCCGGAGCTGCTCGTGCTCGACGAGCCGACCTCCGGCCTCGACCCTGCACTGGACCTCACGGTCATGCGGATGCTGCGGGCTCTGGCGGACGCCGGTCGGGTCGTGGTCGTGGTCACTCACTCCCTCGTCTATCTGCGCGAGTGCTGCGACAACGTGCTGTTGCTCGCCCCTGGCGGGCGTACGGCGTACTGGGGCGCGGTCGCCGCGCTCGAGGACGCGTACGGCAACCAGAGCTGGGCGGAGATCTTCGCCGGAGTGACCCGTGATCCCCGCGGAGCGGCAGCGGGCCATCTCGCCCGTCATGGGGCCGAACCGCCGGTCGCCCGCCCGGAGCGAGCAGATCGCGGCTCTTTGGCGCGCGAGAAGTCACATGTGGTGCGGCAGACGGCGACCCTGGTCCACCGTCAGCTCTTGCTGATCGCGGCCGACCCCGCGCTTCTCGTCTTCCTCGTCGTGCTGCCGCTGGTGCTGGGGGCGCTGGCACTTCTGGTGCCCGGAGCTGCGGGGTTCGGGCGGGCTGCGCCGGACGCCGCGACCGAACCGAGCCAGCTGTTGGTGCTCCTCATCCTTGGCGCCTGCTTCATGGGCGCGGCACTGTCGATCCGGGACCTCGTCGGTGAACGGAACATCTACGAGCGCGAACGTGCAGTGGGGCTGTCGCCGGCGGCGTACCTGGGTGCCAAGCTCGTCACCTTGTGCCTGGCGACCGCGATGCAGTCGCTCCTGCTGGTCCTCGTCCTACGCCTCGGCAAGCCCCCGCCAGGGCACGGCGTGCTGGTGGCGAACGGGATGGTCGAGCTGGTCCTGGTCGTCTGGCTGACCGCCTGGGTGTCCTCGATGGTGGGCGCGCTGGTGTCTGCCCTTGTCCGTTCGGGTGAGCAGACGATGCCACTGCTGGTGATCATCGTGATGACCCAGCTGGTCATGACGGGCGGCATGATCCCGGTGACGGGCCGGGAGGGACTGAGCCAGGTCGCTGCGCTGTTCCCTGCCCGGTGGGGATACGCAGCGGCCGCGTCGACGATCGATCTGCGGTCCGTCGTCCCGCTCGCGCAACGCGACGCCCTCTGGGTGCACTCGACCGGGCAGTGGTGGACGGACGTCGCGGTCCTGGTGCTCATGCTCGCCGGGCTGTCGGCCGGGACATGGTTCCGGGTGCGCCGACGGCGAGTTCGACGTTGATCGCCGGCGGGTGCTCCGTGGCGTGTTCAGTTGGCCAGGCCGTGAGGGGGTGGGGACTGCTCACCATCGACAGCCCGGGGCGCCGCCCATAGCGTCATTGATGTCACGAAGTGATTCGAGCACCACTGTCTGAAAAGGAGATGCACCATGGCTCGTCTGGGGATGGATGTCGACGCAGTTGAGGGAATTGCCAAGCAGTTGCAGTCGCTTGCCGATCAGATCAGCAATCTGGAGTCGCAGATCAATGGGAAGGTGCAGCAGCTGCCGGGGATCTGGGAGGGCAAGGATGCCCAGGTGTTCGTGACGCAGTGGTGGCCGCAGCACCAGAAGGCTCTGAAGGCGGCCGCGGATGCCGTCAAGGGGCTTGGTCAGTCGGCTCTGAACAACGCCCACGATCAGCGCACGGTCTCCAACCACTGACCCGCGGCGTCGTGGCCGGGTTTCGCGGAGGGCGACCCGGCCACGGCCGATGACCATGAGGAGGATCCGATGACGCGTCTGGGGATGGATGTCGACTCGGTCGAGCGGATCGGGCACGGTCTGCAGACCGACGCCGACGCGTTAACTGCATTGACGAGCAAGATTGATGCCACGGTGCGCCGGTTGGCCGGCGTGTGGGACGGCCGGGATTCGACGGAGTTCGTCGGCACCTGGTGGCCGCAGCACAAGAGCAGCCTGCAGCAGGTCCAGGACCAGATCCGCGGCCTCGGCCAGTCCGCGCTCAACAACGCCTCCGAGCAGCGCGGCGCCAGCGACTCGACCGGAGGGAGTCCTGCCACTGGCGGGATGTCGTCTCACGGCGCGCTTGCTGGCGGTGGGTCGCTGTCTCTGTCCGGCCTTGTCGATGGAACCGAGAAAGTCACTCTTCCGGGTGTCGGCTGGAAACTGGGAGACGTAGTCGGCCTCACCGGCGCTGGCACGTACCTCGCCGCATTTGATGCGGCCCGAGGATTCACCTCGGGCGACCCGGCGCAGATCACCGACGCTGCGGCGTCAGTGACAGCCTCGGTGCTCAAGTCAGGAGGGATCGCGAGTGGCCCGCTGTACCTGTCTGGAGTGATCGTTGCGGAAGGGCAGGAGATCGCCCGCGACGTTGCCCGGGCGGACTTGTCCGCAACCGGCATGGCCACGGTTGGGCAGTACATCGTCCAACACCCCATGGATGCGCTCGGTGCTGCGGCTCAAGCGGAACTCGCCGCGCTGCCGCGGTTCATCGGCATCTTCAAACCCTGAACGGCGCCAGCACCTGAGGAGAGAACGTGAGCACAATCAAGTTGACCGACGACGAGGTCGTCGCCGTCTCGTTTCTGCGGGCCGCGGCCTGGCCGATCGGGATCCGCACCGTGGACGTGACGAACGTCGAGGAGGTAGGGCGCGCGGCGCTCCGTGGTGAGCGGTCGCTGCTGACGCGCGAGCTCGCGGTCGTGCGTGACGGCCGGTTCGAGCTCGCCGACGTCGTCGCCGCCGCGTTCGACGAGGTCGTCGGTGCCGCTAGGCGCGCAGTCGTGGCGATCGGTCGGCGGTCGCAGCCTGTCGCGTTCGCCGCACCCTTCGTCTCGTTCCACAGCACGGTCGACCCTGCCCGTTGGGTCGTTGTCGCGAGCTCACCCATCGGCGTCGCCGAGATCGACGCAGTCGACGATGCCGGAGCGGTCGCGACGCTCGCTGAGCTGCACGCCGGCTGCTACCGGGATGGCGTTCCCGGCGCGTCGTCCGACGACGACTTCGCGCTGTTCGTTGGACGGTTCGGTGCGGGACGCAACGATGTCCTGGAGGTGTCGACCGGATCGGTCCGGCTGGCCGACGTGTCGGAGCCGACCATGCCTGCGGTCCCGGTGTCCTGGCGCGATGTTCCTTGGGCGGCGGACCTGACATCGGCTTGGTTCGCATGAGCGGTCGAGCTGTGGGCGATGGATGGGCCGTGACCGGCACGTGAGCGACTCAGCCGTCTACGATCCGGGCGCGCACTCAGAGGTGTTGACCGGCCCGGACGTGGCTCGCACAGGTCAGGCGCCTCATTGAGAGGTCCAGCCGCAAGCCGGAGCTGTTGTCCGTATGTCCTCGGGGGCGCAAAGGCCGGGTCGCGTCGCGACGCGGTCCGGTTCACAGTGATGTCGGGGGAGCCGTGCGGGGTGAAGCCTGGTCGGCTCCGGTGTCACGCCCGAGCCTTGACGACGGTCACGGTGTGTGGCTCCTCGATCGGGGTCGTGTGCCCGGCCATCGGGAATGTCGCGACCGTGAACGCCAGCCTGGCTGAGGCCTGGCACGGGAGGCACGGGCGGGCGGATCTCCAGCTCGGCGTCGAGCGCACCACTCGGGCGGTCGAGGGCGCGCCGTGCGACCTACGCGGTGCGCTCAGCGGCCCCACCTGGTACGGGACCGCGTCCCCGCATGCCACCGGTCGGGGCGTCTGCGATGTTCAGGTTGATCGGAAGCTCGACGATCATGGTGTTGTCCGCGCAGCGTGCGTCGATCATCACGTGACGAACGCCAGGGGTGTGCAGATGCCCATGCACGAGCCGCTGACCTGCGGTGATGCTCGACGCCGAAGATCGCGAGCGCAAAGCTGGATGATCCCGCCGCTACTTGTCTGCGATGGTCCGGGCCTCATGGTCCGGGCCATCGCCGTGTCTGCGGCGGGTACCGTCCGGCGCCGCGGGTTTCGCGTAGGGAGCCGTACGACATCAGTCAGCGGCACGTCCAAGGACGGCGATCTGGGTCATCGCCGGGTCCCTGCGTCGGGCCGGGTCACGACGCCCGCGGGGAGCTCGTTCGGATGGGGCTGGACGCAATCAAGGTCTTTCGAGCCAGGGCTCTCAACCCTCAGATCAGGTGTCAGCCAAACCGCTGGTAGTCCCTGACACTGAGCCCGACGAGCGTCGCGTGCGAGAACGAGTCGTCGCCCGACCGTGGTCACCGCTCAGATCGACCATCCAGGGCGGCCGCATCGCTGGGAGCCCGGGGTGGTCGACGATGTGAGGGATGCAGGAGTGGTGCTGCTCGGACCCCGGCCGTGCATCAGTCGCGACTGATGTGGTCCGCCGTGCACGCTGAGATGCGCGTCGCTGCAGCGCGGCCTGGAGATGCGGGGCGTCGACGGCGGTCGCAGCGCGCGACAAGGACTCCGTCACCCATCGCACCGACGCGCCGCCGCTGCGACGTCCGTCGACCACGGTCACGCGGATCCACGCCACACGATCGGGGTGTCGAGGAGGATCCCACTCAGATCGGGCTTCTCGCCCTGAAGCTGGCTCAGGACGAGCTCGGCCGCGCGTTCGCCGAGACCGGACGCCGGCTGGTGCACCGTGGACAGCGGCGGATGGCAGCGCAGCGCCCACGAGCTGTCGTCGAATCCGACGACACCGACATCGGTCGGGACGGACCGACCGGCCTCACGCAACGCTTCGAGGGCTCCAGCAGCGACCGCGTCAGAGGCCGCGAAGACGCCGTCGATCCCGGGATCGCGCTCCAAGAGCGCGCGCATGCCGACGATGCCGGCCGAGTACTCGTACAGAGGGACCTCTGCGACGAGATTCGGGTCGAACTTCTCGCCGAGCGCGGCGCGGAAGCCGGCGAGCCGGTCGGCACCAGAGTCACGATCGAGGGCCGCCGCAATCATCGCGATGCGCTGGCGACCTGTGGCCATGAGTCTCTCGGTGATGGCCTTCGCAGAGGAGATGTTGTCGATTCCGACGAAGGGGAGTCGACGAAGATCGGGGGGGTGGCCGACGAACGTCGTCGGCAGCGCAAGCTGCGACACGACCCGGGTGATGGGGTCGTGAGCGCGCGCGGAGACGATGATCGCGCCGTCCATGAAGCCGCCGCTGAGGTAGCGCGCGACCCGTGTCGTGTCGCGCTCCGAGTCGATGATCAGGCAGACGAGCTGATAGTCGGATTGCGAGAGGACCTCGTTGGCGCCGAGCATGATCGACCCGATGTTCGGGTCCTCGAGGAAGAGCGCATGCGGCTCGTGGACGATGAACCCGACGGCCCGGGACTGCTGCATCACGAGGTTGCGCGCGGCGGTGTTCGGGACGTAGCCCACCTCGGCGATGGCCGATTCGATCGCGTCCCGCGCGTCGACCGACACGTAGCCGCCGTTCAGGACGCGACTGACGGTGCCGCGCGACACGCCCGCCTGGTTGGCGACGTCGAGCATGGTGGCCCGCCTGTGCGGCGGGCGGGGGCGTGGCACGGGGCCACTGTAGCGCCGGGAGCCCGTTGACAAGGGATGCGGGCGTGCTTAGTGTGTGCACGTTCACACATTCTCATCGTCGAGATCGCGCTCCCCAATGTGTGCACGTGCACACACGTGCTTCCCCGGGGATCGACTCGTCACTGCACGAGGGACAGGGAGCACATGGACTCGCCGGCGGCACGCATCCACGGGAGGCCCGCGATCACCCTGAGCGGGATCGCGTACGGCTGCGACTACAACCCCGAGCAGTGGGGTCCCGATACCTGGCGCGAGGACGTCGAGCTCATGAACGAGGCCGGCGTCGACCTTGTCGCGATCAACATCTTCGGATGGTCGCAGATCGAGCCTCGTCCCGGTGAGTACGACTGGACGGCCCTCGACGCCGTGATCGAGCTCTTGCACTCCCATGGCATCCGCGTGAACCTCGGCACCGGGACGTCGTCCCCGCCGCCCTGGCTGACCGCCCTGCACCCCGAGATCTTGCCCACGATGGCGGACGGAACCACCCGCTTCCCGGGAGGCAGGCAGGCCTGGTGCCCCAGCTCGTCCGTGTTCCGGCAGCACGCGGTGGCCCTGGCCGAGAAGGTGGCCGAGCGGTACGGCAGTCACCCCGCGGTCGCGCTCTGGCACGTGTCCAACGAGCTCGGCTGCCACAACGCACTGTGCTACTGCGACGAGTCCGCTGCAGCATTCCGGAGCTGGCTGCAGCGCAGGTACATCTCGATCGAGGCCCTGAACGAGGCCTGGGGCACGAGCTTCTGGAGCCAGCGCTACGGGGCTTGGGATGAGATCCTGCCGCCGCGGCTGACGATCTCGCTCGGCAACCCGGCCCAGGCCATCGACTTCCACCGGTTCAGCTCCGCGCAGCTCTTGGAGCACTACCGCAGCGAGGCTGCGGTCGTTCGCCGGCACTCCGCGGCGCCGATCACCACGAACTTCATGGTCACGGCGCACATCCGGAACCTGGACTACTGGTCGTGGGCCGCCGAGATGGACGTCGTGGCCAACGACCACTACCTCGACCACCGTCTCAGCGACCCCGTCGCCGAGCTCTCGTTCGCTGCGGACCTCTCCCGCGGACTGGCTGGCGGCGCACCGTGGCTGCTGATGGAGCAGTCGACGGGAGCCGTCAACTGGCAGCCGTACAACATCGCCAAGGCTCCCGGGCAGATGACGCGCAACTCGTTGACCCACGTGGCGCGTGGCGCGGACGGCGTCAGCTTCTTCCAGTGGCGCGCCTCGCAGCAGGGCTCGGAGAAGTTCCATTCGGCACTGGTCCCGCACGCCGGCACCGACACCGCGACCTGGCGCGAGGTCGTCGAACTGGGCGCGACCCTCGACCGCCTCGGCGAGGTCGCCGGGACGACGGTCGTCGCTGACGTCGCCGTCGTCTTCTCCTGGGAGTCCTGGTGGGCGGGGGACGGGGACGCCCGCCCGTCGCACGGTGTCGAGTACCTCGACCAGGTGCACGCGGCCTACCGCGCCCTGCACGGGCTCGGGATCACGACCGACATCGTGTCTCCGGACGCCGACCTCAGCCGGTACCGCCTCGTGGTCGCCCCGTGCCTGTACATGGTCTCGGACGACCAGGCCGCCGCCATCGACACCTTCGTCGCCGCCGGCGGGCACGCGCTGATCACCTTCTTCAGCGGGATCGTGGACGAGGACGACCGCGTCCGGCTGGGTGGATACCCGGGGGCCTTCCGGGAGGTCCTCGGCATCGTGACCGAGGAGTTCGCTCCGTTGCTGCCCGACGAGAAGATCACGCTCGACACCGGTGCGCACGGACGCTGGTGGACCGAGCGGACGAGAGCGACGACGGCCAAGGTCGTCGCAAGCTACGTCGACGGACCCGCGGCCGGGGATCCCGCGATCACCCGCAACGGCTACGGAGCCGGTGTCGCCTGGTATGTGGCGACCGCCCTGGACACCGAGGACCTGCGGGACGTGATGCGCACCGCCGTCCAAGAGGCCGGGGCCGTCGCCGACGGACCGGAGAGCGACGGGTCCATCGAGGTCGTGCGGCGCGCGGGTGCTGACCGCAGCTACGTCTTCGTCATCAACCACTCGGAGCGCGACCTCGAGCACCACGTCGTCGGTCACGAGCTCATCACGGGCGAGCGCGTCGTGGACCTGCTGCGGGTCCCTGCGGGCAGTGTGCGCGTCGTCAGAGAGGACACGACACCATGACGACCACCGGGATCTCGACACGAGTGGACGCGGCCCGCGCCACCATCCGGCCACGGCGCCGCCCGCTCGCGCACAAGAAGGCGATCGCGTTCTTCGTGCTGCCGTTCGGCGTGCTGTTCGCCCTGTTCTACGCCCTGCCGGTCGGGTACGCCGTCTGGCAGTCGCTCCTCGTCGTCCAGCGCGTCGGCACGTTCGGTCCGGCCCACGACGTCTTCGGCGGGCTGAGCCAGTACTCGCAGGTTTTCGCGAACGGACCGTTCTGGACGTCGGTCGAGCGGGTCCTGCTGTTCGGAGTCGTGCAGGTGCCCATCATGCTCGGCCTCGCACTGCTCTTCGCCCTCCTGCTGGACTCACCACTGCTCCGGGGGAAGAAGTTCTTCCGGCTGGCGTTCTTCGTCCCGTACGCGGTGCCAGGCGTCGTCGCCGCGATCATGTGGGGCTTCCTGTACTCACCCGCGTTGTCGCCGTTCAAGGCCGTGACGGGAAGGGTCGACCTCCTCTCCGCGGACCTCGTCCTCTGGGCCATGGCCAACGTCGTGACCTGGGTCTACGTCGGGTACAACATGCTGATCATCTACTCGTCCCTGCTGGCGATCCCGACCGAGGTCTATGAGGCGGCCCGGCTCGACGGTGCCGGTCAGGTCCGCATCGCGTGGTCGGTGAAGATTCCGCTGGTGATGCCGGCGATCGTGCTCACCACGGTCTTCTCGATCATCGGGACGTTGCAGCTGCTCGCCGAGCCCCAGGTGTTCCGCTCGTTCAGCTCGGCGGTCACCAGCACGTTCACGCCGAACCTGACCGTCTACTCGACCTCGTCGATCCCCGACTTCCACCTCGCGGCGGCGTTCTCCGTGGTGCTCGCTCTCGCGACCTTCGTCCTGTCGTTCGCGTTCCTGAAGTTCACGCAGAGGAAGGGCGTCCAGTGAGCGCCGTGCAGACCACCCGCGCATCCGCCCGCCAGGTGCGGCCTGCCAACGCCGGACGCGTCAAGGAGAGCTCGCTCTCCCGCACCGCGGCGATGCTCGTCATGGGTGTGTTCACGCTGTACTTCCTGGTGCCGATCTGGTGGCTGTTCGTGTCGGCGACGAAGGACCCCGGCCAGTTCACCAGCACCGAGCCGCTCTGGTTTGCGAAGTTCTCGCTCCTGCAGAACATCCACGACCTGCTGCACTACGACGGCGGCGTGTACCTCAGATGGATCGGCAACAGCCTCGCGTACACCGGCGGCGGGGCCTTTCTCGGAACCCTTCTTGCCGCGATGTGCGGGTATGCCCTGGCGAAGTACCACTTCCGCGGCAGGGAGACGCTCTTCAACGTCGTCCTCGGTGGCGTCCTGGTCCCGGCGACAGCGCTCGCCCTGCCACTGTTCCTGATCTTCAGCCAGGTGCACCTGACCAACACGTTCTGGTCGGTGTTCCTGCCGAGCCTCGTCAGCCCGTTCGGGGTCTACCTGACGCGCATCTACGCCGCCGCGAGCGTCCCGGACGAGCTGCTCGAGGCGGCACGACTGGACGGGTCAAGCGAGGTCCGCACCTTCTTCACCGTCTCCGTGCGGCTCATGTTCCCGGCACTGGTGACCGTCTTCCTGTTCCAGTTCGTCGCGATCTGGAACAACTTCTTCCTGCCACTGATCATGCTCCGAGACCAGTCCATCTTCCCGGTGACGCTCGGTCTCTACTCCTGGAACACCCAGGTCAACCAGATCCCTGAGCTGCGCGGGTACGTGCTCGTCGGGGCTCTGCTGTCGATCATCCCGCTCATCGTCATCTTCCTGCTCCTCCAGCGGTTCTGGCGGAACGGGCTCGGCGCCGGCTCGGTGAAGTGATCGACCTCCACGTCGGCGCGGCAGTGGCTGCCGCGCTGCTTCCCACACAGAAGAGGACAACCATGCATCTCAGGAATCGAGCGGTCAGCGTCGCCCTGCTCTCCGCGGTCACGCTGCTGTCGGCAGCGGCCCTCGCAGGCTGCTCGTCGAGCGCGAGCACAGGCGGCGCCAGCAGCGGGACCAGCGCCGGCGCGGCGTCCTCGGCGTGCGCCCCGTCGACGGGAAAGGTCAACCTCACGTTCACGACGTGGGTGCCGGGCATCCAGGCCGTCGTCGACGTCTGGAACAAGGCGAACCCCAACATCCAGGTGACCGTCCAGACCGGCCCGAACGGCAACGGCGGCACCTACCAGAACTTCTTCAACCAGCTCAAGGCCGGCAACGCCCCCGACCTCGGGCAGATCGAGTACGACGCGCTGCCGAACTTCCGGGTCCAGGACGGCCTGACCGACCTCGGGGCCTGCTCGGAGGTGATGGCCGCGAAGAGCGACTTCGTCAACTGGACCTGGAACCAGGTCAGCTTCGGTGAGGCAGGACACGTCTACGGCGTGCCGCAGGACGCCGGACCCATGGCGCTGTTCTACCGCAAGGACCTGTTCACCAAGAACAACATCCCCGTCCCGACGACGTGGGACGAGTACGCGGCCGACGCGGTCAAGATCCGCGCCCTCGGCGGGTACATCACCAACTTCTCGCAGAGCGACGTCAACCAGTTCGCCGGCCTCGTCTGGCAGGCGGGTGGCTCCTGGTTCTCCAACGACGGCACCAGCTGGAGCGTCAACCTGACGAGCCCGGAGTCCACCAAGGTCGCGAACTACTGGCAGGACCTCATCTCCAAGAAGCTCGTCTCGAGCGTCCCGCCGTGGACGAGCGAGTGGAACAACGCGTACAACACCGGCTCCGACTGGACCTGGGTCTCCGCGGTCTGGGGCGCCAACTCGATCTCGAGCGGGGCCCCTGACACCTCCGGCGACTGGGCCGTCGCGCCGATGCCCCAGTGGCAGGCAGGTCAGGCCGTCGCAGGCGACTGGGGTGGGTCGTCCACCGCGGTGTTCAAGGGCTCGAAGCACGTCTACGAGGCGGCGAAGTTCGCGCTGTGGCTGAACACCTCGGACGAGGCGCTCACGATGCTGAACAAGGCTGCCAACCTGTACCCCGCCACCACGGCCGGGGCGAAGCTCCCGGCGCTCGCCGCCGGCGTACCGTTCTACGGTGGCCAGGCCATCTACGACGTCTTCGCGAAGGCCTCCAGCGAGGTCTCGCCCACGTTCACCTGGGGTCCGACCATGACCCAGGTCTACGCCGACGCATCCGACGGCTTCAAGGCGGCGGTCTCGGGCAAGGGCACCCTGCTCGACGCGCTCACGTCCACGCAGACCTCGACCATCGCGACGCTCAAGTCGCAGGCGATCCCGGTCAAGGGATGAGCAGGTGATCGCTTACCTTCGTGCCGCGGGCACCAGTCTCGTGCTGGATGCCCGCGGCACGGGTGTGCCCGTGATCGTCCACTGGGGTCGCGACCTCGGCGACCTCGACCACACGGAGCTTGCCGCGCTGGCAGACTCCGCCGTCCCGGCCGTACCACCGAGCTCGATCGACGCACCGCTACGCCTGTCGGTGCTTCCCACGCACGCCCAGGGGTGGGTCGGCCGGCCGTCGGTGGCGGGGTTCTGGTCCGGCGGAGAGCCGGGCCCCACCGAGTTCCATCTCGCCGACGTGCGCAGCACAGGCCCGCGCGCCGTCTCGTTCGTCTTGGCGGAGCCCACGGGCCGCGTGTCGATCACCACCGAGCTCACCATGTCCACCCAGGGTGTGCTCCGCGCGCGCCACAGCCTCGACAACCTCACGTCGCTCGACCTGACGACGGAGGACCCGCACAGCACGGTCTTCGCCCTTGCCTCGGTGGACGTCCTGCTGCCGATTCCCGCACGCGCCCAGGACATCCTGGACTTCAGCGGATTGTGGAGCGCCGAACGTCGACCGCAGCGCACGAGCCTGGCGGCACAGGGCGCATGGACACGTGAGACGCGACATGGGCGACCGGGCCACGACGACCCCTACCTCATGATCGCGGGCACCCCAGGATTCACCTTCCGGACCGGAGAGGTCTGGGCGCTTCACCTTGCGTGGAGCGGCGACAAGCGGCTGTGGGCCGAACACCAAGCGCAGGGGTACTCCCTGCTCGGGGCCGGCGAGCTTCTCGCACCTGGGGAGATCCGCCTCGAGGCGGGTCAGCGCTACACGACCCCGTGGGTCGTGGCTGCGTGGTCGGATGAGGGCCTCGATGGCCTCTCCGCGCGCTTCCACCCGTGGATCCGGTCGTGGGCGACGACCGCACGCCCGCGACCGGTGGTCCTGAACACCTGGGAAGCGGTGTACTTCGACCAGGACGAGACCACACTGCGGCGACTCGTCGATGCCGCAGCGGCGGTCGGGGTCGAGCGGTTCGTGCTCGACGACGGATGGTTCACCGGTCGCACGGACGACACACGCGCACTGGGGGACTGGGAGGTCGACGCCGACAAGTGGCCCGACGGCCTGCACCCGCTCATCGCCCACGTGCACGAACGCGGCATGGACTTCGGCCTGTGGGTCGAACCCGAGATGGTCAGTCCCGACTCGCAGCTGGCCCGCGAGCATCCGGAGTGGATTCTGGGCCCGCGATCGGCGTTGACGTGGCGCCACCAGCGCGTCCTCGACCTGAGCGTGGCAGGCGCGTTCGACCACGTGCTCGCGACCCTCACCTCACTGCTGACGCAGTACCCGATCGCCTTCCTCAAGTGGGACCACAACCGCGACCTCCTGGACGGCTCGGCGCACCGCCAGACCACAGCGGCCTACCGCTTGATCGACGCGCTCCGCAGCGCCTTTCCGAACCTCGAGATCGAATCGTGCGCCTCGGGCGGAGCCCGGATCGACCTCGGGATGCTCGAACGGGTGGACCGCTTCTGGACGAGCGACACCAACGACCCGCTCGAACGTCACCGGATCCACCAGTGGACAGGCATCCTCATCCCACCCGAGCTCCTCGGTGTCCATCTCGGCGCCGCGACCTCCCACACCACCGGTCGAACCTTCGACCTCAGCTTCCGGCTCGCGACCGCGTTCTTCGCCCATGCGGGGATCGAGTGGGACCTGACCCAGGCCACCGACGAAGAGCTGCGTGCCGTCACAGCATGGGTCGGCGCGCACCAGGGTCTTCGCGGACTTCTCCACAGCGGCACCACGGTGAACTCCGACACCAGCGACCCCGCCCTCGCGCTGCACGGCGTCGTCGCACCCGACAGACGATCCGCCGTGTTCGCACTCACCGCGCTCGGACCGGCCCAACGGGCGATTCCCGCGCCGGTGCGATTCCCCGGGCTCGAGCCGTCTACGCGCTACACCGTGCGTCCGCTCGTCCTCGGCGTCCCACCTCGAACGATCCAGGACGCCGAACCCGACTGGATCCGCCGGGGCGAGGTCACCCTGGGCGGACGAGCGCTCGCCGACGTCGGACTGCCCATGCCGCTTCTTGCACCCGGGCAAGCCGGGGTGTTCATCATCGAGACGGCGTCCTTGCCGGACCACCACGCGCTCCTCGGTGCCACCACGCTCGCGGCGGAGCGCGCCCTGCCATAGTCGCGATCCAGACCAACGGCAGTCCCGCCTGTGCTGCTCACCGTGCGCCAGGTCGGCGCAGAACGCCCGTTCGCCCTGGTCGTAGGCTCCGCGCGCGTCGGACGAGCCAGAGGCCGGTCTCCCCAGCACCCAGGTCACGGGCTTAACGTGAGCGAGTGATGCACCCCACCGCAACCACGGTCGGCGAGCTCCGCGCCCTCGGGCACGTGCGCAAGACCGTGCGCGACGAGATCCGCGACAACCTCCTGGCTGCCCTCCACGAGGGCCGCAATCCGTGGCCCGGCATGCACGGCTTCGGGTCCACGGTCATCCCGCAGCTCGAGCGGGCCCTGATCGCCGGGCACGACGTCGTGCTGCTCGGCGAGCGCGGGCAGGGCAAGTCGCGGCTGCTGCGCACGCTGGCCGGGCTGCTCGACGAGTGGACCCCCGTCATCGCGGAGGCGGAGCTCGGCGAGCACCCCTATGACCCGATCACGACGACGAGCCGGCGCCGCGCGGCCGAGCTCGGTGACGAGCTGCCGGTCGCCTGGCGGCACCGCGACGAGCGGTACGTCGAGAAGCTCGCGACCCCGGACACGTCGGTCGCCGACCTGATCGGCGACGTCGACCCGATGAGGGTCGCCGAGGGTCGCAGCCTGGGCGACCCGGAGACGATCCACTTCGGCCTCGTCCCGCGCAGCCACCGCGGCATCGTCGCGGTCAACGAGCTGCCGGACCTCGCGAGCCGTATCCAGGTCGCGCTGCTCAACGTGATGGAGGAGCGCGACATCCAGATCCGCGGCTACGTGCTGCGGCTGCCGCTCGACCTGCTCGTCGTCGCCAGCGCGAACCCCGAGGACTACACGAACCGCGGCCGCATCATCACGCCGCTCAAGGACCGGTTCGGCGCCGAGATCCGCACGCACTACCCGATCCGGCTCGAGGACGAGATCGCCGTCGTACGTCAGGAGGCGACGCTCGTCGCCGAGGTGCCCGACCACCTCGTCGAGATCCTGGCCCGTCTCACCCGTGCACTGCGCGAGTCGAGCGCGATCGACCAGCGCAGCGGCGTCAGCGCCCGGTTCTCCATCGCGGGCGCCGAGACGATCGGGGCCGCCGCGCTGCACCGCGCCACGCGGCAGCACGAGACCGATCCGGTGGCCCGGCTGGTCGACCTCGAGACGGCCGTCGACGTGCTCGGCGGCAAGATCGAGTTCGAGGCGGGCGACGAGGGCCGCGAGGACGAGATCCTCGACCACCTGCTGCGCACCGCGACCGCCGAGACGGTGCGCGCCCACCTGCGCGGCCTCGACCTCGGCGTGCTCGTGGACGTGCTCGAGAACGGCCGCGTGATCACCACCGGGGAGCAGGTCGCCGCGCGGGACTTCCTCGCGAGTCTGCCGCCGCTCGGCGAGTCCGAGCTGTACGACCGGATCTGCGAGCGCCTCGACGCGACGAGCGACGGGCAGCGGGCCGGGGCGATCGAGCTCGCACTCGAGGGCCTGTACCTCGCGCGCCGGGTCGGCAAGGAGAGCGGGGACGGGGAGACGATCTATGGCTAGGGCGAACCGTCGGTTGACCAGCCGGTCCCGTTACGTGAGGTACACCGACGGGCCCGATCCGCTCGCCCCGCCCGTGGCCCTGACCGAGGCGCTCGACGCGATCGGCGAGGACGTCATGGCCGGCTCGTCGCCCGAGCGTGCGATGCGCGAGCTCCTGCGCCGCGGCGGCCCTGACCGCCCCGGGCTCGACGACCTCGCGCGCCGGGTCGCCGAGCGCCGCCGCGAGCTGACGACCCACCACCACCTCGACGGCACGCTGCAGCAGGTCAAGGAGCTGCTCGACCGCGCGGTGCTGGCCGAGCGCAAGCAGCTCGCCCGGGACGTCGACCTGGACGAGGGTGAACGGGCACTCGACCAGCTGCGGCTCGACGCCCTGCCCTCCTCGCC
>MLJW01000226.1_pt1 | contig 42843 bp, 39 predicted proteins | sample 888231 | NCBI WGS metagenome assembly MLJW01 (sample SAMN05788063, study PRJNA343431) | mine drainage metagenome | isolation source: sample collected from the inflow into an acid mine drainage treatment plant... | place: Germany: Lusatia, lignite mining district
GTCGCCGCCACTGCCGTCCCTGCAGCGCCTTCAACCCCGGTCGCCCCGGTCGCGCACGCCGCGGCCAACGCCGCGCCGCAAGCCGTGCCGGGCATCGAGGTGTCGAACGGCAACGGCGAGACCGGCATGGCCGCGCACGTCGCCGCCGAGCTGGCCGGCGCCGGGCTGCCGGTGCGACGCCTGACCAACCGCAAGCCGTACACGCACCGTGTTTCGCGCATCGTCTACCGCGCCGGCTGGCGCGCCGCGGCGCTGCGGCTGCGCGCGGCGCTGCCGGGCGACGTGCTCGTCGAGCCGGCGCATGCGCCGCTGCGCCGCGACATCGACCTGCGGCTGCTGCTCGGGCGCGACATGCTCCCGGCGCCGGAAGTCAGTCGGCCGCCTGCTTGAGCGTGTCCAGCACGACCTCGACCGCGGCGGCGTCGCTGCTGAGCGTGATCGCGCCGTCCTGCACCAGGCACTGCAGCCGCATCGTGCGCTGCGCCAGCGCCGCCAGCGCCTGCGCGGTCGATGCCGGCAGGCGCAGCACGGTCAGGTTGCGCAGCCGCGCGAGCTTGCCCTCGATCTGCTTCCACCAGACGTCGCAGCTGCTCGCGTGGCAGACGACGACGACCTGCGCCGCACGGCCGCAGGCCCGGCGCAGCCGGGCTTCGTCGGGCTGGCCGATGTCGATCCACAGCTCGATCGCTCCGGTCAGGTCCTTGACCCAGATCTCGGGCTCGTCGACGTCGAACAGGCCCTTGGTCAGCGCGATGCCGTCCCGCGCATACAGCGCGTACATCAGCACCCGCACCATCATCCGCTCGTCGGTTTCCGACGGATGACGCGCGATGGTCAGCGCCAGGTCTGAGTAACGGTGCTGGTCCATGTCGGCGAGCTGCAGCTCAGCCTTGTATATCGTCGCCTTCAATGCCATGCGGCGATGGTAGTGCAGGCCAGTCGCGCCGCCCGGGCAGCACTGGCCGATCTGTGCGCGCTCGGCTCGCGAGCAACTCGGCGTCGACGCAGCCGGCGGCGCGAAAGCGCTGGATCACGTGGCGGCGCACGCCGCGCTCGCGCAGCCGGCGCTGCAGCTCGGCCAGCGCGTCGGCGTCATGCAGCAGCGGATGCACGGTGGTGCGACATTCGAAATCACCGCCTGCGGCCAGCAGCACGTCGAGGCTGGCCCACGCGGCTTCGCCGCTGCCGGCCACCGCGGTGACGCGCGCGTAGTCGTCGGGCAGCGCCTTGATGTCCAGGCCGATCCAGTCGAAACGCGGCGCCAGCGCGGCCAGGCGCCGCGGCCAGGCCCCGCCGGTGTGCAGGCCGACGCGGTAGCCGAGCGCGCGCACCGCGCACGCCATCTCGCCCAGCGCCGGGTCGGCGAGCGGCTCGCCGCCGCTGAACACGACGGCGTCGAGCAGGCCGCGGCGCTGCCCGAGGAATTCGAGCAGCCGCGGCCACGGCCAGTCGGCGGGATCGCGCCGCGCCGGCTGCAGGTGCGGGTTGTGGCAATAGCGGCAGCGCCACGGGCAGCCGCGCAGGAACACCACCGCGGACAGGCAGCCGGGGTAGTCGAGCGTCGAGAACGGCACCAGCCCGGCGATGCCGCGCGGCTCAGGCATCGACGCCGGTTTCGGCAAAGAAGCGGCGCTCGCGGTGTTCGCCCTGCTTGCCGACGTTGAACGAGGCCACCGGGCGGTGGTAGCCCATCACGCGGGTCCACACTTCGCAGCGCTGACGCTCGTCGGCATTCAACGCGGCGCGCGCGTCGAGCGAGGTATCGGGTGTCGGGTTCGACGGGTTCACGGGCAGTCTCCTTCGTGGGGTTGGCAACGGGATTGGTGCGCAGTGCGCCGCGCTCACGCGGCACGCCGCCGCGCGAGCAGCTCGTCGTCGCAGCGCGGGCAGTATTCGTGCTCGCCGGCCAGGTAGCCGTGGCGCGGGCAGATCGAGAAGGTCGGCGTGACGGTGACGTAAGGCAGGCGGAAGTTCTGCAGCGCACGCCTGACCAGGTCGCGGCAGGCGCTGGCGCTCGACACCGGCGTGCCCATGTACAGGTGCAGCACGGTGCCTCCGGTGTACTTGCGCTGCAGTTCCTCCTGGCGCGACAGCGCCTCGAAGGGGTCGTCGGTGAAGCCGACCGGAAGCTGGGTCGAATTCGTGTAGTAGGGCTGCGCGTCGCCGCCGGCCTGCAGGATGCCCGGGAAACGCTTGCGGTCCTCCTTCGCGAAACGGTAAGTCGTGCCTTCGGCCGGTGTCGCCTCGAGGTTGTACAAGTGCCCGGTCTGCTCCTGGAAGCCGGCGATGCGCGCGCGCACGTGGTCGAGCAGCTGCAGTGCGAGCGCGTGGCCGGCCGCGCTGGTGATGTCGTAGGCGTCGGCGCTGAAGTTGCGGATCATCTCGTTGACGCCGTTGACGCCTATGGTCGAGAAGTGGTTGCGCAGCGTTCCGAGGTAGCGCCGGGTATACGGGTACAGGCCGTCGTCGATCAGCCGCTGCACGGTCTTGCGCTTGATCTCCAGCGAGCTGCGCGCGAGCTCGAGCAGTTCGTCGACGCGCGCGAACAGCGCGTCGCGCGAGCCGCGATGGAGGTAGCCCAGGCGCGCGCAGTTCAGCGTAACGACGCCGATCGATCCGGTCTGCTCGGCCGAGCCGAACAGACCGTTGCCGCGCTTGAGCAGTTCGCGCAGGTCGAGCTGCAAGCGGCAGCACATCGATCGCACCATCTGCGGCTGCAGGTCCGAATTGAGGAAGTTCTGGAAATACGGCAGGCCGTATTTCGCGGTCATGCCGAACAGGCGCTCGACGTTCGGGTGCTCCCACGGGAAGTCGGGGGTGATGTTGTAGGTCGGGATCGGAAAGGTGAACACGCGGCCGCGCGCGTCGCCGGCGCTCATCACGTCGATGTAGGCGCGGTTGATCATGTCCATCTCGGCCTGCAGGTCGCCGTAGCGGAACGGCATTTCCTCACCGCCGATCACCGGCACCTGCTCCTTCAGGTCGTCGGGGCAGGTCCAGTCGAAGGTCAGGTTGGTGAACGGGGTCTGGGTGCCCCAGCGGCTGGGAACGTTGAGGTTGAAGATCAGCTCCTGCATGTGCTGACGCACCTGCGCATAGTCGAGCCGGTCGCGACGCACGAATGGCGCCATGTAGGTGTCGAAGCTCGAGAACGCCTGCGCTCCGGCCCATTCGTTCTGCAGCGTGCCGAGGAAATTGACGATCTGCCCGACCGCGGCTCCCATGTGCCGCGGCGGCGACGACTCGACGCGCCCCGGCACGCCGTTGAAACCTTCGAGCAGCAGCTGGCGCAGGCTCCAGCCGGCGCAATAGCCGGCGAGCATGTCGAGGTCGTGGATGTGCAGGTCGGCATTCCGGTGCGCTTCGCCGACTTCGGCCGGATAGACGTGCGACAGCCAGTAGTTCGCGGTCACCTTGCCGGCGACGTTGAGGATCAGGCCGCCGAGGCTGTAGCCCTGGTTGGCGTTGGCGTGCACGCGCCAGTCGCTGCGGTCGAGGTATTCGTTGATCGACGACTCGACTTCGACCAGCGTGCGGCGGTCGGCGCGGGCGCGCGCCCGCTGCTCGCGGTAGACGATGTAGGCGCGCGCGGTCGCGGCAAAGCCGTGCGCGGCGAGCACGCGCTCGACCAGGTCCTGCACGCGCTCGATGCCGGCTTGCTCCAGACCTTGCTCGGCGAGCAGCGCGACGACTTCGTCGGCCAGCGGCATGGCGTCGCTTGCGGCGAATTCACCGGTGGCGGCGCCGGCGCGCGCGATCGCTTCGACGATGCGCAGCCGGTCGAAGCCGACGATGCGGCCGTCGCGCTTGAGCAGCATTGCGGGGGGCTTGGACATGGCGGTCTCCGGCAAAACGAAGACCTGACCATAGCACTAGCTGTATGGTTTTAATGCCATCAAAACACTAGATATAGCGTTCGTTGACAGCGGTCAAGCCGCTTGCGCGGCGTCTCGCGCGTGCGCCTGCAGCAGGCATTCGCGGAACAGTTCGGTGACGCGCGGCGGCGTCGGCGACGTGCGGATCGCGCTGACGAACACGCAGTCGTAGCGCAGCGTCGCGGGCGCCAGCGCGCGCAGCAGCCCGTCGGCCTCGAAGCTGCGCGCGTAATGGTCGGGCAGAAAACCGAGGAAGCGCCCGGACAGGATCAGCGTCGCGATCGATTCCTGGTCGAAGCCGGTCGCGCCGCGCTCGATGCGCATCTTCTGCGTCACCTCCATGTTCGGCGAGTGGTAGCCGAGCCCGGCGAACGAATGCGCGCCGAGGTGCTTCCAGCTCAGCCCGGCGTCGGAGGCGGCGAACAGCGGATGGCGACGGCCGCAGTACAGCAGCATGGTCTCGTCGAACAGCTCATCGTAGCTCAGGCTGGCCGAGTGGCGGTGCGCCGGCAGCACGCCGACCTGGAAGCGCCCGTCCATCACGCCGCGCTCGATCGCGTTCATCGGCGCCACGTGCAGGTTCAGCGTGACGTCGGGCGCGCGCTCGGCGAACAGCGCGATCGCGTCGGCGATGTGCGCCTGCGGGTTGCTCGCGGTCTTGTCGAACACGGCGACGTCGAGCCGGCCGCCGAGCCGCTCGTGGATCTCGTCGACGCCGCGGATGAAGGCGTCGGTGGCGGCGAGCAGACGCAGCGTCTCGGCGTAGACGCGCTCGCCTTCGGCGGTCAGCGCGAAGCCGCCGCGCCCGCGCCGGCACAGCGTCAGCCCGACGCGGGTCTCGAGGTCCTTGACGTGCTTGCTGATCGTCGAGATGCCGATGTTGAGCTCGAGCTCGGCGCTGGCCATGCCGCCGCAATCGACGACGCTCTTGAACACGCGCAGCAGCCGGATGTCGGCGTCGCTGACCTGGCCGAGGATGGCGCGCTTGCGGGTCGATTTGATTTCTTGCATGATCGTCAAAGTTAATGGCGATATTCGTCCATCCTTGATAGTAATGAAGCGGCGAGAATGATGCGATTCATCGTCCCCTCACCGAGGCTCTCGTCATGACCACGCAAGCTCCCGGCGCCGACTGGTTCGACGCGCACTGGATGCCCTTCACCGCCAACCGCGAATTCAAGGCGGCGCCGCGCATCATCACCGGCGCCGACGGCGCCTACTACACCGACCGCGACGGCCGGCGCATTTTCGACGGCCTGTCGGGGCTGTGGTGCTGCGGCCTGGGCCACGGCCGCGCCGAGCTGGTCGAGGCCGCGCGCAAGCAGCTCGCGACGCTGGACTACTCGCCGGCGTTCCAGTTCGGCCACCCGCTGTCGTTCGAGCTGGCCAACCGCATCAAGGCGCTGATGCCGGCCGGGCTGGACCACGTGTTCTTCACCGGCTCGGGGTCCGAGTCGGCCGACACCGCGCTGAAAATGGCCCGCGCGTACTGGCGCGCGAAGGGCCAGGCGAGCAAGACGAGGCTGATCGGCCGCGAGAAGGGCTACCACGGCGTCAACTTCGGCGGCATCTCGGTCGGCGGCATCGTCGGCAACCGCAAGACCTTCGGCCAGGGCATCGAAGCCGATCATCTGCCGCACACCCAACTGGCGAGCAACGCGTTCAGCCGCGGCATGCCGCAGCACGGCGTCGAACTCGCCGACCGGCTGCTCGAGCTGATCGCGCTGCACGACGCGTCGAACATCGCCGCGGTGATCGTCGAGCCGTTCTCGGGTTCGGCCGGGGTCGTCGTGCCGCCGCAGGGCTATCTGCAACGACTACGCGAGATCTGCACGAAGCACGACATCCTGTTGATCTTCGACGAAGTGATCACCGGCTTCGGCCGCTGCGGCGCGATGACCGGCGCCGAGGCCTTCGGCGTCACCCCCGACATCCTCAACGTCGCCAAGCAGGTGACCAACGGCGCGCAGCCCATGGGCGCGGTGATCGCCAAGGGCGAGATCTACGACACCTTCATGCGCGCCGGCGGCCCCGACTACATGCTCGAGTTCGCCCACGGCTACACGTATTCGGCGCACCCGGTGGCGTGCGCGGTCGGCCTGGCCACGCTGGATCTGCTGCAGCGCGAAGCGGCGGTCGACCGCGTGCGCGAGCTGGCACCGCATTTCGAGCGCGCGGTGCACGGACTGAAAGGCGCCAAACACGTCACCGACATCCGCAACTACGGGCTCGCCGCCGGGCTGACCATCGCCGCGCTGCCGGGCGAGCCGGCGCGGCGGCCGTACGAGATCGCGATGAACTGCTGGAAGAAGGGCTTCTACGTGCGCTACGGCGGCGACACGCTGCAGCTGGCGCCGCCGTTCGTGTCGACGCCGCAGGAAATCGACCGCCTGGTCGACGCACTGGGCAGCGCGATCGACGAAACCGCCTGAACGCGAGCCGCCGATGCCGTCCATCGTCTTCGAGCGCCAGGCGCCGCCGCGCGCACTGGTCGAACACGCGCTGTCGGGCAGCGTCAACGTGCCGTTCTGGCTCGACGACGCGCCGCGGCGCGACGCCCACGCCGCGTTGCGCGGCAACACACAACCCGCGCTGGCCATCGTCGGCGGCGGCTTTCTCGGGCTGTGGACCGCGATCCTGGCCAAGGAACGCGACCCCGGGCGCGACGTCGTGCTGCTGGAGGCGCAGCGCATCGGCCACGCGGCGTCGGGTCGCAACGGCGGATTCTGCGAAGCCAGCATCACCCACGGCGACGACAACGCGGCGTGGCGATGGCCCGACGAAGTCGAGCAGCTCGAAGCGCAGGGCGCGATCAACCTGGCCGAATTCGAAGCCACGCTGGCGCGCCACGGCATCGACTGCGACTTCGAGCGCAACGGACTGCTCGAAGTCGCCGTCGAGCCGCACCAGGACGCGCTGCTGCGCGGCAGCGCGAACTACCTCGACGCCACCGCGGTGCGCGCCGAGCTGGCGTCGCCGACCTTCCTGTCGGGCGTGTGGTCGCGCGAGGGCACCGCGCTGCTGCACCCGGGCAAGCTGGTCGGCGCGCTGGCGCGAGTCGCCGCCGAGCTCGGTGTGCGCATCCACGAAGGCTCGGCGGTCGAGGCGCTGCACGAGCACGGCGGCGGCGTGCGCCTGCGCACCGCGCACGGCGAAGTGCTGGCGCAGCAGGTCGTGCTGGCGACCAACGCCTATCCGTCGCTGCTCGGGAGTTTTCGCCGCCACACGATCCCGATCTACGACTACGCGCTGATGAGCGAGCCGCTCGACGACGCGCGCATGGCCGCGATCGGCTGGCACCACCGCCAGGGCGTCGCTGACCTCGGCAACCAGTTCCACTACTACCGGCTGAGCCGTGACAACCGCATCCTGTTCGGCGGCTACGACGCGATCTATCACTTCGGCAGCCGCATCGACGCGGCGCTCGAAGACCGCGCACAGACCTACGCCAGGCTGGCCAGCCATTTCTTCACCACCTTCCCGCAGCTCGAAGGGCTGCGCTTCACGCACCGCTGGGCCGGCGTCATCGACACCTCGTCGAGGCTGTGCGCGTTCTACGCCCAGGCCATGGGCGGACGCGTGGCCTACGCGGCCGGCTTCACCGGGCTGGGGGTCGGCGCGACGCGCTTCGCCGCCAACGTGCTGCTCGACCGCCTCGCCGGCATCGACAGCGAACGCACGCGGCTGCGCATGACGCGCGAGCTGCCCATGCCCTTCCCGCCCGAGCCGCTGCGCTTTGCTGCGGTGCAGGCCGCACGCTGGTCGCTGGACCGCGCCGACCATCGCGGCGGCCGCCGCAACCTGTTCCTGCGCGGGCTGCGCGCGATGGGACTGGGTTTCGATTCCTGACCCTTCGACGAGACACATCGATGCAAGACTTCCCCCCGTTGCCCCCCGACAGCGCGGTCGACGCCAGCCGCGTCGAGCTGGCGATGCACGAACTGCCGGCCGCGCAAATCGTGTCCGGCCAGCCGCGCACCGGCGCGGCCGAACTCGGCACGCTCGGCGGCTGTGCCGTCGGCGTGTGGGAAATCACCCCCGGCGTCAGCACCGACGTCGAAGCCGACGAGCTATTCGTCGTGCTCAGCGGGCGCGCCGTGGTCGAATTCGACGACGGCAGCACGCCGCTGCAGCTGCAGCCGGGCAGCGTCGCGCGGCTGCGCGGCGGCAGCCACACGAGGTGGACGGTCAGCGAGACACTGCGCAAGGTCTACATCGTCGAATCGAACGGGAGCTGACATGAAGGTCGAACACAACTACATCGACGGCCAGTGGTGCGCCGCGCAGCTGGGCGCAACGCGCACGATCATCGATCCGGGCAACGGCGAGGTGCTCGCGGTGGTCACCGAAAGCAGCCGCGAGGACAGCGCGCGCGCGATCGCCGCGGCGCGCAAGGCGTTCTACGACGACGGCGCCTGGCGCCGCACGAGCGGGCCGATGCGCGCCGCGAAACTGTTCGCAGTGGCCGATCGCATCGACGCGCGCGCCGCCGAACTGGCGGCGCTGGATTCGCGCAACAGCGGCAAGCCGCTGCGCGAGGCCGAAGGCGACATCGCGGACGCCGCCGCGTGCTTTCGCTACTACGCCGGGCTGATCGGCAAGCCGCAAGGCGGCGTCTACGAAGTCAGCGACGGCTTCGGCCCGATGCACGCGTACACCGTGCACGAGCCCATCGGCGTGTGCGCGCTGATCACGCCGTGGAACTACCCGCTGCTGATGGCCACCGGCAAGCTGGCGCCGGCGCTGGCCGCCGGCAACTGCGTCGTGCTCAAGCCCAGCGAGCTGACGCCGCTGTCGGCGATCGAGCTGTTCCGCATTTTCGACGAAGTCGGCCTGCCCGCCGGCACCGCGAACCTGGTGCTGGGCGCCGGCCCGGCGGCCGGCCACGAGCTGGCGCTCAGCGACGACGTCGACATGATCACGTTCACCGGCAGCACGAAGACCGGGCAGAGCATCGCTTCGGCAGCGGTCGGCAACCTGAAGAAAGTCGGCCTCGAGCTCGGCGGCAAGTCGCCCAACATCGTGTTCGCCGACGCCGACCTCGAAGGCGCGGTCGAGTGGGCGATGATCGGCGTGTTCTTCAACCAGGGCGAAGTCTGCTCGGCCGGCTCGCGCTTGCTGATCGAGGAGAGCATCAAGGAGCGCTTCGTCGAGCGCCTGGCGCAGCGCGCGCGCGCGCTGCGCATCGGCCACGGTCTGGGCAACCCGGACCTCGGCGCGATCGTCTCGCAGGCCCAGCTCGACAAGGTGCTCGGTTTCATCGAGCGCGCGCAGCGCGAAGGCGCCCGCCTGGTCTGCGGCGGCCAGCGCGTCGTCGACGGCGAGTGCGCGAAGGGATTTTTCGTGCAGCCGACGATTTTCGATCAATGCACGCCCGGGATGGAAATCGTCCGCGAGGAAGTGTTCGGCCCGGTCGTCGCGGTGCAGACCTTCCGCACCGAGGCGGAAGCGGTGGCGATGGCCAACGACACCCGCTATGGGCTGGCCGGCGGCGTGTTCACCACCGACGGCTCGCGCGCGCTGCGCGTGATGAAGGAAATCCGCGCCGGCATCACCTGGATCAACTGCTACAACCCGACGTTCAACGAAGCGCCGTGGGGCGGCTACAAGATGAGCGGCTACGGCCGCGACCTCGGCGTCAACGGCCTGCATGAATACCAGCAGGTCAAGCAGGTCAACATCAACCTGCGGCCAGGGCCGGTCGGCTGGTACTGAGAAAATTTTTACAATATAACCCTACTGTTTCCTATTTTAGCTATGGATTAACATTTAAAATCAAGCCGCTTTTTGATTGCGCTTCACTTTCGCCGCTGCCGGAGCTTGCGCGCATGATCCTCGATGTGACCGACGAGCAGCTCTACGGCGTCGACGCCGCGGTGTGGCTGCGCACGGTGCAGGGGGTCGTCGACTGGCGCGCCGCGCAGTTCGCCGAGCGCTTCTTCACGGCGCTGTCGAGCACCGCCGAAGGCGCGCAGATCCTCAATGCGCTCGACGCCGATACGCGCATCCACTTGCAGCAGCGCCAGGCCGCGCATCTGCGGTTGCTGTTCTCGCCCGAGCTGACGCTGGCCGCGCACCGCGCCGCGGCGCGGCAGGCCGGGCGCGCGCACGCGCTGATGGGCGTCGGACTGCCGCTGCTGATCGAATCGTTCGCGCTGTACCAGCACGAACTGCAGGACGAACTGCTGCCTCTGCTCGCTTCTCCCGGCCATGAGCAGGTGCTGCGTATCGTCAGCCGCCGCATCCTGGTCGATCTGCAGGCGCAGGCTCACAGCTTCGACGATATCGACGCCGAGATCGCGCAGGCGATGTCGGCGATCGACCGCCTGGCGCAGGACGCCGACCACCTCGTCGACCTGGTGCGCGGCGCGATGGAGCTGATCGGCCGGCTCGACGGCAATCTGTCAGCCTTCTTCGGGCGCTGCGACGACGACGGCGAGCTGCAGCTCGAGGCCTCGCACGGCCTCGCCGGTCAGCGCTACCACCAGGCGATGATGTCGGGCGAAGTGCCGAGAATCAGCGTCGACGCGCAGCGCGAGTCGGGCCAGGGCGCGGGCGGGCGCGCCTGGCGCAGCGGCGAGATCGTCGTCTGCGCGGCATGGGGCGCCGACCCGCGCAACCAGCCGTGGGAATCGATCGGCCATAGCCTGGGGCTGCGCTCCAGCGCAGCGGTGCCGCTGCGCGGCGACGACGGTCGCACGGTCGCGCTGCTCAGCCTGTACAGCGCGTGGCCGCGCTTTTTCTCGACCGCGCTGATCGGACAGTTCCTCACCCACCTGCAGCTGACGCTGAGCCATGCGGTCCGGCGGCTCGACGCACAGCCGGTGCTGGCGCTGCCGCTGCGCACGCGCTATCGGCAATCGATCGCCGACGGACGCGTGCGCTTCGTCTACCAGCCCATCGTCGACCTGCGCAGCGGTCGACTGGTCAAGGTCGAGGCGCTGGCCCGGCTGGTCGACGACGACGACGCGCTGGTCGAGCCCGAGCGCTTCCTGTCCGCCTGCGGCCGCGACGAGTTGTTCACACTGCTGCAGCACGGCCTCGAGCAGGCCGCGTGCAGCGTGAAAGCGCTGCACGCGCGCGGTCTGCCGGTGGCGCTGACGCTGAATTTCCCCAGCGAAGGCGTCGCCGAGCCGCGGCACGAACGCGCGGTACTCGACACGATCGATCGTCACGGGCTGCACAATGGCCAGCTCGAGCTCGAGCTGCGCGAGGGCCATGACACCATGGCTCCGGCGCGGCGACGCAACGCCTTCCTGCGCCGACTGCGCGACGCCGGCGTCGGACTGACGCAGGACGACCTCGGCTCGGGCCGCGGTGCCCTGCCCGGTCTCGACCAGTTCCGCTACGACGCGGTGAAAATGGACCAGGAGCTGGTGCACGGCGCGATGCAGCAGCCGCAGCGCGTGTTCGAGTTCATGTTCCATCTGACACGCCTGGCGCACGGCTTCGGCATGAAGCTGACGGTCGAAGGCCTGGAGCACGTCGGACTGATCGAGAGCGCGGCGATCCTCGGTGCCGACCACGGCCAGGGCCGCGGCATCGCGCCGCCGATGGCGCTCGACGAGCTCGAGCGCTGGCACCAAGGTTTTCGCCTCGACATCGATGCGCAGCGCCCGCGCACCGCGCTGGGCGCGCTGGCCAGCTACCTGCTGTGGGACTTGCGGGCGCGCTCGCGGCGCGCGCGAGACGGCGCGACGCACGATCCCCGGCGCACGGTCGAAGCGTTCATCGAGGCGCGCGGGCTGCAGCGCAGCACGCTGGCTCTGCTGCTGGCCGAGCACTTTGCCGTCGGTGCCGCGGCCAGACATGCGCTGCGAAACGACGTGATCGAGCACTTCGTCGAGGTCTGGCAGCGCGAAAGCGACGCGACGCCGACCTGAGGCCGCCGCGCGCGACGGCCAAACCGCAGCGACGCCCCCCGCCGATCAAGATTGCAGCGCGGCGCCACGCTGCGCACCGGCCGTGTGCTGGCACAGTGGCACCGTGGCGCCATCGCGGCGCCGTCAACCAAGCGGAGATCGACGATGCCCAACAAACCGTCCCCGGCGCGCTCCGACGCGCCCCACGAGCGCCAGCGCCTCGAGCGCGCCACGGCCGAGCAGGCCGAAGTCAGCGGCCGCCACGCCAACACCGGTGCGAAGGACCACAAGGGCGCGCGCGAATCGGCGCAGCTGCATTTCAAGCCGAAACCGGCAAAGAAATAGCGCCCCGGCAGCGCTCACAACTCGAGCGCGTAGTCGATGCTCAGCGGCGCGTGGTCGGAAAAGCGCTCGGCGGTGTAGATCGACTCGCTGCCGCGCTGCGCGCATGCCGCCACGGCAGGCGACGCCAGCTGGTAGTCGATGCGCCAGCCGACGTTCTTCGCCCACGCCTGGCCACGGTTGCTCCACCAGGTGTAGTGGTCGGGCGCCGGGTTGAGCGTGCGGAACACGTCGACCCAGCCGTGCGCGTCGAGCAGCGCGGTCATCCACGCGCGCTCCTCGGGCAGGAAGCCGCTGTTGCGCAGATTGCCCTTCCAGTTCTTCAGGTCGATTTCCTTGTGCGCGATGTTGACGTCGCCGCACAGCAGCACTTCGCCGCGAGCGCGCAGCTCGCGCATATGCTCGCCGAAGCGCTCGAGGAAGCGGTACTTGGCCTGCTGGCGCTCGTCGGAGCTCGACCCCGACGGGAAATACACCGAAACCAGCGCCAGCTGCGCGCCGCCGCGCAGCCGGTAGCGCGCCTCGACATAGCGGCCCTCGGCATCGAATTCGGCGTCACCGTAGCCGATGCGCACGTCGTCGGGCTCAAGGCGCCAGTACAGGCCGACGCCGCTGTAGCCGGCCTTGTCGGCATGGTGGAAGGCGCCGCGCAGCCCGCCGATCTCGCGCAGTTCGTCGCCGAGGTCGGCGGCGCCGGCCTTGAGCTCCTGCACGCACAGCCAGTCGGGCCTGGCGTGCTCGCGCAGCCAGCGGTCCAGCCCCTTGCGCGCGGCCGAGCGTATGCCGTTGAGGTTCAGCGTCGTGACCCGAAGGTTCTTCGTTTGGGACATTTCAGTTCAAAGTTGACGAATCGGCGGCGCCGAGCGATAGACTAGCGGCGATCGTGAGCCGGCTGCACCGGCCACTGACTGGGCCTTCCGGATCCGCGATGCGACTGCCGACTCTATGCGCGACGATGCTGCTGGCGGCGCTGCTGCCGCAGCGAGCGCCTGCCGCCATTTTCGTCTGTCCCGGCGCCGACGGTGCGCCGCAGACCAGCGACCACCTGACCGCCGACTGCATGCTGCACGGCGGTCGCGAGCTCAACCCCGACGGCAGCGTGCACCGCGTGATCCTGTCGCCGCAGCAGCAGGCCGCGGCCGACGCGCGCCAGCGTCTCGAGCAGCGCGACGCACAGCGCCAGCTCGACGCGCTGCGCGAACAGCGCGCGCTGCTGACGCGCTACCCCGACGCGCAGCGGCTGGCGGCCGCCGAACGCGACGACCTGCGCACGCCGCAGGCGCTGATCGACAACGCCCGGCAAAGCCTGCACGACCTCGCCGCCGAACGCGCGCGGCTGCTGCAGGACGCGCAGTTCTACCCCGACGGCCGCTATCCGCCCGACTTGCGCAACCGCTTCGAAGCCAACGAATTGCTGCGCCGCCAGCAGCAGCAGCAGCTGATCGCCGGACAGCAGCAGGTGATCGCGCGCACGCGCGCACAGTACGCGGCGCTGCGCCAGCGCATGCAGCCGCTGTGGGCGCGCACCGCGGCGGCGAGCGCCAGCGCCGCGCACTGACGCGGAGCTTCAGCCGGCCAGCGCGGCGCGCAGCGCGTCGCCGACCTGTTGCGGATTGGCGCGCCCGCCGGTGGCCTTCATGACCTGGCCGACCAGAGCGTTCAGCGCCTTGGCCTTGCCGGCGCGGTACTCGTCGACGTTCTTCGGGTTGGCCGCGATGACCGCGGCGACCGCGTCGGCGATCGCGCCGTCGTCGCGGATCTGGCGCAGCCCGCGCGACTCGATCAGCGCGTCGACGTCGCGCTCGCCGTCCCACAGCGCGGCGAACACTTCACGCGCGGTCTTGCCCGACAGCGTGCCGTCGACGATGCGCGCAATCAGCGCACCCAGCGTGCCCGGCGCCACCGGCGACGCGTCGAGCTCGAGCTCGGCGCGGTTCAGTGCCGCGGCCAGTTCGCCCATGATCCAGTTCGCCGCCAGCTTGGGCTGGCCGCAGTCGGCCGCGCACGCTTCGAAATACGCCGCGTGCGTGCGGCTTTGCGTCAGGTAGGCGGCGTCGACCACGCTCAGCGCGTAGTCGCGCACGAAGCGCTCGGCCATTTGCGCCGGCAACTCGGGCAGCTCGGTGCGCACGCGCTCGACCCACTCGGAGCCGATCACCAGCGTCGGCAGGTCGGGGTCGGGGAAGTAGCGGTAATCGTGCGAATCCTCCTTGGTGCGCATCGTGCGCGTGACGCCGCGCTCGGGGTCGAACAGCCGCGTTTCCTGGCGCACGCGGCCGCCGTCCTCGATCAGCTCGATCTGGCGCTGCGCCTCGAACACGATCGCGCGCTCGAGGAAGCGGAAGCTGTTCAGGTTCTTGATTTCGCAACGCGTCCCCAGCTCCTCGCCGGGCCGGCGCACCGACACGTTGGCGTCGCAGCGGAACGAGCCCTCCTGCAGGTTGCCGTCGCAGATGTCTAGCCAGACGACCAGGGCGTGCAGCGCGCGCGCATAGGCTGCGGCTTCCGGCGCGCTGCGCATGACCGGCTCGGTGACGATTTCCAGCAGCGGCGTTCCGGCCCTGTTGAGGTCGATGCCGGTGGCCGCGCGGCCCTGGTAATCGATGCCGTGGATCGATTTGCCCGCGTCCTCCTCGAGGTGCGCGCGGGTCAGCTGCACCGCGCGCAGCTCGCCATCGTGCACGAAGCCGACGCTGCCGCCCTGCACCACCGGGATTTCGAACTGGCTGATCTGGTAGCCCTTGGGCAAGTCCGGATAGAAGTAGTTCTTGCGCGCGAAAACCGACTGCGGCGCGATGTGCGCGCCGACCGCCAGGCCGAAGCGGATCGCGCGCTCGACGGCGGCGCGATTGGCCACCGGCAAGGCGCCGGGCAGCGCCAGATCGACGCAGCTGGCCTGGCTGTTGGGCTCGCGGCCGAACGCGGTCGGCGCGTCGGAGAACATCTTCGACGCGGTCGAGAGCTGGACGTGCGTCTCCAGCCCGATGACGATTTCCCAGTTGCTGTTCATCGATGCGCTCACAAGGTCGGCGGCACCAGCCGGTGCCAGTCGGTGGCGCGCTGCAGCGCGTGCGCGGCGCCAAGCAGCCGCGCTTCGCCGAAGTGCGGCGCCAGCAGCTGCAGCCCCACCGGCAGGCCGCTGTCGCGGCCGAGGCCGGCCGGCGTGCTCAGGCCGGGAAGCCCGGCCAGGCTGCCCGGCAGTGTGTAGATATCGGCCAGATAGTTGGCCAGCGGGTCGGCCTTGGCGCCGCGCGACCACGCCACGGTCGGCGACACCGGCCCGGCGATCAGGTCGCAGCCGGCGAATGCGGCGGTGAAGTCGTCGGCGATCAGCCGGCGGATTTTCTGCGCCTGCAAGTAGTACGCGTCGTAGTAGCCGTGCGACAGCACGTAGGTGCCGATCAGGATGCGGCGCTTGACTTCGGCGCCGAAGCCTTCGGCGCGCGTGGCCGCATACATCTCGGCCAGGTCGGCGTAGTCGGCCGCGCGGTGACCGTAGCGCACGCCGTCGTAGCGCGACAGATTGCTCGACGCCTCGGCCGGCGCGACGATGTAATAGGCCGGAATCGCCAGTTCGGTGCGCGGCAGCGAGATGTCGAGCAGCGTCGCGCCCAGGCGCTCGAGCTCGGCCAGCGCGCCGCGCACCGCGTGCGCGACTTCGTCGGCCAGGCCGTCGGCGAACCATTCGCGAGGCAGTCCGATGCGCAGGCCTTCGAGCGGGCGCTGCGCCGGCAGCGCGTCGAGCGCGTCGGTGTAGCGCGGCACCGGCTGCGCCACGCTGGTCGAGTCCTGCGCGTCGTGGCCTGCCATGTCCTGCAGCAGCAGCGCGCAGTCCCAGGCGCTGCGCGCCATCACGCCGGCCTGGTCGAGGCTGGACGCGAACGCGATCATGCCGAAGCGCGAGCACAGACCGTAGGTCGGCTTGACGCCGGTGATGCCGCACATCGCTGCCGGCTGACGGATCGAGCCGCCGGTGTCGCTGCCGGTGGCCGCGGGAACCAGGCGCGCCGCGACCGCCGCCGCCGAGCCGCCCGACGAGCCTCCCGGAACCGTCGCGCGGTCCCACGGGTTGGCCACCGGACCGAAGGCCGAGTTCTCGTTGGCCGAGCCCATCGCGAACTCGTCCATATTGGTCTTGCCGACGCTGATCGCGCCGGCCTGAGCCAGCCGCTGCACGATGGTCGCGTCGAACGGGCTCATGTAGCCGGCGAGCATTTTCGAGCCGGCGGTCGACGGCATGTCGCGGGTCACGAACACGTCCTTGTGCGCCAGCGGCAGCCCCAGCAGCGGGCGGGCGTCGCCGGCGGCACGCGCGGCGTCGGCGGCACGCGCTGCGGCCAGCGCAGCTTCGGTGGCGACGTGGACGAAGGCGTTGAGCTCGGTCGCAGCGTCGATGCGACGCAGCTGCGCCTGCACCAGCTCGACACTGGACAGCGCACCGCGCGCGAGCAGTTCGCGCTGCTCGCGCAGCTCGAGCAGGGTCGGGTCGGCGGTCATTGGAGTGCCCCCCAGGCACTTTGCGCCGCTCATTCGACCACCCTCGGAACGATGAACAGGCCGCCTTGCGCGGCCGGCGCGTTGGCCAGCGCGGCGTCGCGCAGCTGCGGCTCGCGGGCGACGTCGTCGCGCAGCGGCAGCGGCTGCTCGCGCACGCTGGACAAGGGATGCGCGAGCGGCTCGACGCCGTCGGTGTCGACCGCACGCATGCGCTCGACGATCGTGAAGAAGGCATTGATCTGGTCGAGCATCGCGTCGCGCTCGGCAGCGCTCAGGCGCAGACGCGCGAGGTCGGCGATACGATCGATGTCGCTGGCTTGCAGGGGCATGGCTGGGATGGCGAACGGGCAGACCCGAATCCTCCATTGTACGAGGCGCGTTCAGCTAACATGGACGGATTGGCCGCCGCGAAAATCTGCTGCCAAAACGACCGATTTATCGACTTATTTGTTGCGTTTATCACACAAACCGGATTCCCGAAGCCATGTTTGGAATTTTTCGCCGGTACTTCTCGACCGATCTGGCGATCGATCTCGGGACTGCCAACACCCTGATCTACGTTCGCGGCAAGGGCATCGTGCTCGACGAGCCTTCGGTCGTCGCGATCCGGCACGAAGGCGGCCCGAACGGCAAGAAGACGATCCAGGCCGTCGGCCGTGAAGCCAAGGCCATGCTCGGCCGGGTTCCCGGCAACATCGAGGCGATCCGCCCGATGAAGGACGGGGTGATCGCCGACTTCACGGTCACCGAGCAGATGCTCAAGCAGTTCATCAAGATGGTTCACGAGACGACGATGTTCAAACCGTCGCCCCGAATCATCATCTGCGTGCCCTGCGGCTCGACCCAGGTCGAGCGCCGCGCGATCCGCGAGTCGGCGCTCGGCGCCGGCGCCAGCGAGGTCTATCTGATCGAGGAACCGATGGCCGCGGCGATCGGCTCGGGGCTGCCGGTCAGCGAAGCCAGCGGCTCGATGGTCGTCGACATCGGCGGCGGCACCACGGAAGTGGGCGTGATCTCGCTGGGAGGCATGGTCTACAAGGGCAGCGTTCGCGTCGGCGGCGACAAGTTCGACGAAGCGATCCTGAACTACATCCGGCGCAATTACGGCATGCTGATCGGCGAGCCGACCGCCGAAGCGATCAAGAAGGAAATCGGCTCGGCCTTCCCCGGCTCCGAAGTGCGCGAAATGGAAGTCAAGGGACGCAATCTGTCCGAAGGCGTTCCGCGCAGCTTCACGATCTCGAGCAACGAGATCCTCGAGGCGCTGACCGACCCGATCAACCAGATCGTCTCGGCGGTGAAGAACGCGCTCGAACAGACCCCACCCGAGCTCGGCGCCGACATCGCCGAGCGCGGCATGATGCTGACCGGCGGCGGCGCGCTGCTGCGCGACCTCGACCGCCTGCTGGCCGAGGAGACCGGGCTGCCGGTGCTGGTCGCCGAAGACCCGCTGACCTGCGTGGCGCGCGGATGCGGCATGGCGCTCGAGCGCATGGACCGCCTGGGCACCATCTTCACGTCCGAGTAACCGTCTCCCGCGGGGCTGCGCCGCCCGCCGCGGCGCAGCGGCCGACCGATGCCATTCGACACCCTCGAGCGCAGCCCGCCACCGTTTTTCCGGCAGGGCCCGTCGGCCGCCACCCGGCTGGTGTTCTACGCCGCGCTGTCGCTGCTGCTGATGGCGCTCGACGTGCGCTGGCACGTCGCGCAGCCGCTGCGCCGCGGGATCGCGCTGGCCATCGAGCCGGCCACTCTGGTCGCGCGCCTGCCGGTGCAGCTGGCCGGCGACATCGCCTCGCACTTCGCGTCGGTGCAGCGTACACAGGCCGAACTCGAGGCGCAGCGCCGCGCCGTCGTCGCGTTGTCGCTGCAGGCGTCGCGCGCCGCCGCGCTGCAGCGCGACAACGACGAGCTGCGCGCGCTGCTGCAACTGCAACGCAACGTGCCGCTGCGCTCGTTGGCGGCACAGGTCTCGGCGCAAGTGGCCGACCCGTATTCGCGCAAGCTGCTGATCGACAAGGGCTCGCTCGCCGGCGTCGCGGCGGGCTCTCCGGTGATGGACCGGGACGGACTGCTCGGCCAGATCACCGACGTGAGGCCTTTCGACGCGCAGCTCACGCTGATCACCGACCGCGATTCGACGGTGCCGGTCGAAGTCGTGCGCAACGGCTTGCGCGGCGTGCTCGTCGGCGACGCCGGCAGCACCCCGGGCGGCATCGAACTGCAGTGGCAGGCGGCCAACGCCGACCTGCGCGCCGGCGACGTGCTGGTCACCAGCGGCCTGGGCGGCGTCTATCCCAGCGGGCTGGCGGTGGCGCGCATCAGCGCGGTGCTGCGCCCGCGCGACAGCGCGTTCGCCCGCGTGCTGTGCGCACCGCTGGCCAAGGTCGACGGTGGCCACGACGTGCTCGTGCTCAATCCGCTGAGCGCGCTGGCGGCAGCGCCTGCGCACCGGCCGGCGCCCACGCACCCGCCGACGCCGGCGCGGCGCCGCGCGAAGCGCTGAAGGACGACGCCATGGCCGACCCGTTCACCCCGTTGCGCCGGCGCTCGCAAGAGGCCGGCCCCGCCGACCCGAAGCCGCGCCGCGAAGTGCTGCTGCTCGCCGCGCGCCCGTGGTTCATCTGGAGCACGCTGCTGGCGGCGATGCTGATCGATTTCATGCCGCTGGGTCGCGTGCCGTGGCGGCCCGACGTGCTGGCCATCGCGCTGGTGTTCTGGAGCGTGCACCAGCCGCGCCGCGTCAGCATCGGCGCCGGTTTCACGCTCGGCGTGCTGCTCGACGTGCAGCAAGGCGCGCTGCTCGGCGAACACGCGCTGGCCTATGCGCTGCTGAGCTTCTTCGCGGTCGCGCTGCACCGCCGGCTGTTGTGGTTCTCGTTGCGCACGCAGGCGCTGCAGGTCCTGCCGCTGTTCGCTTGCGCGCAAGTGCTCGAATTCGGCGTGCGCCTCGCGCTGGGCGCGAACTTCCCGGGCTGGAGCGTGTTCGTCGCGCCGCTGCTGCAGGCCGCGCTGTGGGCACCGCTGAGCTGGCTGCTGCTGGCGCCGCAGCGCCGTGCACCCGACGCCGACGCCCACCGCCCGTTGTGAGGCCACCGGCTTGGACACGCTGAAAGACCTCGAACGCGAGCTGCATCGCTTCCGCCGCCGCCTGCTGGTGGCGCTGCTCGGCGTGCTGCTGGCGTTCAGCGTGCTCATCTCGCGCTGGGTCTGGCTGCAGGTGCTGCGCCACCGCAAGTATTCGCTGCAGGCGCGCGACAACCGCATCGCGATCGAGCCGACACCGCCGTCGCGCGGGCTGATCCTCGACCGCAACGGCATCGTGCTGGCCGACAACTACGCTGCGTACACGCTCGAGATCACGCCCAACCGCGCGCCGGCCGGAGTCGACGCGACGCTGCACGCGCTGCGCCAGATCATCGACATCACGCCGACCGCCGAGCGGCGCTTCCGCAGCCTGCTGGCGCAGAATCGCAGCTTCGAGCCGACGCCGATCCGCAACCGCCTCAGCGACGCCGAAGTCGCACGCTTCGTCGCCCAGCGCTTTCGCTTTCCCGGCGTGGAGGTGCGCGCCAAGCTGTTCCGCCGCTACCCGCTGGGCAGCCTGGGCAGCCATGCGATCGGCTACGTCGGCCGCATCGGTCCGTCCGAGCAGGCGCGCATCGCCGCGGGCGCGCAGGCGCGCAACTACCAGGGCGCCGACCACATCGGCAAGACCGGGGTCGAGCTCAGCTACGAGGCGCAACTGCATGGCATCACCGGCTTCGACGAAGTCGAGGTCAACGCCGCCGGCCGACCGGTGCGCAAGCTGCGCAGCTTCGCCGCGGTGCCGGGCAGCTCGCTGGTGCTGTCGATCGACGCGCGGCTGCAGAAGCTGGCCGAGGACCTGTACGGCGACCGCACCGGGGCCTGCGTCGTGATGGACCCACGCAACGGCGAAGTGCTCGCGCTCGCGTCGATGCCGATGGCCGACCCCAACCTGTTCGTCGAGGGCATAGACCAGGCCGACTGGACCGCGCTGAACACCGACCCGCACCGCCCCATGCTCAACCGCGTGCTGCGCGGCACCTTCCCGCCGGGGTCGACGTACAAGCCCTACCTCGGCGTCGGCGCGCTGACGCTGGGGGTGCGCACCGCCGGCTACACGCTGCACGACCCGGGCTTCTTCATGCTCGGCAAGCACAAGTTCCGCGACGACATCCCCGGCGGCCACGGCCTGGTTGACATGCACAAGGCGATCGCAGTGTCGTGCGACACCTATTTCTACATGGTCGCCAACGACTGGGGTGTAGACGGCATGCACGACTACACGCGCCAGTTCGGCTTCGGCCAGCCAACCGGAATCGACCTGCCCGACGAGGCGCGCGGCATCCTGCCGTCGAAGGCGTGGAAGCGCCACGCCTACCGCACGCCGGCGCAGCAGCGCTGGTACCCGGGCGAGACGATCAGCCTGGGCATAGGCCAGGGCTACAACAGCTTCACGCCGATCCAGATGGCCAACGCGCTGGCGACGATGGCCAGCCGCGGCCGGCGCGTCAAGCCCCGCGTCGTGCGCATGGTCGAGGACATGGGCACTCGGCGCTTCGCGCCGACGCCGATCGAAGTCGTCGAGCGCATCGACATCCCCGACGCGGCGTGGCAGCTGATCCACGGCGGCATGGTCGCGGTCAACGCCGAGACCGACGGCACCGGCTACGCGGTGTTCCACGACGCACCGTACACCAGCGCCGGCAAGACCGGCACCGCTCAGGTGTTCACCGTCGCGCAGAACCAGAAATACCGCGCCGCCGACCTCGCGCGCAACTTGCGCGACCACGCGCTGTACACCTGTTACGCGCCGGCCGAGGATCCGGTCGTCTGCATCGCGCTGATCGTCGAGCACGCCGGCTTCGGCGCCGCGTCGGCGGCGCCGATCGCGCGCCGGCTGCTCGACTTCCACCTGCTCGGCCAATACCCGGACGACGCCGAGATCACGCGCATCTCGGGTCGTGCGCCCAAGCCCGTGGCGTTCCGCTATGCCAGCGGCCGCAACGGTGTTCCCGAGGTGCCCGGCGCGAAGGAGCCGGCGGCCAGAGGCCCAGGCAGCACGCCCGCGTCGGCGGCCGCGTCGGCGCCGACGCAGCCGATCAAGCCGTGGCCGCAGCCGCTGGCCGCGGCGCCGACGGCGGGAGCGACGCTGCGCGCGCACTGCGCCGGCACGCCGCTGTTCACGCGCTTCCGCCGCGCCGCCGACCGCTGCGATCCCGACGAAGGAGTGCCGCTGTGAACACGGTGATCGATAGACCGCCGCTGCTGCGCCGGCTGCGCCCGCTGGTGGCCGGCTTCGACCTGCCGCTGCTGGCCGGGCTGGTCGTGCTGGTCGGCATCGGTGCCGTCGTGCTGTATTCGGCGCTGCAAGGCCAGGGAGTCAGCTTCGGCGACCAGCTGCGCAACATCGGCGTGGCCTGGCTGGTGCTGTTCGCGGTCGCGCAAGTGCCGCCGCAGCGACTGATGCAGATCGCGCCGCCGCTGTATCTGTTCGGCGTCGCGCTGCTCGTCGCCACCGCGCTGTTCGGCGCCGTGCACAAGGGCGCGCGGCGCTGGCTCGACGTCGGCATCGTGATCCAGCCGTCGGAAATCATGAAGATCGCAATGCCGCTGATGCTGGCCTGGTACTTCCAGAAGCGCGAGGGGCTGATCGCCTTGCGCGACTTCGGCGTCGCCGCGCTGCTGCTGGCGGTTCCGGTGGCGCTGATCATGAAGCAGCCCGACCTCGGCACCGCGATGCTGGTGCTGTCGACCGGCTTCTTCGTGATCTTCTTCGCCGGCCTGTCGTGGCGCGTGCTCGCGCTGCTGGCGCTGCTGGCCGCCGGCGCGGCGCCGCTGCTGTGGCATTTCATGCACGACTACCAGCGCCAGCGCGTGCTCATGCTGCTCGACCCGCAGGCCGACCCGCTGGGCACCGGCTTCAACATCATCCAGTCGATGATCGCGATCGGCTCGGGCGGCGTCTGGGGCCAGGGCTACCTGCACGGCACGCAGGCGCACCTGAACTTCATCCCGGAGTCGCACACCGACTTCGTGTTCGCGGTGCTCGCCGAGGAATGGGGCCTGGCCGGCAACATCGCGCTGGTCGCGGCTTACCTGTTCTTCATCATGCGCGGCCTGTACATCGCGTCGGGCGCGCCGACGCTGTTCTCCCGGCTGCTGGCCGGTTCGATCACGATGATCTTCTTCACCTACGCCTTCGTCAACATGGGCATGGTGTCGGGAATCCTGCCGGTGGTCGGCGTTCCGCTGCCGTTCGTCAGCTACGGCGGCACCGCGCTGGTCACGCTGATGCTGGGCAGCGGCATCCTGCTGTCGATCGCGCGCTCCAAGCGCCTGGTGCAGAGCTGACGCGGCCGCCGCATCGAACGAAAAACCCGCTCGGTACGAACGAAACAATTCGTTTGACGGCGCTCGCCGGTGGGCGACAATCGGCCCTCACACAGACCTCGTGAGATGCGCCGAACATGTTGAAAAAACTAGGGTTTTTACTCATTTCCAGCGTCCTGCAGGCGCTGGTCGCCAGTTCCGCGCAAGCGTCCGCGCTGCCCGGCGCGCTGGTCGACACGGCGTGGCTGCACGCCCACGCCGGCGACGTGCAGATCGTCGACGTGCGCGATGACCTGAACTCGCTGACCGACCCGCCGAAATACAACACGGTCGGCGGCGCCAAGGTGCTCGGCCAGGTCGGCGGCTACATCCCCGGAGCGCTGTCGGTCAACTTCTGGGCGCTGCGCGTCAAGCGCTCGATCGGCGGCAAGGATGTCGACTTCCTGCTGCCCAGCGCCGCCGAGTTCGAGGAAGTGATGCAGGCCTCTCAGCTCGAGCCGGGCAAGCCGGTGGTGGTGGTGCCGACCGGCGACGACGCCACCTCGCTGCAGGAAGCCGCGCTGCTGGTCTGGGAACTCGAGCTGTACGGCATGCCGGCCGACCAGGTCGCGATGCTCGACGGCGGCACCCACGCGTGGATCGCCGCCGGACTGCCGGTCGACGACGACGCGATCGCGCCGATGAGCTCGGGGCACTGGAAGGCGTCGCCGCCGCGCGCCGACATGATGGCCGACACCGCGCAAGTGCGCGCCGCGCTGCACGCGCACCGGCGCCTGCTCGACGCGCGACCGCTGGCGCAGTTCGCCGCGCTCGATCACACCCCGGTGGTGCCGCGGGCCGCGCGGCTGGCCGGCGCGCTGCCGCTTCCGGCCGAGCTGCTGTACACGCGCGGCGCCGACGGCGCCTGGCGCTTCCTGTCGGCCGCGCAATACCGCACCGTGTTCGCGCTGGACCGCGTCCGCGTCCCGGCGCAACCGATCGTCTACTGCAACACCGGCCAGTACGCGGCCGGCGCCTGGTTCGTGCTCGACCGCATCCTGCACCGACCCGGCGTGCGCGAATACCAGGGCGGCATGAACGAATGGATCGCCCGCGGCCTGCCGGTGGCCGGACTGTGAACGCCGCGCGACGCGGCCGACTGAGCGAGGAGCCCACATGAAGACTTCCCTGTTGCGCCGCTTGGCGCTGACCGCCGCGCTGGTTGGCGCCTGCGGTGCGGCACATGCCGCGCAGCGCTCGATGCTCGGGCACTTCGACTTCGATCACCCTGCGTTCATCCACGAACTGCCCTTCGCCAGCCGCGCGCTGGTGCTGCAGGTCAGCAGCGACGATCCGCAGACCTGGCAACTGGCACTGAACAACGCGCAGAACGTGCTGCAGTACTTCGGCGACGACAAGGTGCGCGTCGTCGTCGTCGCCTTCGGCCCGGGGCTGCGCATGCTGCTGAAGGACTCGCCGGTGGCGGCTCGCATCGCGGCGCAGGACGGCGAGGGCATCGAGTTCGATGCCTGCCACAACACGATGGAAGGCATGGCGCGCAAGCTCGGCCACATGCCCGAACTGGTGCCGGCCGCGGTCGTCGTGCCCGCCGGCGTGGTGCGCCTGATGCAGCTGGAAAAGGCCGGCTTCGCCTATCTGCGCCCTTGATCCCGCCGCCGGCACGGCGCAACTGGTGCCGCGCGCCGGCGGCGAATTGGCACCCTTCGCTGACGCCTTCCTGACCTATCCTGCGTACCGCTTCGAGCGCACCGCGCGCCCGCAGCGACCCACCAGGCAACCGGAGCGTCCAGCGATGAGCCAGCACCCCCGTCCGTTTTCCGCGCGGCCCACCGCGCGCCGCGCATCATGATGCGCCTGCAGCAGGCCTGCGAGGCGCTGGTCAGCAACTCGTTCTACGAAGACAGCGCGCACCCGCGCGCCGAACACCCGGCGCTGCGCGGCAGCACCGAGGCCGACGTCTGCGTCGTCGGCGGCGGCCTGGCCGGGCTGTCGGCCGCGCTCGAGCTGGCGCAGCACGGTCTGCGCGTCGTCGTGCTGGAAGCGCAGCGCTTCGGCTGGGGCGCGTCCGGGCGCAACGGTGGCCAGGCGCTGGCCGGCTACGCCAGTGAAATGGGCCCGTTCGAGCAGCAGCTCGGCCGCGACGCCGCACGGCAGGCGTGGGCGATCTCGTGCGAAGCGCTCGAGCTGATGCGCTCGCGCATCGCGCAGCACCGCATCGACTGCGACTGGACGCCGGGGGCGATGACCGTCGCGGTGACGCCGAAAAAGGCGCGCGCGCTGCGCGAATGGGGCGACTCGATGCAGCGCAACTACGGCGTCGACCGCCTGCAATGGCTGGACGCCGACGCCACCGGCGCGGTGATCGGCAGCCGGCGCTATTGCGCCGGCGTGCTCGACCCCGACGGCGGCCACGTCCATCCGCTGAACTACACCTTGGGGCTGGCGCGCGCCGCAGCCGCCGCCGGCGCCGAGCTGCACGAACACAGCGAAGTGCTGCAGCTGCAGCCCGGCAGCGGCGGCCAGCGCGCGCGCGTGCGCACCGCCGCCGGCGAAGTGCAGTGCGACTGGGTGCTGCTCGCCGGCAACGTCAACCTCGGCGCGGTGGCGCCGACGCTGGCGCGCCGGGTGATGCCGGTGGGCACTTACATCATCGCCACCGAGCCGCTGGGCCGGGCTCGCGCCGACGCGCTGATCCGCAACCGCGCGGCGGTGTCGGACAACGAGTTCGCCCTCGACTACTACCGCCTGTCGGCCGACCACCGCATGCTGTTCGGCGGCCGCGTCAGCTACTCGACGCATACGCCGCGCCGTCTCGCCGACACCATGCGCGCGGGCATGCTGCGCGTGTTCCCGCAACTCGGCGACGTGCGCGTGACGCATGCCTGGGGCGGCTTCGTCGACATCACGATGAACCGCGCGCCCGACTTCGGTCGCCTGAGCCGCGACGTGCTCTACCTGCAAGGCTTCTCCGGCCACGGCCTGGCGCTGACCGGCATGGCCGGCAAGCTCGCCGCCGAAGCGATCCGCGGGCAGGCCGAGCGCTTCGACCTGTTCACCCGCCTCAGGCACCGCGCCTTCCCCGGTGGCGACGCGCTGCGCACGCCGGCGCTGGTGCTGGGCATGCTCTGGTACCGGCTGCGCGACATGCTGTAGCGGCGAAACCGACGCTCGGCCTGCATTTGGTATGGTGGTCTTACCGGTTGCGCAGTTGGCGGTCCGGTGCGATGATTGGGTCGCTTTTGGTTGCGACTGTTTTGCGCGTCCCCGCCGGGTTTTCCGTATATACGCCCGGATCGTGGAAGCCTAGGATCGGCGCAGCCTGAACAAAGCGCCCAGGCTCGCGCCGGCAACGGCGCGATACGCAGACAACGAAGACGAGGAGACCACGATGCAGGACCAGGACAAAGCGGAAGGAATGTTCGGAGAAGTCGATCGGCGCGATTTCCTGAAAGTGGCCGGCGCCGGTGTCGCCGCGCTGCTGGCGCGGCCGAAGCCGACCTGGGCGGCCAGTGAAACGCCGATCAAGATCGGCATGGTCGACCCCGTCACCAGCACCTTCGCCGCGCTGGGCCAGAGCGAGATCAAGGGTGCCAAGTTCGCCGAAGCCGAAATCAACAAGGCCGGCGGCGTGCTCGGCCGTCCGCTGCAGGTCCTGGTCGAGGACAGCGCGGGCAACCCCGGCACCGCGGTCGACAAGTCGTCGCGCCTGCTCAGCCAGGACAAGGTCGACTTCCTGATGGGCACCGTGAACTCGGCCGCGTCGCTGGCCGTCTCGCAGTTCGCCAACCAGCACAACAAGCTGTTCGTCGCCACCGGCGGCCACGTCGACAGCCTGACCGGATCGGAGTGCAAGAGCACGACCTTCCGTACCTGCTCGACGACCTGGATGCTGACCGCCGGGGACTTCGAGACCCTGTTCAAGAAGTTCGGCAAGAAGTGGTACTTCCTGACCACCGACTACGCCTTCGGCAAGTCCGAGCAGACCGACTACACGACGCAGCTGAAGAAGGCCGGCGGCCAGGTCGTCGGCGGCGCGCTGGTTCCGGTCGGCGCGACCGACTTCTCGAGCTACCTGATCGACGTCAAGGCGAAGAAGCCCGACGTGCTGTGCCTGCTGCTGGCCGGCAACGACCAGGTCAACTGCATGAAGCAGATCGCGCAGTTCGGCATCAACAAGGAAATCGCCGTCGGCGGTGCGCTGTTCGAGCTCGAGCAGGCCGCCGCGCTGCCGCCGGCCGCGCGCTACGGCTGGTGGACGATGGAGTGGTACTGGAACCAGCCGGGCAACAAGCACGTCGCCGACTTCGTCAAGCGCTACGCCGCCGCGCACAACGGCGAGTACCCGACCGCCCGCGTGTGGTTCGGCTTCGCGACCACGCACGCGATCCGCCTGGCCGTCGAGAAGGCCAAGTCGACCGACACCGCCAAGGTCGTCGCGGCGATGGAAGGCCTGGCGCTGCCGCCGGATGTCGCGCTGCAGGCACACACGCCGGTGTACCGCGCCGCCGACCACCAGCTGATGATCAGCATGTTCCCGGGCGAGGTGAACGCTACCGGCAAGTATCCGGATCTGTTCAAGGTCGCCGAGATCGTGCCGGGTGCGTCGATCGCGCTGTCGCCGCAGCAGATGGGCTGCAAGCTGCACGGCTGAGCCCGCTCGCGGGCGCACCGCGCGGGGTCCTCGCGACCCCGCGCGCCGCGCGATGCCGGCACCCGCTCCCCGACACCCGCAACGCGCCCGCGTGGCGTGCGTGCCGGGGAGCGTGCGCCCGGCGCGCGCGGCCGATTCCACTTGATTTCGCTTCCGCGGAGATTCCGCCTTGAACATCGTCCTGATCTTCAATTTGTTCAACGGGCTGATCACCGGTGCGTTCTACGCACTGCTGGCGCTCGGCCTGGCCCTGATCCTCGGGCTGAACAACACCATCAACTTCGCCCAGGGCACGTTCATGGCCCTGTCGGCGTATTTCGCCTATACGCTGGCGCCGCACTTGGGCTTCTGGGGCGCGCTGGTGGTGGCGCCGCTGCTCGCCGGCGTGCTCGGACTGGCCGTCGAAGTGCTGCTGGTACGTCGCCTGTACAAACGCGACCCGCTGTATTCGCTGCTGCTGACTTTCGGCCTGGCGATGATCATGCAGGACGCGATTCGAACGGTCTGGGGTCCGGTCGGCGTGCCGCTGGCGATCCCCGACGCGCTCGGCCACCCGCTGAGTTCGACCTACTTCTTCCTCACCGGCTACCGCCTGTTCGTCGTCGCGGTCGCGCTTGTCGGCACCGGCGTGCTGTTCGCCGTGCTGCGCTACACGCGACTGGGCGTGCGCATCCGCGCCGGCAACGCCGACCTTGAAACGGTGTCGGCGATGGGCGTCAACATCTACCTGCTGCGCAGCGCCAACTTCGTCATCGGCATCGTCTTCGCCGGCATTGCGGGAATTCTCGCCGCCGGCCAGCTCGGCCTCGACCCGACGATGGGCGAAGGCCTGCTGATGCCGGCCTTCGTCGCGATCGTCGTCGGCGGCGTCGGCTCGCTGCTCGGCTCGCTGCTCGGCGGGCTGCTGATCGGCGTCGCCTCGGGCATCACGACCGCGTTCTACCCGGCCGCCAGCGAGGCGGTGATCTATCTCATCATGGGGCTGATGCTCGTCGTGCGACCGCGCGGCCTGATGGGCCAGGAGGGCCTGCTCGAATGAAATCCAATCCGACCACGACCCTGCACGCGCTGCGCGGCGTGCCCGGCGATGGCGCGCGCGGCTGGCGCGGCACCGCGCTGCTCGGCCTGCTGCTGCTCAGCGCCCCGGCCTGGCTGCCCTACGTCGGCGGCTACAACGACATCGCGTCGCGGGTGCTGATCTACGGCCTGGCCGCGATGGGGCTGAACCTGCTGCTCGGCTTCACCGGCGGGCTGTCGTTCGGCCACGCCGCGTATTTCGGCCTCGGCTCGTACGGCGTCGGCATGATGCTCAAGTACGGCCCGCCCAGCGTGCCGCTGGCGCTGCTGTGCGGCACGCTGCTCGGCGGCATCGCCGCGACGGTGCTGGCGCCCATCGTCGTGCGCCGTCGCGGAATCTATTTCGCGATGATCACAATCGCGATCGGCCAGCTGTTCTATTTCGTCTCGATCCGCTGGGCCTCGCTCACTGGCGGCTACGACGGGCTGACCGGCTTCAGCCGCCACCCGATCACGCTGCTGCCCGGGCTGCACTGGACGCTGGGCTCGACCGGCTTCTACTACCTGGTGCTGCTGTGCTTCGCGCTCGGCGCCGCGGTGCTGTGGGTGGTGCTGAACTCGCCGCTGGGCCACGCCTTCGTCGCGGTGCGCGAGAACCAGAAGCGCTTGACCTTCCTCGGCGTGCAGGTGCAGCGCTACGCCGCGGTGTCGTTCGCGATCTCGGGCTTCATCGTCGCGCTGGCCGGCGGCCTCAACGCGCTGCTCGACAACTTCACGTCGCCGAACAGCCTGGCCAACAGCCTTTCCGGCGACCTCGTGATCATCGCCGTGCTCGGCGGCATGCGCAGTTTCTGGGGCCCGTTCGTCGGCGCCGCGATCTTCGTGCTGGTGCGCGATTACGCCAGCAACGTGACGTCGAACTGGATGTCGGTGATCGGTTTGATCTTCGTGCTGTCGGTGCTCTTCTTCCCGCTCGGCATCATGGGCTTCCTGAAGCACAGGAGCAACAAGCAATGACCAGCCTGCTCAAGCTCAACACCGTGTCGCGGCGCTTCGGCTCGCTGCAGGCACTGACCGACATCTCCATCGACGTCGCCGCCGGCGAACTGCGCGCGGTGATCGGCCCCAACGGCGCCGGCAAGACCACGCTGTTCAACCTGATCAGCGGCTACTTTCCGCCGAGCAGCGGCGAGATCGTGTTCGACGGCCAAGTGATCTCGCGCGTCAATCCGGCCGAACTGGTCAAGCGCGGCATCATCCGCACCTTCCAGATCACCGAGATCTTCCTGTCGCTGTCGGTTTACGAGAACCTGCGCATCGCCGCCGAAGTCGCGATGGGCGTCAGCCACCTGCCGTGGGCCGGCCGCCACCTGCGCACGCGCATCGACGAGCGCGTGCAGGAGCTGATGGACATGGTCGGCATCGCGCCGAAGGCCAACCGCATCGCCGGCGAGCTCTCGCACGGCGACCAGCGCGTGGTCGAGATCGGCATCGCGCTGTCGCGGCAGCCCAAGCTGCTGCTGCTCGACGAGCCGACCGCCGGCATGGGCGACGAGGAGACGCAGAACATGACGGCGCTGATCCGGCGGCTGAACAAGGAACAGAAGATCACCACGCTGTTCGTCGAACACGATATGGAAATCGTGTTCGGCATCGCCGACCGCATCACCGTGCTCGACAACGGCCACATGCTGGCCGAAGGCAACGCGCACGAGATCGCCAACAACCCCAAGGTGCAGGCCGCCTACCTCGGCCAGGCCGCGTGAGGAGAGCTGCATGAGCCTCGTACTCGAAGTCGACAAGATCCATACCTACTACGGCAAGAGCCACATCCTTGACGGCGTCTCGTTCAACGTCGGCGAGGGCGAGCTGATCGCGCTGCTCGGCCGCAACGGCGCCGGCAAGACGACGACGATGCGCTCGGTGATGGGACTGACGCCGCCGCGCAAGGGTTCGATCAAGCTTTTCGGCCGCGACATGACCGGCTGCCAGCCGCACCAGATGGCGACCGCCGGAGTCGGTTACGTTCCCGAAGGGCGCAAGATCTTCGGCCACCTGTCGGTGCACGAAAACCTGCTGGTGGCGCGCGAAACCAAGGGCCCTTGGAACATCGACAAGGTCTACGAGCTGTTCCCGCGGCTGCACGAGCGCCGCACCAGCAAGGGCGGGCGGCTGTCGGGCGGCGAGCAGGAAATGCTGGCGATCGCTCGCGCGCTGCTGCTCAACCCCAAGCTGCTGATCCTCGACGAGCCGTCGCAGGGCCTGGCGCCGATCATCGTGCAGGAAGTCATGCGCACGGTCGGCCGCATGAAGGCCGAGGGCATCGCGGTGCTGCTGGTCGAGCAGAACGCCTATCTGGCGCTGCAGCTGGCCAACCGCGCCTACGTGCTCGGCGAAGGTGAAGTCGTGTTCGAAGGCACCGGGGAGGCGCTGCTCGCCGACACCGAGCGCATGGAGCAGCTCGCCGGCGTCTCGCACGCCGCGTAAGGCCGGCCGGCGCGCCCGCGGCAGGGCGTGCCGGCCGTTTCACCCCAGCGCCTGCACGAGCAGCTCGCACAGGCGCTTGGCCCACGGCGCGACGCGCTCGGTGGGCACGTAGGCGTAGCCGACGATCAGCCCGCGCACCCCGCCACCTTCGAGGTAGTAGCGCGACAGCGGGCGCACGCTGATGCCGTGCACCGCGAGCTGAGCGGCGACCACTTCGTCGTCGACGCGCGCGTCGACACCCTCGAACACCAGGCACAGGTGCAGCCCCGAGTCGTGGCCGGAGATGCGCACGCGCTCGCCGAGCTGCGACTGGATGCGCCGCGACAATTCGTCTCGACGCGCCTGGTAGGCCACGCGCAGGCGGCGGATCAGCGTGTTGAAGTGGCCCTCGTTGATGAAATCGGTCAGCGCCGCCTGCAGCATCAGCTGGCCCGGCCGGTAAAGGTCGTACAGGCCGTTGTCGAAGGCGTCGACCAGGTCGGGCGGCACCACCAGGTAGCCCAGGCGGATGCCCGGGTACATCACTTTCGAGAAGGTTCCCGAGTACAGCACCTGGGCGTGCTCGTCGAGGCCCTGCAGGCTGGCGTAGGGCCGACCACCGTAGCGGAACTCGCTGTCGTAATCGTCCTCGAAGATCCAGCAGCGGCGTCGCGCGGCGAACTCGAGCAGCGCGCGCCGCCGCTGCAGGCTCATCACATGGCCGAGCGGGTATTGATGCGACGGCGTCACGTAGATCAGCCGCGGCGCGGCCTGCCAGTCGGCCGCGCGCGGGGCGATGCCTTCGGCGTCGACCGCGACCGGATGCAACCGCAGCCCGGCGGCGAGCAGCGCCGCGCGCGCCCCCCAGTAGCACGGGTTCTCGACCCAGGCCAGGTCGCCCTGGTCGGTCAAAAGCCGCGCGGTCAGGTCGATCGCCTGCTGCGTGCCGGCGGTGACGAACACCTGCTCGGGCGTCACTCGCACCGAGCGCGACAGCGTCAGGTATTGCGCGATCGCCCGTCGCAGCGGCATGTAGCCGCCGCGCTGGCCGTAGTCGAGCAGGTCGCGGTCGAGCGTGCGCCAGTACTTGGCCTGTAGCTTGTGCCACAGCTGGATCGGGAACTCGCTGTAGTCGGCGCTTCCCGGGGCGAAGGGCTGCACCTCGAGCCGCGCCGCGCCCGAGCTGCGCGTCAGCAGCGTGCCGCGACGCGACAGGTTGCGCGGGTTGCGTTGCGGGGCCGCGGCGCGCGCCGGGGTCAGCGGCCGCTGGTCGGGCAAGGCGGCCGAGACGAAGGTGCCACTGCCCTGCTGCGCGGTCAGGTAACCCTCGGCGGCGAGCTGGCCGATCGCCGACATCACGGTGTTGCGCGACAGGTCGAGGTCACGCGCGAGGTCGCGCGTTGACGGCAGCCGGGTGCCTGCGGTGAGTTTGCCGCCAAGAATGGTGCCGCGCAGCGTATGGTAAAGACGCCGGTTCAGCGGCGCGCGCTGCTGCGGACTGTCGGCGCGGTTCAGCTCGGTGAGCAGCAGCTCTGCAAGATCACAGGATCTCATCGGGTGTTAGTGAGACGTGGGTCAAACCACGTTTTTATGGCTATGAAAATGATGCAAAACTGGCACCAAACTGACACAAAGCTTAATTGGCCCTGTCGCAAAAGCCTAGAGTGGAACTACCGGGGGTGCCACTGTTCACGTATCTTCAACCCATGGAATCACGCTAACTAGTGGAAAACCCTAGGTTTTCCGGGCGCGTGAAGCCTGAACCGAAATCATGACAAACGAGATTGAAATGCCTTTGGTGGCCGTGTCCACCGACCTGAAGGAAATCGCCGGTCACCCGACCTACGCGGTAGCACAGAAGTACGCCGACCCCCTGCTCGAACTGTCCGGCTGCCTGCCGCTGCTGCTGCCGGCGTTCGGCGGCAGACTGCCGGTGGCCGCGCTGCTCGAGCAAGTCGACGGCCTGGTGCTGACCGGCTCGCCGTCGAACATCGAACCGCACCACTACGGCGAGTCGCTGGCCAACCCGCAGTCGCCGGCCGACCCGGCGCGCGACGCGACGACGCTGCCGCTGGTGCGCGCGGCGCTGGCACGCGGCGTGCCGGTGCTGGGCATCTGCCGCGGCTTCCAGGAAATCAACGTCGCCCTCGGCGGCACCCTGCTGCAGCAGGTGCACCACACGCCCGGCTACGCCGACCACCGCGAACCCGACGGCGCCGACGTCGCCATCCAGTACGGCCCGGCACACGCGGTACGCGCGGTGCGCGACGGCCGGCTGGAGCGCATCGTCGGCGCCAGCGAGTGGCAAGTCAACAGCTTGCACGGCCAGGGCATCAAGCGCCTGGCCGACGAACTGGTCGCCGAGGCCCACGCACCCGATCGACTGATCGAGGCGTACAGCCACCGCGACGCGGCGAGCTTCCTGCTCGCGGTGCAGTGGCACCCCGAATGGCGCGCCGCCGACAACCCGGTGTCGCGCGCGCTGTTCGCCGCGTTCGGCGACGCCTGCCGCGCCCACGCGGCACGCCGCCAGGCCGCTCGCGTCGCCTGAGACCCCGATCCCACCCCGAAACATCACCGCAGACTCACCCATCATGGACAACCGAAACCAGTGGAGCTTCAACGACCTCGAACGTTGGCTCAATGAACGTCGCATCACCGAAATCGAGTGCCTGGTCCCCGACCTGACCGGCGTCGCCCGCGGCAAAATCCTGCCCCGCAGCAAATTCACCGAAGACCGCGGCATGCGGCTGCCGGAAAGCATCATCGGGCTCACCGTGACCGGCAACTGGCCCGAAGACGAGCGCCTCGACTCGCTGATCGCCGAGACCGACCGCGACATGAACCTGGTGCCCGATCCGTCGACCGTGCGCCTGGTGCCGTGGGCCGCCGACCCGACCGCTCAGGTCGTGCACGACTGCTACTTCCGCGACGGCGATCTGGTCGATTACGCGCCGCGCTCGGTGCTGAGGAACGTGCTCAAGCTGTACGCGGACAAGGGCTGGGAGCCGGTGGTCGCCCCCGAGCTCGAGTTCTACCTGGTCGACAAGAACACCGACCCGGACCAGCCGTTGCGCCCGCCGATCGGTCGCAGCGGTCGCGCCGAGACCTCGCGTCAGCACTACAGCATCGACGCGGTCAACGAGTTCGACCCGCTGTTCGAGGACATCTACGACTATTGCGACGCGATGGACCTCGACATCGACACCCTGATCCACGAGATCGGGGCCGGGCAGATGGAGATCAACTTCATGCACGGCAACCCGCTCGACCTGGCCGACAAGGTGTTCTTCTTCAAGCGCACGCTGCGCGAAGCGGCGCTGCGCCACAACATGTTCGCCACCTTCATGGCCAAGCCGATGGCCGGCGAACCGGGCAGCGCGATGCACGTGCACCAGAGCGTGCTCGACCGCAGGACCGGCCGCAACATCTTCAGCAACGAAGACGGCACGCCGTCGGCCGCGTTCACGCACTACATCGGCGGCCTGCAGAAGTACGTGCCGCACGTGATGGCGCTGCTCGCTCCCTACGTCAACTCGTATCGCCGGCTGGTCGCCAACACCGCGGCGCCGACCAACGTCGAATGGGGCGTCGACAACCGCACCGTCGGCATCCGCGTGCCGAACTCCAACGCCGAGAACCGCCGGCTGGAGAACCGCGTGATCGGCGCCGACGCCAACCCCTACGTCGCGCTGGCCGCCAACCTGGCATGCGGCTACCTCGGCATGGTCAACGCGATCGAGCCGCTGCCCGAGATGACCGGCAACGCCTACACCCACCCGAACGCGATCCCGCTGCCGCAAAGCCTGTCCGAATCGGTGCGCCTGCTCGACGAAGTGCCCGAAATGGAGCAGGTGCTGGGGCGCCGCTTCTGCGGCATCTACAAGGCCGTCAAGCTCAGCGAGTACGCCGAGTTCATGAAAGTCATCAGCCCCTGGGAACGCGAACACCTGCTGCTTCACGTCTGATTCAACGCATCACCCGAGTACATACATGGCAACCGAACCTCAATTCGACACCGCGGCGCTGCGCGCGCTCGACGCCGCCCACCACCTGCACCCGTTCACCGACACGCAGCAGCTCAACGAGTCGGGCACCCGCGTCATCGTCAAGGGCAACGGCGTGCGCATCTGGGACTCCGAAGGCCACGAGATCATCGACGGCATGTCCGGGCTGTGGTGCGTGAACCTGGGCTACGGCCGCGCCGACCTGGTCGACGCCGCGACCGCGCAGATGCGCCAGCTGCCTTTCTACAACACCTTCTTCAAGACGACGACGGCGCCGGCCGTGCAGCTCGGCGCGCTGCTCGCCGAAGTCGCGCCGGCCGGCTTCTCGCACGTGTTCTTCACCAACTCGGGCTCCGAAGGCAACGACACCGTCATCCGCTTGGTTCGTCGCTACTGGGACCTGCAGGGCCAGCCGCAGCGCAAGACCATCATCAGCCGCCACAACGCCTACCACGGCAGCACGATGGCCGCGGCGTCGCTCGGCGGCATGGCCGGCATGCACGCGCAAGGCGACCTGCCGATTCCCGGCATCGCCCACATCGACCAGCCCTACGCGCTGCAGCACGCCCGCCCGGGCGAGAGCGAGCACGACTTCGGGCTGCGCGCGGCCGGCTGGCTCGAAGCGAAGATCCTCGAACTCGGCGCTGACCGCGTCGCCGCGTTCATCGGCGAGCCGGTGCAGGGCGCCGGCGGCGTCATCATCCCGCCGGCCAGCTACTGGCCCGAAATCCAGCGCATCTGCGACAAGTACGGCATCCTGCTCGTGTCCGACGAAGTGATCTGTGGCTTCGGCCGCCTCGGCACCTGGTTCGGCTGCCAGCACCCGCGCATCGGCACTCGCCCCGACCTGATCACCTTCGCCAAGGGTGTGACCTCGGGCTACCTGCCGCTGGGCGGCGTGCTGGTCGGCGACCGCATCGCGAAAGTGCTGATCGACAAGGGCGGCGACTTCAACCACGGCTTCACCTATTCGGGCCATCCGACCTGCTGCGCGGTGGCGATCGCCAACATCAACGCGCTGCGCAAGGAGGGCATCGTCGAGCGCGTCGCCCAGGACACCGCGCCGTATCTGGCGCAGCGTTTCGCCGAACTCAACGAGCACCCGCTGGTCGGCGACGCCCAGGCGCTGGGCATGGTCGCCGGATTGGTGCTTTACAAGGACAAGGCGGCGAAAACCCACTTCGATGCTGAGCTCGGTGTCGGTTATCGCTGCCGCGACAACTGCTTCAAGAACGGCGTCGTGATGCGTGCGGTCGAGGAACGCATGATCATCGCTCCGCCGCTGGTCATCACCCACGCGGAAATCGATCAGATGATCGAGCGAATCAAGAAAAGCCTGGACGACACTCTGGCTGGTTTGAAGCAGGACGGGCTGATATAAACCCGGTCTGTGACAAGGGCATGTTGGCCGGGAGTCCCGGCGAGCACGCGGACTTGGCATTGAAATTGCATGGTTTCAGCGGTCTTCTTCCACCTCACTGACCTACATCGGGGATTTCAAATGCGTCAACGATCATCCTTTGCCGGGAAGCTTCTGTCGACGGTCGCGCTCAGCGCCGCCGCAATCGGTTTCGCCCCCGCCCATGCTGGCGGCGTGTTGAACATGTACAACTGGTCGGATTACATCGCGCCGACCACGGTGCCGGGTTTCGAGAAAGCCACCGGCATCAAGATGCGCTACGACACCTTCGATTCGAACGAAACGCTGTTCGCGAAAATGGTCGCCGGCGACACCGGTTACGACATCGTCGTGCCGTCGTCGAACTGGGCCGCGATCGACATCAAGGGCGGCCTGCTGCATCCCTTGGACAAGGCCAAGATTCCCAATTACAAGAATCTCGATCCGCACCTGATGCAGCTGCTGACCGCGGTCGACCCGGGCAACAAGTACATCATTCCCTGGATGTGGGGCTACACCACCGTCGGCATCAACGTCGACAAGGTCAAGAAGGCGCTGGGCAGCACGCCGATGCCGGCCAACCCCTGGGACCTGCTGTTCAACCCGACCTACGCCAACAAGCTGAAGTCCTGCGGAATCTCCTTCCTCGATTCCGGCGACGACATCATGGAAGCCGCGTTCAACTACCTGCATATTCCGCAGACCTCGAACAACCCGGCCGATTTCGACAAGGCCTGGGCGATGCTGCAGAAGGTGCGCAACGACGTCAGCGAATTCTCGTCGTCGGGCTACATCAACGACATGGCCGGCGGCTCGATCTGCGCCGCGCTGGGCTGGTCGGGTGACATGGGCATCGCCGCCGCGCGCGCCAAGGCCGCGCACAACGGCCAGAACATCGACGTATTCCCGCCGACCCACGGCGCGGTGATCTTCATCGACACGATGGCGATCCCGGCCGACGCGAAGAACATCGACAACGCCTACGCCTTCATCAACTACCGCCTGCAACCGCAAGTCAGCGGAGCCGACACCAACACCGTCTCGTACGCCAACCCGGTGCCGTCGTCGCTGCCCTACGTGAAGGCCTCGGTCAAGGACAACGACTACGTGTACCTGAAGCCCGACATGATGTCCAAGCTGATTCCGCCGAAGGTCTACTCGAACTCGGAGCGTCGCCTGGTCACGCGTCTGTACACCAAGTTCAAGACTGGCCTGTAAGCCCCCGCACGCCGCCCGCGCACCCCGCGCGGGCGGCCCAGAGAACAGAGCAATAGAGCCCGCACAACCCGCATCATGGCGCAACCCAGCAGCACGACCCCCGCAACGTCGGCCTTCCTCACCATCGACGGCGTGACCAAGCGCTTCGGCGACGTGGTCGCCGTCGACACCATCGAACTCGAGATCGCGCAAGGCGAGATCTTCGCCTTGCTCGGCTCGTCCGGCTGCGGCAAATCGACGCTGCTGCGCATGCTCGCAGGCTTCGAGACGCCGAGCAGCGGCCGCGTGCGGCTGGCTGGCGAGGACATCACCGATCTGCCGCCGTACCTGCGGCCGATCAACATGATGTTCCAGTCCTACGCGCTGTTCCCGCATCTGACCGTCTACGACAACATCGCCTTCGGCCTGCGCCGCGACGGCATGGCCAAGGACGCGATCGCGCAGCGCGTCACCGAAATGCTCGCGCTGGTGCAACTGACCCCCTACGCCAAGCGCAAGCCGCACCAGCTCTCCGGCGGTCAGCAGCAGCGCGTCGCGCTGGCGCGCAGCCTGGCCAAGCGGCCGAAGCTGCTGCTGCTCGACGAGCCGCTGGCCGCGCTCGACAAGAAGCTGCGCGAGCGCACCCAGCTCGAGCTGGTCAGCATCCTGCGCCAGGTCGGCGTGACCTGCGTGATGGTCACCCACGATCAGGAAGAGGCGATGACGATGGCCGACCGCATCGCGGTGATGCGCGACGGCTGCTTCCTGCAGCTCGGCGCCCCCGGCGAGATCTACGAGCACCCGCAGACGCGCTTCGTCGCCGACTTCATCGGCAACGTCAACCTGTTCGACGGCCGCCTCGTCACCGACGAGGCCGACCATTGCGAGATCCGCTGCGACGAAACGCTGTTCCGCGTCGGTCACGGCATCAGCGGAACGCTGGGCTCGGAATTCAGCGTCGCGCTGCGCCCGGAGAAGATCGCCATCGAACTCGGCGCGCGCGAAGCCGCGGCGAACCAGCTCACCGGCACGGTGGCCGGCCGCTCGTACATGGGCAGCTACACCGCGTACGAAGTCGAGGTCGTGGGCAAGCGCCGCGTTCGCGTCACGGTGTCCAATGCCGACCGCCACGCCGACCCCTTCGACAACGACGCCGAAGTCACGCTGAGCTGGCCCGACACCGCGCCGGTGGTTATCGCCGAGTGAAAGAGACCGCCATGGCCGAGTCGACCCCCCATCGCCGCCTGCCCCGCATCAACTGGGGCCGGCTGAGCGTCATCGGCGCGCCGCAGTTCTGGCTGCTCGCGTTCCTGCTGGTGCCGTTCATCATCCTGCTGAAAATCAGCCTGTCCGAAAGCAACGCGCTGGGCATCGGGTTCAACCCGCTGCTGAGCTGGGGCGACGACAGCCTGGTGTTCAAGCTGCGCTTCAGCTCCTACCTGGCGCTGGCTCGCGACAACCTGTACATCATCACCTACCTGTCGTCGATCTGGTACGCGGCGCTGACCACGGTGCTGTGCCTGATCGTCGGCTACCCGTTCTCCTACTTCATGGCGCGCGCGCGGCCGACGCTGCGCCCGGCGCTGCTGATGCTGGTGATGCTGCCGTTCTGGACTTCGTTCCTGATCCGCATCTACGCCTGGAAGAACCTGCTCGACCTCAACGGCCTGATCAACCAGTTCCTGCTGTGGACCGGAATCATCCACACGCCGCTGCGGATGATGTTCACTGAGTTCTCGTTCATGATCGGCATGGTCTACGGCTACATCCCGTTCATGATCCTGCCGCTGTACGCGACGCTGGTGAAAATGGATCTGCGGCTGATCGAGGCCGCGGCCGACCTCGGCTCGACGCCGCTGAAGACCTTCTGGCTGGTCACGGTTCCGCTGTCGCGTTCGGGCATCATCGCCGGCTCGCTGCTGGTGTTCATCCCGGCGGTCGGCGAGTACGTGATCCCGGAACTGCTGGCCGGCCCGTCGACGCTGAACATCGGCCGAGTCATGTGGAACGAGTTCTTCGCCAACCTCGACTGGCAGCGCGCGTCGGCGGTGGCGATCGTGATGATCCTGCTGATCCTCGCGCCGATCGCGGTGTTCAACAAATACCAGACCAAGAGCATGGAGGCCACGCGATGAAGCGCCCCGCAATCCTGCCGGCGACGTGGATGACGCTGGTCTACATTTTTCTGTATCTGCCCATCGTCGTCCTCGTCATCTACTCGTTCAACGCTTCGCGCATGGTGACGATCTGGGGCGGCTGGACCGTCAAGTGGTACGGCGCCGTCATGCACGACACCGAGGTCATCAACGGCCTGCTGCTGTCGCTGAAGGTCGCGCTGGCCACCGCGACGACCTCGGTCGTGCTCGGCACGCTGGCCGCGTTCGCGCTGTCGCGCTACCGGCGCTTCCGCGGCAAGAGCCTGTTGAACTTCATGATCAACATCCCGCTGGTCATGCCGACGGTGGTCATCGCGCTGGCGCTGCTGATGTTCTTCGTCACCGTGCAGAAGACGCTGGGATGGCCGCAGAAAGGCTTCTTCACGATCTTCATCGGTCATACGGTGATGTGCATCTCGTATGCGTCGGTGGTCATCGAGTCGCGCCTGAAGGAGATGGACCAGTCGATCGAGGAGGCCGCGATGGACCTCGGCGCGCGTCCGTTCCAGGTGTTCATGCTGGTCACGCTGCCGTCGATCTCGCAGGCGCTGGTTTCGGCCTGGCTGCTGGCGTTCTCGCTGTCGCTCGACGAGGTCGTGATCTCGGCCTTCCTGTCCGGCCCCGGCAACACGACGCTGCCGGTGGTCATCTTCTCGCGGGCCCACCTGGGCCTGAACCCGACGATCAACGTGGTCGGTGCGATCACCGTCTACCTGGTCGTCGTCGCAGTCGCCGTCAGCAGCGTATTGATGGCAAGGCGCGAACGCCGCAGAACGCGCGAGAGCGCAGCAGCGATGCGCCAGGAAGTCGAATTCCACCCCGGCATCCACGCCGGGGATACCGGAACCGTGTTGTCCTAGTTGAGTCAATTTCACAGCCGTTGAAGCATTCGCCCAGGAGGATGTCCATGCAGAAGAAAGTGAAGACCAAGTTCGGCCTGTCGATGGTCGCGCTGAGCCTCGGTTTCGCGCCGGCTCTGGCGCACGCCGACACCAATGCGCAAATCCTGAAGGAGCTCAAGGCGCTGCAGGCGCAAGTCGAGCAGCTGCAGGCCAAGGTGCAGGCGCAGGACGCGCAACTGAAGGCGCAGGACGCCACGGTGCAGGCGCAAGGCGCGACGCTGAAGGCGCAGCAAGGCCAGGTGGCCGGCGCGGCCGCAGCGGCCGACGACGCGTCGACCCAGGCCGACCACAACGCGGTGCAGATCACCGGCCTGAAGGGCGCGGCCAAGCGCACCGGCATGGACGGCATGACCGTCACCGGCATGATCGCGCCGGCCTACGTCTACAACCAGGACCGGCAGACCTCGTCGTTCGTGTTCCTGAACCGCTCGAACGCTTCAGCCGGCGGCGCGACGATCTACAACTACGACAACTCGAGCTTCGGAATGGCCAACATCCAGTTCCAGAAGGTGATGAGCGACGGCACCAAGTGGACCTTGAACCTGGTGCCCGACCGCGGCGCCGGATCGGTCATGAACGGCAGCTCGATCATCAACGAAGCGTCGGTGTCGATGCCGATCAACGGCGATTCGGACACCCGCTTCATCGCCGGCCAGATCCCGGACTGGGAAGGCTACGAGTACGTGTTCGACAACCAGACCTACGCGGTCACCCACAACCTGCTGTATGACTTCACCGAACTGACCGCCTACACCGGCGCCGGCGTCGACGTGACCAACGGCAACCTCGAGTGGAAGGCGCTGCTGGCCAACGTCAACTCGCCGCGCTACTACTACAACAACGCCGGCATCGGCGGTCGCGCGCCGGCGCTGGTCGCCCGCTTCGACTACAGCCTGCCGGGCTACGACAGCGCCGGAGTCGGCGGCTGGGCGCTGGTCGGCAAGTTGCCCAACTCCAGCACCGCGGTGCCCAACGGCGCGTCGACCGCGACGATGGCCGAACTCGACACCTACCTGAACAAGGGTGCGTGGGGCTGGTACGGCCAGATCGGCTACGGCAAGCAGGCGCAGGCCGCGTACAACGGCGGCGACGCGAAGTGGTGGGGTGCGTCGGCGACGGCGACCTACAACTTCACGCCGCGCCTGCTCGGCTTCGCCCGCGCCGATTACCTGAACGACTCGACCAACGGCGGCGGCCTGCCCGGTGGCTGGCTGTACCAGTTCGCCGATTCGGTCAACGGACTCGGGCCGGACCAGAATTGCCTCGCCGCGGGCAACACCAACTGCAGCGGGGTGAATCGCTACGCGCTGAGCGTGGGCACCGACTATCAGATCTCGAAGTCGACCAAGCTCAAGCTCGAGTACCGCTACGACGGAGCCAACGGCGCTGTCTTCCAGAAGGGTCCGGATTCCAATCCGACCTACGTGAAGAACAACAGCCTGATCGCCGCCGGCCTCGCGGTCAATTTCTGATCGTCGTTTGACGCGACGCGGCATGCCGCGTCGCGACCCGGCCGGGCGGCGACAGTCGCCCGGTTTTTTTCACCCCAGAATTCGACCGATGCCCGAAATCGTCACCTTCGACCGCGAACTCCAGCCCGACGCCTTCGCCCCCGACGGGGCACGCGTGCTGCGCGGCGACCCGCAGCAGCTGGCGTGGAACCACTACACCGACGCCAGCGGCCAGTTCGCCGCCGGCGTCTGGCAGGGCGAGCCCGGCGCCTGGCGCGTGCGCTACGCGCCGCACGAAGAGGAGTTCTGCGTGCTGCTCGAAGGCGAAGTCACGCTGCAGTCCGACGACGGACACAGCGTGCGGCTGCGTGCCGGCGACGCCTTCGTCGTCCCCGGCGGCTTCCAGGGCATCTGGGAAAACCACACGCGGGTGCGCAAGCACTACGCGATCATGACGCTGCGCGACGCCTGAAGGCGCGCGCAGCCGGCTCAAGCCACCACTGGAGAATTGCGCATGAACGCTCCGAACCCCCAAGGCCTGTGGCACGCCCGCGCCGCCGACCTGCTGACGCGCGGCATCGACGGCCGCATGCTGATCGACGGCCATCGCTACAACGCCACCGACGGCGACCTGTTCGACTGCATCTCGCCGATCGACGGCCGC
>MLJW01000227.1_pt1 | contig 42769 bp, 45 predicted proteins | sample 888231 | NCBI WGS metagenome assembly MLJW01 (sample SAMN05788063, study PRJNA343431) | mine drainage metagenome | isolation source: sample collected from the inflow into an acid mine drainage treatment plant... | place: Germany: Lusatia, lignite mining district
AGCGAGTCAAAGCCACCGGCAAGCTGACCCCCTTTGAAGCCCGGCTCAAGTTATGGCTGGAGGCTGATGCACGTCGCCCCAAGCGCGACCGGCGTACTGCGCTGATGCTGTTTGAAGCTATCAAGAAGGACGGCTTTACTGGCGGCTATACCATCGTGACCGACTTCATCCGCAGCTGGCGCAAACAAGCGTCAACGGTCGGAGCCAAATCTGCATATATCCCCCTCAAGTTCGAACTCGGCGAAGCCTTCCAGTTCGACTGGAGCGAGGAATGGTTGGTGATCGGCGGCATGCACCGCAAGATTCTAGCTGCTCACACCAAGCTGTGCGCCAGTCGCGCGTTCATGCTGTCAGCCTACCCCACGCAAAGCCACGAGATGTTGTTCGATGCACACACCCGCGCCTTCACCGCCTTTGGCGGTGTACCCAAGCGTGGCATCTACGACAACATGAAGACCGCTGTCGACAAGGTGTGCAAGGGCAAAGGTCGCATCGTCAACACGCGGTTCTTTGCCATGACAGCACATTACCTGTTCGACCCTGATTTCTGTAACGTGGCCTCTGGCTGGGAGAAGGGTGTCGTCGAGAAGAATGTCCAGGACTCTCGCCGGCGGGTCTGGATGGATGCCAAGCAGCAACGGTTCAGTACCTTTGACGAATTGAATGCCTGGCTCATCTTGCGCTGTCGATCACTGTGGGCGGAGATGGAGCATCCAGACTATGCGGGCATCTCCATTGCGGATGCGCTGGAACAGGAGCAAGCCTATCTGATGCCGATGCCAACACCATTCGATGGCTATGTCGAAGTGCTGGCACGCGTGTCCAGCACCTGCCTGGTGAGCGTCCAGCGCAACCGGTATTCCGTCCCGTGCCGCCTGGCCAATCACCAGGTTGCTGTCCATCTTTACCCGGACCGGGTCGAGGTCTTCGCCGACAACACCATCGTGGCCTGCCATCCACGCTTGCATCATCGTGACCAGACCAGTTACGACTGGCAGCATTACATCCCGCTCATCGAACGCAAGCCGGGTGCGTTACGCAACGGGGCGCCATTCAGTGACATGCCGACCCCCTTTGCCATGCTGCAAGCTGCGTTGCGGAGACGAGAACGGCATCAGGGCGATCGTGTCATGGCCTCGGTTCTGGCCACTGTGCCGACCTATGGTCTGGATGCCGTTGTGACAGCCGTTGAACTGGTGCTGGAATCCGGCGTACCCAGTGCCGAGCATGTGCTGAACATGCTGGCACGATTGAAGCAGGAGGTGATGCCGGAGCACGTGGAAACAATCCTGACGCTCACCGAGGAACCACTGGCAAATACCGCACGTTATGACAGCCTGAATGGCGTGGAGGTGTCCCATGATTGACATCATCAGCCAGCTCAAGGCACTCAAGTTGCACGGCATGGCGGACAGCTATGTCGAACTCAAGAACCAGGGCGCATCGGGTGCGACCGCCTCCCTGGAGTCATCCGAATGGTTGCTGCGCCACTTGGTGGAAGCCGAGTCCACTGATCGTGCCATACGCTCCATCAGCTATCAGATGCATGTCGCCCGATTCCCGGTTCACCGCAATCTGGCTGGCTTCGACTTCAGCCAGTCCAAGGTTGATGAGGCCCTGATCAACCGACTTGCCACCATGCAGTTTACCGATGCCGCACAGAACGTGGTGCTGGTCGGGGGCACGGGAACAGGCAAGACTCACCTTGCGACGGCCATCGGCGTTGCGGGCATCCAGCATCACGGCAAGCGTGTACGTTTCTATTCCACGGTGGATCTGGTCAACACGCTGGAGCGGGAGAAGGACGCAGGCAAGCAGGGCAAGCTGGCGCTCAGTCTGATGCAGATGGATCTCGTGATTCTGGATGAGCTCGGCTATCTGCCGTTCTCACAAGCAGGCGGCGCGCTGTTGTTCCACCTGCTCTCCAAGCTATACGAGCGAACCAGCGTCATCATCACGACTAATCTGACCTTCTCCGAGTGGAACAGTGTGTTCGGCGATGCCAAGCTGACCACGGCACTGCTGGATCGACTGACGCATCATTGCCATATCGTCGAGACCGGCAATGATTCCTACCGCTTCAAGCAAAGCAGTGCATCGGCACGGGAGAGAATCAAGGATCGGGAGAAGGAAAGACGGTCATCTCCGTTGGAGGAAACGGAACCGTTCTAACGGCTATCAACAACTTCAAACAGGAGGCAAACACCACTTCAGTCTGGTCGACTTACCCATAGCGGTGTAGTACGCTATTTTACAAAAGCGCCTGGTCAAAATTCAACCGGCACAGATGGTCAGTTTTAAACCGGCACCGACAGTAATTGAGAATAATTCTCCCGGAATTTTCTCTGATGTCCCCTATATCTTAAAGTTCCGCAATAAAATCAGCGGCAAGCAGTTTTTCGACTTGCATATCTTGATGAAATCGTTCAACTTCCAAACATGAACAATTTCCACACGAGCTTGCATTGAAGGACAGTCGCTATTTTTATCGCGACCTGATGGCATTGGAGAGTTTTGCCGATGCGATGCAGCCCAGGTTGCATGCGCATCTTCCCGATGACTGGTGGATTGCGGTTGCAGATGTGGTTGGATCGACGAATGCCATCCAGGCAGGCAAGTACAAGGACGTGAATACCGTCGGCGTCGCTTGCATTTCGGCTGTGGCCAATGTGGATCGGAGCATTGACATCCCGTTCGTATTTGGGGGGGACGGGGCCACTTTTGCTGTCCCCGACATCATGGTCAAGCAAGCGATTTCAGCCTTTCGTGGCGCCCAGAAACTTTCACGCGCAAGCTTTGGCCTTGATCTGCGGGTGGGCCTGATCAAGGTCGGTGATCTCGTCGGGCGGGGATTCTGGACAAATGTGGCCAAGGTGCGCCTATCCCCTCACATGACCCAGTCAGCCTTCTCCGGCCGGGGATGGGAAGAGGCCGAACGGATGGTGAAGACGCCAGGCGCGCCCGGGATAATGACGGTGTCTGAAAACGACGGGCCCGCTGAGGCAAGCTTCGAAGGTTTTGAATGCAGGTGGCAGGGCGTGCCGAATTTCCATGGGCACAAGCTTTCCCTGCTGATTGCCGCAATGTCGGATGATCCGGTGGCCAACTTGGCGACCTACCGGGAAGTCACCGAAAGGGTTCAGGCGATCTACGGCAATGAAGCTGATTACCACCCCTTACGTCCGGGCCTGATGCACTTGACGCTCAATCCTCAGCTCTTGAGCCATGAATGGCGGGTCAGATCAAGCCAGTCAGGCCTAGGGGAACGGCTCAGGTATTTCATGCGCATGCTGCTCCAGAATCTCGCCGGAATCTATCTGTTCGCACGCAATCTGGATACGGAAGCCGTTAAATGGAGCCGTTACCGAAACGAGCTTGTCGAGAACACTGACTTTCGCAAATTCGATGGCGTTTTACGCATGATCATCGACGGCAGCGACACGCAGGCCGCTGAACTGGAAGCCTATCTGGAATCGAAACATAGAGCGAAGCTGCTGGTTTATGGAATGCACAAGTCGCGAGAGGCGCTTGTGACCTGCCTGGTGCAATCCTATACGGGCAATCACTTGCACTTCGTGGACGGCGGCGACGGCGGCTACGCGATGGCGGCAAAGGGATTCAAGCAGCGGCTCAAGTCATTCAAAGGTGGCACCGCATAACCGCCCCTCCACCGGCCCTCTGCTGAGGGCTGGTGGAGGGGCCGGGGGCTCTAAATGGAACCTCCCGGAAAATCCACGCCAGTTCAGGAGGCCCTAATCTGTTTCGTTCCTGCCATGCTTACGCAGATTGGCAAATTGTGCTTCGTAGGTTTTTCCTACGATATTGACAAGCACACCGGTTGACCAGCCAAAACTGAACATGCCCGACATGGCCATGAACAATGCAAGCTGTCTCCATCCGGCTGGAAGAAGAATGTCGCCGAACCCAACCGTCGTGTAAGTCTCACCGGAAAAGTAGAATGCCACCCGGAAATCAGAAAACACATGAATCCCGAACAATACCGTGGCCAGCAGCAAAACCTCAAGCAGGTGGGTTAGCAACATGATCATGATCAGATGACCAAAATAAAACTGGCGTTTGAATTCATTTTTTTCTTTTAGATACACCGGCCAATGCAGCTCAAACCTGTGCATTACCAGGTACATCCCGAAGCTGTGGATCACCAATGTGCAGGCGGTCAATGACAGGCCCAGGACAATTTCCAATATCGATCGCATAAGCTCCGGCGTTACCTCTGGATTGAAGATTTCAACGGAGTGGTCCGTGGATGAAAAATCATCTGGCAGAACCCTCCGCTACGGTATGGGCGGTGATGTTGATCGTTTTCCAGAACAGAAGCAATAACGTCGACACTTGCCGGCCATCTCGAGCCAGCGCGGAGGAAACCGACCAACAGATCGAGTTCTCCCATAGACCTGCCTAATGCCACCAGAGTTCAGTGACCACGGCGCAAAGAATGACTACTAGCCATGGCGGCGCCTTCCAGATCATCAGCAGCAGGAAAGCTGTCGCCGCCAGCACGAAGTCGGCGGCTGATCGTATGGCGCTCGTCCATACGGGCTGATAGAAGGCGGCCAGCAGCAAACCGACCACGGCGGCGTTTACCCCCAGCAGCGCACGCTGCATAGCTGGATGACGACGCGCTTCCTCCCATAATGGCAATACGCCGATGATCAGCAGAAATGCGGGCAGGAAGATGGCGACAAGCGCAACGAGCGCCCCCAACCAGCCGTTGGGAGTGTGCAATGAAACGGCACCCAGATAGGCCGCAAAAGTGAACAGCGGCCCCGGCACCGCCTGGGCCGCACCATAGCCGGCCAGGAACACATCGTTGGTGACCCATCCGGACGGGACAACCTGTGCCTGCAGAAGTGGCAGCACCACATGCCCGCCGCCGAACACCAAGGCACCTGCGCGGTAGAAGCCATCAAACAACCGCAGCGCGTGGCTATCGCTTTGGCCGGCGATAATCGGCAGCGCAATCAGGAGCGCAAAAAAAACCGCCAGCAATATCAGACCTGTTCGTTTGCGCAGAGGAACCGGAAGCGGCGTGTGGGGCAAGACAGCCGCCGGTGAAAGCCATCGCCAGCCCACGAGGCCACCGGCGGCAATCACGCCGATCTGGCCGAATTCACCTGGGATCCAGGCGACTGCGACTGCTGCCACAACCGCCAGGCTGGCCCTGGCTCGATCCGGGCACAAATTCCTGCCCATGCCCCACAAGGCCTGGGCGACAACCGCCACCGCCACAACCTGCAAACCATGCAGCCATGCTCCATCCATTCCCCCGGCCAAGTGCCTCACCACCAAGCCAAACAGGACCAATGCGATGGCGGAAGGCAGGGTAAAACCCAACCAGGAAGCCAGAGCCCCTCGCATTCCGCCACTGAGCAGCCCCAGGGCGATGCCCACCTGGCTGCTTGCGGGGCCGGGCAGGAACTGGCAGAGCGACACAAGGTCGGCATACGCATGGCCATTCAACCATTTTCGGCGTTCGACAAACTCTTCCCTGAAATACCCAAGATGCGCGACCGGGCCTCCGAAACTGGTCAGCCCCAGCCTCAGGAAAATCAGGAATATCCTGACCGCGGAGATGCCAAGGTCGGTGGCGGTATCTTGAGAAGCAGCAGGCATTGAGACGTCCGGCGATGCCATCGTATTTAACGATGTCGTAATTCGATAGTATAAGCACAACAAGTCCAGGCCGAACTACAAATGAAACGTCACCGGGATTCGGGCCTGGGACAGTCAAGAAGCCAGCACCCTCCTGCCCGAAGAAGGATGCACAGCTTCGCCTGGTCACTCAAAATGAATTTTTATTAATAATTTCGCTGCCCAAATATGCTTACCATTACCCAAGTCGTATTGCGAACGATCTGGAAATGATTGTTTTTCTTGCCAATGGTGAGGTAACAAATGAGAAAACTGATATTGATAGGCACCCTGTTGCTCATGTTGGGCGGTTGCGCGGACATGCCCATGAACTACGGATTCAGCAGTTATGGCCCGGCATACGGGCCGAACATGGAAGATGGTGGCTTTGGTGGGATGGGCTTCGGCGGGATGGGGTTTGGTGGCATGGGCTTTGGCTTTGGTGGCATGGGTTTCGGCGGAATGGATGATGGCGGTTTTGGTGGTTTCGGCGACGGCGGTTTCGGCGGCATGGACGATGATGATTGAATCCGGGCCGGGCTTCAATGACGACAAACCGGAGTAGAGGCTGTCGATTTTAAGACTTTAAGGAGTTATTCATGAAAAAAATCCAACCAGTGATATTGGTAATATCCGCCCTGTTTGCGGCAAGCATGATCACACCGGCTCATGCAGACAGTCACACGTCAACCGATGCATCTGACTGCAAACCACACCGACATGCCGACCCTGTCGCGAATTCTGAAAAACATCTCGCCTTGTTCAAGGAAGAACTGAAAATCACGAATGACCAGGAACAAACGTGGGCTGCCTATGCTGAAAAAACCAGAAACAATGTCAAAGACATAAGAGACCGGATGATCGAAGCGATGCATGACCACCCGCAAACCGCACCAGAACGCTTCGATCGCCACATCGCATTAATGAAGGATCGTCTGGCAAGTTTCGAAAAGATGGACGATGCACTCAAACAGCTTTACGCGGCCCTGACCCCCGAACAAAAGGCGATAGCGGACCGCCATTTTGCAAAAATGCATCACTGAAGCAATGCGTTAGCCAAAACAATTACGGAATGCACCTCATACTGCAGGGTGGATTTTCAGGTAAAAATCTGGATGAATCATGCATTACGGAGATCCATGATTCCTGCTATATTTTGTTTTGAGCGATGCTACATATGCATCATGAATTCGGCATTTTCACCTAAAGATACCGAGCGCTGGACAGAGATACTTAGGAGAAATGGCACCATGGCTTCCAAGATCATCAGGAATGACACGCACGGGATGCAGAGCAGGCCCATATGATCAACAAGAAACTGGCGCTGCATTCGGTTCTGAAGGCCAAGGCATCCCATCTCAAATGGCTTTCCTACGCCCAAGGCATGGTCGATGGCATCGATTGCCCGTTGGACTCCATCCCCATTCAATCGACCGAATGCGAATTCGGAAAATGGTACTACGGCGAAGGTCGAGAGATGCTGGCGGAACTTGTGCTATTCCACGCGCTGGAACCACCCCACGAGATACTCCACTCCTTGTACAAGAAGATCTACGAACTCGTCCAGCAGCGCCAGATGGACGAAGCGCGAAAACACATGCCGGGATTCCTGGAGGTTTCCAGAAATCTACTCGAAACCATCAGCTTCCTTGAACAGGAAATCGATAGCTTCCCGCCCAATCATTGAACCCGATGCCAATTAGCAGGAGCTGAAGTAAAGGCAAAAACATCGCTCAATACGCCGTCTTTACGAACGTGCCGAATCGTAAGCATCAATTTCTTCACCTCTAACCATGCATCTCATAATCTGGTATGCCTCGCTGCTCGACATTCTGCTCCTCGGCGAGGCTGTGTGGAAACGCGTGAAATTGGCGAGTATGGCGAGGTGGCTTGCTTAGAATTTTATAGTCGAATTCCAGAAGCAGCGATCAGAATCGAGAGTTCCCTCTTTTAGAAGGCAGGGAGCTGCCGGCAGAGCCAGCTCCCCCACACTTGATGTGATGTGGGATCACTCATCTGCCAATGTGACATTGCATCATCTGCCACAGAAAGCAAAAGAGTTTGTGCGAATTGTTGGAGAGAAAATTCTGGATGCACTTAACCACACATTTGATTTTGATGGGCATCAGCATTTAAGTACTCCAAGTATCGGTATCGCCTTGTTCAGTCATGCAAGAGTGGGCTTGGATGAACTGTTAAAGCAAGCAGATACAGCCATGTACAAATCCAAGGTTGCAGGGCGCAATAGAATGACCTTCTATGAAGGTGGACTTATATCGTCTTAATTTATGGCCCGCTTTGGGTCGAGAGCACGCATTCTCAGTTTTAAAAAGGTCATTCTGGATGATTTTCGCGCTTATGGCCGGTAATGATTCCCTACCGGTCGTTGGTGCATCTGGATGCCACCGGCAGCAATGGCCGAATTCAGACTATCGGGGTGATCCCAGCGACCTTGCGGTTCTCGGCCTAAGCGGTAAGTTGTCTTTTAACTAAATCCACCTGCGTACCTGACTCTTGTAGATAATGTATTCAGCCCCGAATTTAGCTTCAAGATGTTCCTCCTCATGGCGAATCACGCCATATCGAATGATGGCCCAGACCAGAGGTGAGAACAGCAGTGCCCAAAGTGTCATTAGCCACATGCTGGCCCCTGCTAGTATCAACCAGTCCCCAAGGTATATTGGGTTACGGCTGAACCGAAACAATCCACTAACGCATAGACGGGTAGCTGGGGAATAGGGATTAACCGTAGTTCGATGCCTAGATAACTGCCACACGGTCAGAATCATTAGGCATAGGCCAGCGAAGGCAAGCAGTTCGCCCATCATTTGAGTTTGATCCCCCAGATTCAGCCGCAGAGGCGTTACATGTCTATCCAGCCACCATCCCCCAGCAATAGCTGCGGCATAAGGTGCAGGAGGCAGCATCAGGGTCTGTGGCCGATCAAATGGAAGATTACTGCTATAGGTCATCAGAATTAGGTTTCGGTGAATCACTCACTACAGACTTCATCTCCCTGCCTGGCTTGAAGTGGGGCATGTATTTGGCAGGCACAGCTACTATTTCACCCGTCTTTGGATTGCGACCACGGCGCGGCGGCTTGTAATTCAGGCTGAATACGCCGAAGCCTCGAATCTCTACTCGTCCACCATCGGAAAGGTGGTTTCCAATAGCATCAAGGATAGCTTTGACGCTTATGTCCACATCAGCAAGGGTCAACTGGGGAAACTTGGCAGCCAGCCTCTGAATTAGTTCTGCGCGGGTCATGGAGGGGCACGGGGTTAGTGTGACTAAGCCCATGATGATAATGGAGAGTCGGGTGATGAGCCACTGATTGATCCATGATCCTGGCCTTGCAAAGGGCCGCACAGGTATCACAAGGAGGACATCTTCACCCTCAAACAAGCCGAACAAATCGCTCACAAGGGCGGCATGGCTTGTTCCTGATGCATTCATGACCGTCGCATACCCAAAAAACAGCCCGATATGAAATGGTGGAAGTTATGCAATCAATCGAAAAAATTTCCAATGTGACTGACTTCTTCTGGCGTTGGTCTCAAAGGTATGGTCTTTGTGCCTCTGAAGCCAAAGTCGCTTATGCAACATCTGCGTGCAATGAATGCTTGCATTCAGCCACTTGAAAAAGTGCGGGCCGCTCGCCGCCTGGTCCAATTTTATAATAGTTGGAATCCCTCCAAAAATAGGAATAACAGCACCAAGCACACTACCAATTAATATATTGGTCTCTGACAAGGTAATCTTTTACATGCCAAGCTATTCCTTCGTGGTCTGTGAAAAAATAGCAGTCACCTTCAGTATTATTAATGGTATTTTCGATTTTGAATCCCAATTCATTTTCGATAAAGTTTTTCGCATTTTCCATCCGCAGGCAGGGGTTACAAAAGCCCGTTGAATTGGGTAAATTGCTCGTTTTCTTCTTTTTAACTTCAATATTGATGCCCCCATTGCTGACAAACATCGATACACCGGTATCGCTGATAACCTTGTATCTGCCTCCCTGAAATATCTTCACCAGGAATTTGCAATATTCGGCAATATCTTCTACATGCGCTTCAATGTGATCAAGAAATACCAGATTACTCATTATCGTTTTCCCCTGCCCCTCATGTGAATAAATACTTTGCCATTTGAGTCTGGCATTTTGAGACCATTTGCGTTGCTTCCAATAACGACAGCCGTTAAGACAGAATCAACTATTTTTCCTTATTGAGTTCACTTGGTTTGACCAAATTGTAATCATGATGAATTGCCCTAAAAACGTCGAAAGATATGCATCGTTTCCAGGTCGCATTTAGATCTAGTCACAAAGTTCTACTGTTTGTGCATACGTCGAACGCTGCATGGCAGCGCTGACCATGATCCACTTCAAATCGTGATGGGAAATCCGAAGCTGAACTCGCTTGCTGGACGACCGCCGCGAATGCCCCAGTTATCCAGGGCAACTTCATACAGAGCGATCGTTACGTCATCCTCGGCCGCACCCAGGTCGACTATAACCTGGGTCAGCGTGGCGTGTAGTGCACGCTTGGTTTCCAGTGTGCGTCCGGCAAACAGCGCGACCTCGATGAAGGTGTGACATTTGCTGGCGCTGACGGGACGGTACAGCTTTTCTTCCGGGTATTCGTTCAGGCGTATCAGGGAGTCATGGGGTGGTACTTTAAGCACCTGACAAAGAGCGGCATCCACGCGCGCAAACAACTCGGCGCTTCTTCCCTCCAGCCAGCCTTGAGTGGTTTCTATGCGTAGACAGGGCATGACTTTCAGCTATCCTTAAGGAGCCAACCAGACATGACTGCCGCCGGCATTGAGGGCGAGGTTGCCGCCGTCTACCGGCAGCAAAACACCGTTGACCGCCCCGGCTGCATCCGACGCGAGAAATAGCGCCGGACCGACGAGATCTTCCGGCTCCAGTAGGCGGCCTTGCGGCAGCCCCATTAGGATGCGCGGCAACACGTGGTCGCGAAAACTCGGGGTTTCCAGATGCGCCTTCAATCCCGGGGTGATGGTCTGCGCCGGCAGCAACGCGTTGACGCGGATGCCGCTACCCCCATACTCCACCGCCAGTTCCCGTGTCATCTGGTGCACCGCCGCCTTGGTGCAACTATAGGGGAATGCCCCCCGTCCCAGGGCCAGTTCACCGGCATTGGAACCGATATTAATGATTGCGCCGCTGCCCGCCGCCAGCATGCGGCGCAACGCCTGCTGGCAACACAGGAAATAGCCCGTCATATTAACCGCCAGCATGCGCTCCCAATCGGCAAGCTCGATCTCATGCGGCTTGGTTCGCCGGGGAAAGTAAAAGGGCACGTTGATCAGCACGTCGAGACGGCCAAATTCTCGATCGATGTCATCAAATAACGCTGCAACCTGATCCTGTTTAGATATGTCGCAATGCGCACTGACAGGTTTTATCCCCAGGTCCATCAGTTCCTGCTGCGTCTGGGCAATGCCTTGATCATCGATATCCGCCACGGCCATCCGTGCACCGGCGCGTGCGAAACCTAGCGCCAATGCATGGCCGATGCCGCCGTTGGCTCCGGCACCGGTGACCAGTACAGTTTTTCCGGAAAGATCAAACAGTTTCATAAGAGCACCCATGGTCAGATTCTCGATGTTGTTCCGTCATCACGATTTCAACCGTGCCGATATTCCCGTCCAAACATACAGTTACGCCATTCTTAATCAAATGCGTCGCCTCTGGCAGCACCACGGCTGGCACCCCCGCCTCGCGCGCCTGACAGGCCCCGTGCGCAAGCAAACCGCCAACCTCCACCACCATGCCGGCCACCACGCGCAGCAAAGGAGCGATACCCAGGTTGGCCGAGCGTAGGATCAGGATTTCATTGCTGGAAAACTTTTCGGCACCGATCATGGCAGGATCGATGACGCGGGCAATACCCCGGACCCTTCCCGGGGAGAGCGGCGTGCCCTGCAGCAGGAGTTCATGGTTGGACTGCTTAATCGAGCGTCCGATCGCCATCAGATTACTGGCGAAAATCACGTCCGGAAGGCTCTGTTGCCGCACCGCTTTGGCTGCCAGCGTCCAGTCTTTTTTCCGTGCCGCGGCTTTACGCGACATGCCTTTGGGGTCGCGCAGGGTGCGGGGCAGTTCTTCCGGATAGAGATGGAAAATCAAATCACTGTCCCAATTCAACAAGCCTTCCAGACGCTGCAGGCCACGACGGATTTCGGCATAGCGGGCGGTATAGTGATGTTTAATGGTTTCCCGCAACGGCAGGAATTGTTGAGCAAAGCGCAGGTCTTCCCGTAGGTCGCGCACCTCCCCGGGAGCGATGCCACAGGCGAGCATCCTGACTTCAAGTCTGGTTTCCGCCTCGCCCCGCTGGACAACTTTGTCCGCGAAATCCTTGGCGGCACTGCGTCCGCTGTGGTGCATATCATGCAGCATGGCTTTCAGTATGGCTGGCGATTCATTGAGGCGCGGTTCGGCGATTTCCAGTTCGTTGCGCGCCACGTGCCCGTAATGGTCCAGAAACGTTTCAATCTCCATCTCGCCCCGGCTGACCTGCTCCAGACACAGGGTTTGCTGGGTGACCAGACTTCCCGGTAAGCCCGAAAGGAGCGCCGCGTAAAGCGCATCGCTGTCCGATCCAATCAGGCATTTCAGGCGGCGGCGTGTCAAGGCTGCAAAATAGAATCCAAGTCGCGCCGCCACCACAAACTCGACGCAGGCAAAAGTACGCAGCTCAAGAATCAGCGCATTTATGCCTTTGATCGATTGCGCTGCGGATAGAGATTCCCAGTCGTGACGGTCACGCCGTCGAAGCCCGGGTTCGATGTCGCTGGAAAACCTCGCGAGAAAATCCCGCGCATGTAGCACCAGTCCGGTACGGAATCCCGCAGCAGCCTCAAGCGCCTTGCGGCCGGCGGCCTGGTCGTCGAAAGAGCCGGTGTCCTCCATGGAGGCATAGTGCTGGCAATACAGGTTGACTTCCGGATAATTGGCCAAGGCAGGGCTGGCGAGCACCTGGTTCAGATAAAATTGGACGGGAGGCGAGGCGCCGTAATCGAAGGTCGAGGCGTCCAGCTCCAGGTTGAAGTAGGGCTGGCCGGCAATCCGATCGAACAGGTGCTCGGCCACCCGGGGCTCGAAACGATAACCCAGTCGCAGCCTGCCGGACACGATACCACCCCGCTTCCCGGCGAAGACGCGCCGGAACAGGCCGAAACTCATGGTGGTTGGCGTCGGCAGCAGTTCGCCGATGTTGCCGTTGCTGTAGACGATGTCACTGCCGGAGATATGGCCGTTGCGTCTCAGCTGCGCACACTTGCGTGTGAGGCGTGTACGTTCGCGGCGTAGATAATGGGTCACCTCAACCGCATCCTCAACCGTGACGGCAATGGGACGCGATTGCAGCAGCCACAACTGTTCATGGTCGAATGCGAATTCCACGTCCTGCGGCCTGCCGAAAAATTTCTCTGCTTTTATTGCCAGCTTGGCTACTTTTTTCGCCTCTGCATCCGACAGGCTGGGAGAGGTTCGCATGGCCTCGGGGAGATTCTGTTCTCCTGTTGCAGTCAGCTTGAAAGGCTTGCCGGCTACGTTCTGCTGCAACAATTTGCCGGATCTAGAGACCACAAAACCATCTCCTTCAACACGGCCGGAAGCGAGCGGTTCAGCCAGACCCCAAACGGCGTTCACATAGATATTGCGGCGCGCCGAATCCAGCGGCGCACTGGTATAGGCGATACCCGCCGAGCGTGCCGCCACCATGCGCAGAATCAGAACTGCCATGGCTGGAGCGGTGGCGATTCCCAGAGTCTCCCGGTATTGGCTGGCCAAAGGTGCATGCAGGGAGGCAACACATTGTTCCACGGCGTGTAGCAACGCATATTCGCCGCTCACCCCCAGCACACTGCAGAAAATTCCGGCGTAGCTGGCATCTTCACCATCCTCCTCAAGCGCAGAACTGCGTACAGCGACGGCACCACCGCCCATGCGACGATAGGCATCAAGTAAGGCTTGCTTGGCAGCGTCGCCCCAGGACTCTGTCGCAGATGTGGTCAGGCAGAAGCCGTCGGGCACCGGAAAACCTGCCTGGTGCAATTGCGCCAAGTGAAATGCCTTGCCGCCAACCAGGGGCGCATGCACCGAGTCGATTTCGCTTAGGCCTAAGACCAGCGCAGGCGAACTCACGCCGCCAGCTCTGCCCTAACCACGCGGCCGTCATCGCGGTCGGTTCGTTCTCCGCTCCAGCGCGCCTTGAGGTCTTGCCATTCGGGTGCAAAGGAACACATGTTCAGGTCGCCGGCCAGCACGTGATCCAGCGCGCGCCGGTAAAAGCCGACGATATCCGCCACTAGTTCTAGTGAGCGTTCGCGCCCCGGAATTTTGAAGCGCTCGACGCCCATCGCCACGTATTCAGGCAGCTCCCACAGCAGCAGTTCCGGGCTGCCCTTCAGCGTCGGCGGCTGCGGATGCTGGTAATCACCGGCTTGCAGCGCCCATTCGACACGGCAGATGCGGTAGCAACTGCCGCCGCGAGAGGCCGAGCCGATGAAGTGATCTTTGTTGTCCTCGTCGCGGAAATGCTTTACGTGGAAATAGCTGCTTGAATAGCAGCGACCCGGACAAATACGGCCACGATGGGAGGTCTGGAACATGAAGGCTTCCAGTTTCATCGGGCTGGCATTGCGGATTGCCTTTGCTTCAGCGACCCCCCAACGGTAAGGCAATACCACGTAATCCGCGCCCAGTTCGTCGTAAAAGCTGATGTCCTCGGTGTTGAACACACCGGCGGTAACGCTGACGTGTATTTCCAGCGTGGGATAGCGACGGCGTACCAGCGGGATCAGGCCGGGGTCGCATACCATCACGCCACCGGCGCCCCATTCCGCATAGGGCTCGATCTTGGCTAGAAAAGCTTCCACTTCGCTCGGTGCCGGCATCACATTAATCGCGATGCGCACATCCTTTCCACGCTGCTTGGCTTGGCAGAGGAGTTCTTCTATTTCCTCATCAGTAAGCTCGTCACTGGCAGGCCTTCTGCTCCAGCCTTTCGGCCCCACGAACACGGAGTCCGCGCCTTGTTCGAATGCGCTAAGTGCCATGTCAAGAGTGCCCCCAGGCGCCATCAATACCGTCATGATTTTCCTCACTTAAGAAAAGATGCCGAGAGTGTACCCTCGGGTAAACTATTAAATTCCGCCCCCACGTGGGAAGCGCGCAGATAATTTGTAAGTTTGGTCAGATCTTCCCGCATGCCCAGCCGCCAATTGAGCCGTACACGCGACAGCCACTTGCTACGTAGCACCCGCCATTCTGAACCGAGACAACCAGAGGCTTCCTGCCAAGCAATAGCATCCTCGTATAACAACTGGTAGGCTGCCCGCAAGGCTGCTGCAAAACCGCCTATTAGTTCAGGTTTGGTCTCGACCAGTTCATCGCGAAACACAAAAAATGTCGAAGGCACATCGCCCCCCCCTTGTCCAGGCAGCAGATGCGTCAAGTCACACACTTCCCTGAACTCACCATCAGAAACCAGCAGGGGAATCTGATGCCAGAACAGCAGTGCCGCATCCAGATCACCGCTGCACAGGCGCTCTCTCAAAACACTCTTGGAACCAACTTCCACCAGGTCACACACCTGTTCCGGGTCGAATCCTTGCATGGCTCTGCAGGATGCTCGCAACAACAGCCAGTTCTTATCCAGCCGGCGCACCACACCGATCGTTTTGCCCGGCAGATCTCCCAATGTATGTATCTGGCTAGAAACTGGCGCCACCAGCCCACCGAAGATTGCACCGTAGGGCACTGCGCCAGTGATTTTGAGACCGGTGCGCCGACAGCGGGCAATAGACAGCCAGTCGGTGTCGATGAAATCGACCTCGCCGGCAGACAGGCGGGCTTCGGTTGCTTGCAGTGTTCCTTTGACACGGTCATCAGACAGCGCAAGATCCAGCTGAAATCCATTCCGTCTGTCCAGCGCCAGCCTGACAATGGTTTGCATCAGCCAGCGAGCACTACCGGTGGCCTCGAACGAGGCGCGCAATACAGGCAATTTAACCAAGAAGTGCATTTCAGACAGCGTAACTGTTAGCACGGTCCATCAGTGTATCAACCCGTTTGCTCTTTTCGCGCACCCAGCGCAACCGCAGTTCAGCAAGTTCATCGGCATACTGTTCAAGGTTGCTATCCCCGGCGAGCACAATGTCGATGATCTTGCGATAGAAACGCACCAGATCTCGGATCATCGCCACTGGGCGTTCACGGCCAGAAAGCTTGAAGCAGGTCACTCCTTCGGCAATGAAGCTTGGCAACTGCTCCAGCATCAGTCTGGCATCGCGGCGCAGTTTGATCTCGATCGGCTGGGGATTGTCCGGTGTACCGAATTCCCACGTCGCCTGGCATACGCGGTAGCATTCCTTGGCGCCCCGGTTGGCGCTGCCGTAGAAATTCACCTTCTGCTCGATATTCTTCCACTCGCGGAACCTGAGGTAGCTGCTCATGATGCATTTCCCCGGGCATATCTTGCCAGTCTGCACGGTTTCGAATAGGAATACTTCCAGTCCGATATCGCTGGCCTGCTTGGCTGCGATTATTTCTGTCAAACCCCAGCGATAGGGCAGGATGATCACGTCGGCTCCCAGGGCGCGGTAGAAATCGGCGTCTTGGCAATTGCTGACGCCGCTGCCGATGCTCACGTGTATCAGCGTATCCGGGATTAGCCGGCGCAGAGACCGGATCGCGCCTGGGTCAGCGACGACGAAACCCGAAACACCAAAATCCGCATAGGTCCTGGCTTTGGCAAGAAATGTCTCCATCTCAAATGGGCTGGGATAGGTGTTAAGAACGACCCGCACCTCACGTCCGTGATCATCGGCATACTTGACCACTTCGCGGATTTCTTCGTCGGAAAGTTCCGACTCGTAGGGACGCCGGGAGAATCCCAGCGGCCCAACGTAAATGATGTCGGCGCCCTCATCCACTGCCGTACATGCCATTTCGACCGAACCCCCGGGGGCAAGCAGTTTCGCCATGTTAGGATCTCCCGAAGTAGCGCTGGCCAGCGCTTTCGAAGTAATAGCCGTTGCACAGCCCTTCGCGTGCCAATGAACTCAAGTTGGCCATTAGCGGCGCATAGTCCGGCGCGTCTTCGCCGGCAAAGGATTTTTGCAGCGCATCGCGGTAGATCTTGCCTACTTTGCCGACATAATCCTTACTCTCACCCTTGCTTTGCACATAGAAGATGTTGAAGCCCATGTCCATCAGCGTGGAAGCGTGTTCCAGCATGCACAGATCCTTGCCCGACAGAGTCATGCGGCCTGTATCCTTGAGCGACCAGTCGGCACGACTGCCGTCGTTGCGGCCGCGCTTCAACCAGTGTTCGTTGGCGCACTGGTAGTTGCACGGTTCGTCCGGGCGCGGTTCATCCGCACTGCTGTAACAGTCTTCTGAGTGTTCCACGATGAAACATGTTTCCGAGATTACCAATGGGATCTTGCCGTGGACCGATACCAGCGTGTCGATTGGAGTATTTTCTGCGATATAGGCGATTTCCTTAAGCGACAGTTCCGGGTTGGGGCAGACGCGGGTAACACCGTAATCCTTGAGCGTCTTTGCCGTCTCGTGGGTGTACAGGTTGCCAAACACGCCCAGATGCACCGGAATGGTCGAGCCCTTCTTTTTTAGCATGCGCAGCAGGCCTAGGTTATGCACCTCGAATGCATCGAAAGGCATGGTCAGGGCGGTGTCAATCAGGTCCTCCACCCACGGCAGGTCGTGGTTGCTGGGGACCGCGTACAGACGCAGATAACACTTCTGTCCGCGCGATTTCACCAATTCCAACCCAGCCTCCAACTGGTCGATGTTGGAGGTGAAGTTGTTAGGGTATTCCGGGCAGGAATAATCCCCAAGGTAGGTGGCGTCGTAGGCTGAGTAGTCGCCTTCGCGCAGTTCCTTGATGTTGCAGGCTTCGGTGCACAATTCAAACATTGATAGTTTCTCCTGATTTTGATGCTGTGTTGATAAACACTGCTCTCACGACTTTCTAAAACATTTTGTTAAAACGTGGTCGTCATGGCACTTCGTGACAAATTTTCTGCCTCACTGAGCAGGCGGTTGTCACGTTTGTGGCGTTCAGTTCTCCAGCGGCCGCGCAGTGTTTCCAGCTCCGCAACGTATTTTGTGAGGTCTGGATAATCAGATCCCTGTATGTCATCGACGGCCTGGCGGTAAACGCGGGTGATGCTACGCACCAGTTCGGGAGATCGATCACGTCCCGGCACCTTGAGGCAACCAACGCCGGCAGCCAGATACTCCGGCAACTCCTCTAGCCATAACGCCGGGTTTTCCTTGATGGTCATCGGCTCGTCGAACTCCTGCTGGCCAATGTTGAATTTCCAGTCGGTCTGGCATACACGCAGGCAGTCGCCGCCGCGCGAGGCTGAGCCGTGGAAATGGTCCTTGCCACTCGCATCCAACCAACGGCGAAAACTGAAATAACTGCTCATCATGCATTTCCCGGGACAGATCTTGCCGCCGGAAGGCGTCTTGAACAGGAACACTTCGATACCGACGCTGTTTTCCGCCGTGATCTGACGGATTTCCTCAACGGACAGACGATATGGCAACACTACGTAATCAGCTCCAGCATCCCCCAGAAATTTAACGTCTTCGTAATTGGTGATGCCGCAACCCACACTCGTGTGGATTTCTACCTCCTTTGGCAAAACCTCGCGTGCCAGCCGTATTGATCCGATATCACTGATCATGAATCCGCGCGCACCCCAACTGGCATAGCGCTGGATATGTTCAAGAAACATAGGGATTTCAGTTGAGCTTGGCAGTGTATTGACTACCACTCGTACTTCTTTGCCCTTGCTCGTGGCGTAATCGATCGTACGGCGAATCTCATCGTCGTTCAGTTCGTCTTGGGCGCCGCGGCGGCTCCATCCCACCACCCCCACATAAACAGCGTCTGCACCTTCGTCCAGAACAGCATGTGCCATTTCCAATGTACCGCCCGGAGCCATCATCATTACCATGCCATTTCTCCTTAATCATGCAAAATCTGGTTGAGTAATTTCCCGGGATTGTTTTATAAGTTCGGCAAATACCTCGAGAAATCTTGTGTTTTCATAGGGCAGACCTATGCTTACCCGGAAATGATCAGGCGCGCCGAAACGTGCCATTTCTTTCACTTTTACGCCGGCCTGTGCCAGACGGCCAACATAATCAGGAGAGGCCTGAACCAGCACAAAGTTTGCCCGGGAGGGAATGAAAGACACGCCCATCTCCCGCAACCGCTGCTGCACTCGGTTCCGTTCGAATGCATTGTTGGTGTAGGTGCGCGTCAGATGATCCTCGTCATCCATTGCAGCAGTTGCCGCCATCTGGGCCAGGGTATTGGTGTTATAGTTCTGTCGCTGGTGATCCACAGCCTTGGCAATCCACAAAGGGGCAACGCCGTATCCGATGCGCAGGCCAGCCAAACCATGCGCTTTGGAAAAGGAGCGCATGACAATGACATTCCTCCCTTTGGCGACCCATGACAACGCATCTGCCATTTCATCCGCGTTGACATAATCTCGATAAGCTTCGTCGACCAGCAGCCATACATGCTCTGGCAAGCCATCGATGAGCTGCTTCATTTTCCTTTCGCTTAGGGTTGTGCCCGTAGGGTTATGCGGTGAACCGATCATCACCAACTTGGTCCGCGGTGTAACCCTTTCCAGAAAACTCTCCACCCGATAAGCCCCACCAGGCATGGGAACCCTTACCACGGTTCCTCCAACCCTTTTGGTTGCCGAGAAATAAACGGGAAACGCAGTCGCAGGGACAAGTGCTTCGTCGCCAGACGTGAGGCAGGCTCGAGTTAGATGATCAATGAGTTCGCACGATCCGTTACCAATGAGGATCTGAGCTTGGTCAACACCCATCCGCGTAGCTAGCTTAGCTCGCAACACTGTCGAATCTTTGTCAGGATAACGATGCAAATTAGAAACAGCCCCCTTGACGGCCTCTACAGCCATGGCGGATGGGCCGAGGGGGTTCTCATTTGCAGAGAGATCGACTACAGCCCCTGTGGTTTTATTAAAATGCTCACGTATTGATGCCAGCAGCAGCGGATGAGGGTCCGCCATGGGATGTGTTTTTCTAATCTGGTCTACCGCCATCTCAACTGGTATGCCATGTACTGCATGAAGATAAGCGACGGCAATGGATGGTGATCTGGACAACCCCATTTCGCAATGCACTAGGACTCTTCGCCCGGCCTGGATTTGAGCACGCAGAAAACCAACCGCCTCACCAATGGCCTCCGAAGGCAACCGCACGCGATCCTTAACATCTATGCTTAACTGGAAAATTACCCCATCAGGACGCGGGACGGGACACAGGGACAGAATGGCCTGAATTCTATTCGAGGCAAGAGCCAGCACGTCTTCTGTATCTTCACGGCTGCCCAGAGCCAAATCGGGTGTGACGAAATACATTGAGCATCACCGTAAAAAGATAACGGGATCACATTAGCCGGTTTAAGACCATATAAACATCGTGGTTTAAATGATTTTCACCTCATGATTTTCATTGGTTTGAACGCTTGTTTTTGCGGGCAGGGTCGCAAGATTGTTAGCCATACGAGGTATGGTGAAAATGCTTATTGCCTGATGTGAGGCTGGAGCGCGATTTCTATTGAGAGTAATCTATCCGCGCACACTGATGAATGTGTTCTGTCTTGATCCCATTTACTACGGAACCCATACGATGTAACCGGGAACTATCGCTATGACGGTTTTGCGATTGGAATCTGTGGCCGATTTTGATCGGCCGGCAATAAACTGGCAAACATCAAGAAGTAAAAGCTCGGCTATTGGCGCTAAACCAATATTTACCATGTAGGATTCTAAGTAGGTAACTACTCCAACGCCAAGAAAAGTAGAGTCAGTTTGTGCATAAGATTCACTGAGTTGATTAACTTTTCTATTTAACCCGAAATCGGCCCACCATTTCCTGCAACTCGGTAGAAAGGTGGTCGAGATGCTGGGTGGCGTCTACCGTCTCAGCCACAATGTTGCTAGCAAGGTCTGCACTGCTCGCAATGACTTCCATATTGACTGCCACGGAATCGCTGGTGACGCGCTGTTCTTCCGTCGCAGCCACAATGTTGCTGATGGCTGAACTTACCTGTTCCACGGATTCACGGGCATGTGACAACACCTGTTCTACGGTCACCAGCAACATCTCGCTACTGTCGATATAGGCGAGGCCTTTCCGCATGGACACTTCCACCTGACCTGATCTTTCGCGCAGGGCAAGCGTGATGGTGTCGATTTCGTTGGCAGAGACTGCCGACTTTTCTGCGAGTTTACGCACTTCATCCGCCACCACAGCAAACCCCCTGCCTTGTTCACCTGCGCGCGCGGCTTCAATAGCAGCGTTGAGCGCCAACAGGTTGGTCTGGTTGGCAATTTCCTTGACCTCTTGCGTGATGTCGCTGATGGAGTTAGCACTTTCGATAAAGTGGTTGATAGTCCCAGCGATTTCCCGCACAGAATTGCTGACTTGCTTGATCTGGCTTGCTAACTCGGTCAGGCTTTCCTGGCCTTCACGTGCTTTCTTCTGGCTTTCCATCGATTGCTGCTGGAGTTGATCAGCGCTTTCTGCAATTTCTGCGATCTTGCTGGCCATGCCTTCAACCGCCTGGGCCGTTTCAGCAGATTTTTCGCGTTGCAGCGTTGAGCTGTCCGAGACCTGCTGTGAATGAGATGACAACTGGCGCGCTGAATCCATGACCTGCGAGGCAGAGCCTGCGACCATGCCAATCAGGCCCTGGAATTTTTCCATCATCTGGTTAAATACACGTGATGCCACGCCGATTTCATCACCCCCATGCACCGCTAAACGGCGTGTCAGATCACCCTCGCCTTGCGCAATATCGCGCAAACCTTGTGTCATGGCTTCCAGTGGCTCGGTGACAAACTTGCGTATAAAGGCGTATACAAAAAACAGTAAGGGAATCGAAAGGCCGAGTGCGACAAGAATGATCTGTATTGTAAAATCCCGCACAGTTGCGTTAGTCTTGTCCAGAGACACTTTCATGCTCACCGCACCCAGAACGGTTCCTTCCGGCACCATGTGACAAGCAATGCAGTTTTTACCCAGATAGTTTGCCTTAGCGATGACCGGAATAGTGGCGCTTAGGTATTGGCCTTGGACATCGTTCTCGATGCTGTAAGTGGGCTTCGCGTTTTGAATGACCTGTTTAATGGTGGTATCAGAACTGGTTTCGTTCGCCGCACCTGCACCAAACAGTTTGATGACCGGCGCACCACGCACAACTTGTACATCACGCAAAACATCGAGATGCTTCAGTTGATCGAGGAACACTGCACGCTGCGCCACTGTGCCGGTGAGCATCATGCCCGTGAGGCCCGCCATAGTCATTTCGTAGACGCTGCCAGAAGAATTGCGTGCCTGATCTATGGCAAGATTTTTTTGCTTATAGGCAGTCCAAGTGATCATGCTCCCCCAGGCAATGAATAACATTACCCAGATAGCTATCAGCAAACGCATCCAAATTTTCAGGTCGCGAAAACGCATTATGATTTCTTCTCCGTCAATGTTTTTGGATACAGCACCATTCTGCATCCGGTTTTCTCACGCTCCGGCTTGATACTAACACCAAACCCACAAATCAGGACCAAAGCATCCAAATAACGGCCAAGCCGGGACAGATGATGGTAACTCCTTAAAACATACCCGCCGAAACGCATCATTTCTCCTCCTTGCACCTTGTAAGAAGAACTTCTGCGGTATGTCTATTCACGGTTATAAACATTCAGGACCGATAGTGAGTTATTTGAAGCATTTCATAATTCCTACACATTCAGCACGCTGAATAATTGTACAGTCGGAAAAACCTGATCATATTCCCACTTTATTTATATGGGGATATCATACCTAAATATATGAATTCCTAAAGTTCAATACATAATTCTATACAATAATAGAGGATATTAAGGTCTATATGATTACCATATTCAACTTCGACACATGGATGGTTCTGGCAAAAGTCATGCCGCATGAATTCGAACTACATCGTCGTCGCCTTGTCGATGAGTGTCTCGTGAAAGGAAACAATATCCGCCGTCTGCGGGGACTATTTCTCCTGAATGTGCATCTTTGAGCGTGCACTTGGCGTTGCCCAACAGCTTTGCGCAAGCGTATCCTTGATCACAGGAGTTTTGGATGTTCATCTTGAAGTCATCCCTGATTTGACCGTCACTTCCCCTTCTTGCCTCAAGCGTTAGTCGCTTGGATTTTTCCTGGAGCACTATGGCGCGATTTCCAAAGAGGACCAACACGTTGATCTAACTGAATTTCTTGACTTTTGACTCGAAGATATCGACATTTGAGAAGACCCTATCTCTGCCGAACACGAGCACCAGTCGCTCATCAGCGAATTCTTCAGCGAACTGTCCTTTGTGTCGCATGGCAGTGTTGACATAGGCTGGGTCAGCGGCCATCCAATAAAAGGTAGCGTCATATAGCGCCTCATCATGGCTATTGAAGAGAATGTACGTATCAGCCTTCATCAGGTACTCGTCCGCACCAGCGGGTATGGCCTATGCGTTGCAAACGGCCTACTGGACACTTGCTCTTGGGGTATTGCTCAAAGTTCAAGCCAAAACGCGAAAAACATGATCATCATGTCAGAGCAGATTGCATCCGCCGGGTCCTGCGCAAGCCGATTCGGCTTAATCATGAGACGCCATCATGGTGCCATCACCGCCGCGCAATGGGGCGTCGTCCTGGGCTATCTCGTACTGGCGGCCCTGCCGGTCTTTCTGCCCCTGCCACCAGACAAGGCTCATGTCTGGAACGACCTGTCGCGTTTCGCCAATTTCATGCTATGGGGCATCTGGTGGCCCTGTGTCATTCTGTCCGTCATGGTGCTCGGTCGTATGTGGTGCGGAGTCCTGTGCCCGGAAGGCGCGCTCACCGAGTGGGTCTCCCGATATGGCCTGGGGCTAGGTATCCCTCGCTGGATGAAGTGGGGAGGCTGGCCGTTCGTGGCCTTCGTCATGACCACCGTATTCGGGCAGATGATCAGCGTTTACGAATACCCGAAACCCACCCTGCTCATTCTGGGCAGCTCGACCATCGCGGCGATTGTCGTGGGACTGATTTGGGGCAGAGAAAAACGGGTCTGGTGCAGGTACCTCTGTCCCGTTTCCGGCGTGTTCGGCCTGCTGGCTAAAATCGCGCCCGTGCACTTCAAGGTCGATCAAGCGGCCTGGGACGCGGCGCCTCCCGGCCATCGCACCAGCCGCCAGCACGTGGTCAATTGCGCGCCGTTGATCAACATCCGGCGCATGGAAAGCGCCTCGGCCTGCCACATGTGCGGCCGCTGCGCCGGAGAGCGGGGTGCGGTGCAGTTCGCTCTGCGTTCGCCAAGTGCCGAAATCATTGGCAAACCCGGCGCTCCTGAAGACAAGCCCATGGAATTGGATCTTTGGTCCGCCCGATTGCTGGCATTCGGCATGCTCGGCGTCGCGCTCGGCGCCTTCCAGTGGCGCGCCTCTCGCTGGTTCTTGGTCGCGAAGCAGGCTGCGGCCGGATGGCTGATCGATCACCAGGTCTGGTGGCCGCTCAACGAGACAGGGCACTGGTGGCTGCTTACTTATTTCCCGGAAGCGAACGACGTCTTCACCTGGCTGGACGGCGGCGTACTGCTCGCCTACATCGGTGCCGAAGCCTTCATCATTGGCGGCTGGGTATGGGGTTGGCTCAGGCTGGCCGGTGCGCTGACCGGATCACCCTGGCAGCGGCTTGCCCAGACCCTCATCCCCTTTGCCGGAATTAACGTATTCGTCGGCCTGAGCCTGCTGACCACTTCCCGATTGGCTAGAGAAGGCGTAACGCTGCCTTGGGCCCACGGCGCACGCATCGTACTGCTTGCGCTCGGCGCGCTGTGGGGTGCAAGCCTGGCGTGGCAACTGGCGAAGCGCAGTCGCGCCGTGGCAGCATTGGCAATAGCGATGGCCACGGCTCTGCCGCTTGCTGCTTGGAGCATGCAGTTTTTTGTCTGGTGAGCACTGAATGAACTTCAGACTTTCGGCCAGATTGACCTCGCCGGCGAGCCCGGTCCAGACGTACTTCAGGCAGAAGCGATTCCAGATCCTCGTAGGGCAACAGATAAAGGCACTAATCACAACGACTACAGTCGAGCCTTTGTGCGAGCACCGCCACACCAATCCCTACCCGATTGAACAAATCGGCGCGAGGGCCACGTGAGCGGAGCAATTCAACTGCGATGGTTCAGACCTATGGCCGACAATGCCGGAGCCCGATTTCCATTAGTTTGCTGCCCTGACCGCAGAAACAACCGCACTCAATTAATGAAAGTCATGAGTCGAATATCATTTAAACCATTATATTAGTATGGCTTTAAAAGAATTAAGATAGTCTTGTCAACTTATCATAATTCCTACACATTCAGCGCGCATAGTAATTGCGTAGCGGGAAAAACTGGATCATATACCCACTTTATTAATACGAGAATATCATAACCTAAATATATGGATTCCTAAAAGTTCAATGCGCGGTTTTACACAATAATCAAGATATTAAGGTCTATATAATGACTATATTCAACTTCGACACATGGACGGCTCTGGCAAGAGCCAAGCCGCAGGAATTCGAAATACACCGTCGTCGCCTTATCGATGAGTTTCTCGTGAAAGGAAACAATATCCGCCGTCTGCGGGGACTGCAATTCCGTATCGATATGGAAAGGACTCGCGCTCGCACCCCTTTGAATTCATGTTTACGTATCTATGATTTGATGTTGGATTCTTTACTTAAACTCAACCATGAATTGACCATAGCCACTGCCAGAAACCCATCCGCGGCCTCTGGAAAAGCAAAGTCAAACATCATCCCCTTCCCGAAAACCACAGCGAAGTTGCACGTTCCCATGCATTCCCCGTCGCTCTCCGAGGATCAATCCCCATGCAAGTAAACCGATCTATAAATAACAGTGAATAGAAGCTGCCCCCTGACATAACCATCATTTCGCAACGGATGGCCACTGAATTCAATAACGATTTTGAGGAGGCCTCCGGTGATAGTCGAGAGGCGTTGATAGGCAAAATAACGTTACACAGATCGGATGATCATGAAAAAAAACCTACCCGTCACCCAAATCGAGGTTCCGTTTCCCAAGGGTCGCTACATCGTCTCCCGCACCGACCTGAAAGGCAATATCACCTACGCTAACGACACTTTCGTAGATATAAGCGGCTTTACCCCCGAAGAGCTGATCGGTAAAAATCACAACATCGTTCGCCACCCAGACATGCTTCCCGGTGCTTTTGCATGGCTGTGGGACACCATCAAGGAAGGACGTCCGTGGAGCGGCATCGTCAAAAATCGCTGCAAGAATGGCGATTTCTACTGGGTTGACGCATTGGCCGTGCCCGTGCGCAAAAACGACAAAACCATAGGCTATATGTCGGTACGCACTGAACCGACCCGACAGCAGATTGCCGATGCAGAAACTTTGTATCAACTGCTGAAAGCAGGCACGACCAAAATTCCCAAACCATCCGCCTGGATGCGTACTCCACTGAAGGCCAAGCTCAACGGTTTTGTGCTTTGGTTAATCGCTGCTCAAGTCATCGGCACTGTTTTCCATCAGATGGGAACGTCAATAGGTCTCTCCCCCGGCACGATTGTACTCACGCTCCAGTTTCTAGGGTTTTCTAGTGTTATCGTCGGGGTCTGGCTGCTGGGCATCCAAAACAAAATGATGACGAGCATCAAGCAAATCATCAACCGTCTCGACCACATCGCCCAAGGCGACCTAACCGATCCCATCCCGCTTGAACGAGTAGACGAACTAGGCAAGCTCAACGATGCGCTAGTTACCATGCAGACTCATCTTAAGTCCATGATGGCCGAGATTGCCGAGGCAGCGAAATTGGTTGACGAGAATGCCGATGCGTTGAGCACGGGGATGGAAGAGACTCGCAATGTCATCGACCATCAGTCCGTCGCGGTGAACCGCATTGCGGCTGCAGTCGAGCAATTGGTGACCTCGGTCCATGAAGTAGCGGACCGAGCCAAACAGGCAACGCACGTCGTGACAACGTCTCGCGGCCTACTGAACGAAGCGTCGATACGCATGGGTGAAAGCCAGGAGTCATCACAACAGGTGGTGGCCACCGTCAATGGTGCCAGCCAGACCATGTCCGAGTTGTTCCAGTCCATCTTCGCCATCGACCAGATTACGCAGGCCATCAAGGACATCGCCGACCGAACCAATCTGCTGGCTTTGAATGCAGCAATAGAAGCCGCACGGGCCGGAGAGTCTGGTCGTGGATTTGCCGTAGTGGCCGATGAAGTAAGGACACTAGCAGAAAATTCCAGCGCCCAGACCGTTAAAATCAGCTCATCAATACAGGAAATTCAGCGCATCACCCAGATTGCCGTCACTCGCATGGAGGCGGCTGGAACCCACGTGGCTGTAACCGATTCCGCCATGAAACAGGCAAACGCTGGACTCGATTCAGTATCCCAACATGGGGAAGACGTCGTAACTATCTCCAACCACATTGCGGATGGCACCCGACAACAATCAGCAGCCGGGAATGAAATTGCTGGGCAGGTGGATGGAATCGTGGCCGGAATTGAGCAAACATCCGCAACCATCGCCGAAATCAGCTACAGAGCCAGACAGATGCGCGATGCTGCATCGGGCTTGCGGGAATTGATCACCTATTTCCGATTTGTCCGATAAGCAGAGTCTCAAACAGCAATCTGCCATCGTTGAGAAGTCTATCCATGCTGGCAGTCAGTCTCCAGCCCAGGTCGCCTTTGGTTGTAGGTGCAAAGGTTCGCTATAGGACCAAAGTCGATAGTACGCAAGAGATCTTTGCCAGAGTGGCCTGCAAAAAATGTACTGTTATTTTGCGGAAAACCCGCAATGTTTGGTACATTTTAAATTTTATTTTTCAAAATTATGTTTCCATGTCTCTTAATAAATTCAGTAGGCTGAAAATAATTAGGATTAACACATTTCTTTATCGCATAAGGCTTGCAGGGTGATTCTTTATCTTTAGCAACGCTCGATTATAGCTAGACATTGGAAAACTTCTCTGGGCTGGCATGGTGATTGCACTATAGAAACACGAATTCATCTTAAAGGGTTCATCGTGATTGCCAACCATTCCGTTCCACCCGCCAACGATAAATTACCGAGTAGAAAAAGATCAAAAAGAGAAGATGTTTTTCATCAGGGGGAATTGGCTGCCCAGGAACGCTGGGGGAATCCTGAGTTATGGACGATAGAGCGCATGAACCAGTTGCTCTGGAATCATATCCCGGAGCAGTTGAAGGCAAGAGTCGAAGATGCGCCGTTCTTCTTTCTTGCCACCAGCCAACATGACGGTCGTTGCGACTGTTCTTTCAAGGGTGGAGGCCCTAGCCTGATTAAAGTGCTGGCTCCGAACCGTTTAGCGTTTCCACACTTTGAAGCGCGGGTGAAAGGCAATGGCGCATACATGAGCCTAGGCAATATCCTAGTCAACCCCTACGTCAGTCTGTTGTTTATCGATTTCAATGATGGCGCGCGCCTACGGGTAAACGGGAAAGCCTCTATTCCAGAGGATATTACGATGAAGAAGATTTTCCCCCAAGCGGAGTGCGTGGTGGTGGTAGACATTGAACTGGTCGCACCTAGTTGCTCCAGTTATATCCCTCGCTTGGTTTCGGCCGAACATAATTCAGGAGCCAATATATGAAAAACTACCGTATTGCAGCTAACGTCGAGTGGACCAGCAAGTGCAATGCCCTTTGCCCCATGTGCCCACGTGGCCTGATTGAACATCCACAGATCATGACATCAGAAACCTGGCAGCAGGTATTGAGGCGTCTAGCTTCGAAGCATGTATTCCGTACAGTCATTGCCGGCTACGGTGAACCTACAACTCATAACCAGTTTTTTGACTTTGTTGATCAGTTGCGCATACATCCGGGCAAGTTCGATATGGCCAGCAACGGCCATTTGCTTGATGAGAAGCTCATCAGGCATCTGGACGGCGCCATTGGCGTATTGATTTTCTCATTCTCCAGCGTGGACCTAGATGTGTATAAGCAAGTGCATGCCAACCTTGATCAGGCACGCGCCATGGCGAATATCCAGTTAGCACAAAAACTGTTCAAACATACCAAGTTGATGATCAGCCTCACGCCCATGCCAGAGTGTCTGCCAACGTTGCCGGATACCATTCGCTGGCTGCAAGCGCAGGGCGTGAAATATCTGTCCATGTCGCCCACTCTGTACAACCGTGGTGGCAGCTTACAAGGACAAGACCTATCCACTGAAAAGTTGCGTCGGACGATCAGTCAATACAGTTTGCTGTCTCAGGAATTTGACTTTATTCCCAGCCCTATAGAAATAGCTAAGCAGTGGTATAGCAACCGTTTTAAATGTGTGCCACGCAATACCGATATTCTAATTTCTGCGAGCGGCGATTATCTGTACTGCTATAACGATGTCAAACACGAGCATTCCATCGGCCACGTCTCAAGCATGAGCATCCGCGATGCACTGGTCAAGCGGGAAGACATGGAAGCCATCCCGTCGTTATGTGATGCATGCAACCTGCGCCACCGTTATGGTGCCGGTGAACTGACGAAAACGGCATTACGTTATGCAGGCACTAAGATTAAAACATCGCTGAAATCACGTTTTGCAACTATAGAATGCCATACCCAATAGCGACGAGGCTCTGAGCGTAGCTTATGTAGCTAGACGCGACACATCACACACGTTCTCGAAACTCGGCAGTCTTGGCGACTCGATATGACAACTGTTTTTTGATAATGGCGCAGGCAAAGCCAGCACTGGCGTGGCCTGCTTTCTCACTGAGGCTTCTTGGAATGATCGTTTGCATGCAGGATGGTCATGCCAGTGACTTAACGTACGATAATTTCCGAATTCTGAAGTGACCCCACTGTAGGCTTATGTTTTAAAAATCCTGATAGACTGGTTTAGTTGTTCTGCGAGTTGACTCAATTGCACAGTGGTTTTTGCCAAATCATCGACAGCAGAAGTATTCTCACTCACCATGTGAGCGATCATTTCCACCTCACCAGATACGGAGTTAATTGACGAGTTCTGCTGCTTTATAGCTTCGGTAATTTCAGCGACAGTATGTACGACTTGTTCGGTCCCTTCTTTTATCTGTGCCATAGATGAACCTGCGAGTTTGGCTTTACCAACCCCTTCTGTTACCATTTTCGCGCCTTCCTCCATGCTCTGAACAGCGTTATTGGCATTCTTCTGAATTTCCGTGACCATGACGGAAATTTCTTGCGTAGCTTTGGTAGTACGTGCTGCCAGATTTCTTACCTCATCCGCGACAACCGCGAACCCTCGTCCTGCTTCACCCGCTCTAGCTGCTTCAATAGCAGCGTTCAACGCAAGTAGGTTGGTCTGGTCGGCAATTTCTTTGATTACGTTTACTATGTCCGATATTTGGTGGGAGCTTTCACCCAACTGCCGAATGATGCCAGACGATTCATTGACCGAAGCTTCGATCTTATTCATTTCATCTACCGCATCAGCAACAACCCTTCCACCCTCTTCCGAGATGGTACCCGCCTGCTTAGCAATTTTGTCGGAGTGATCGGCGTTATTAGTAATTTGGTGGATGCTCGCCGTCATTTCTTCCACTGCTGCGGCAACTCCTGTTGCCGCAGCATCTTGCCTCTGAGAACTACTGAGGACTGATTGAGCTGATTCAGCGAGGTGCTGTGCGGAATTTACAATATCAGCAGAGTTGCGAGAGACCTCTTTCACAAGATCGCGTAGTTTAAGTTGCATTGTCTTCATGGCAAATAACAAGCTAGATTTATCTCCTTCATTGAGCAGGATTTCCCGGGTCAGATCACCTTTCGCGATTTCCTTGGCGATACCCTTGGCGTACATAGGTTCTATGCCTAGGGTAGCGAGCAATTTGCCAGAGATGCGCCAACCCAAGGCAAGTCCACCAGTGATGCTCAAAAAGCCAGCAATAAGGCTTACCCAGTTCGCCCACACCGCAGAAGCAGCGGTTTCCTTTATTTTCGTTTGGGCCAATTTCGTTTCTGCAGTGCGAAATTGAAGCATCTTTTGTGTGATATCTTGCGCAACTGCTTCGAATCCTGTTTGTGGTTGTTTCATAATCTGATTGCCGGCTTCGATGCCCTTGGCGATGTAAGTCTCTGTCATACGCTGGCCTGTGTCGTAATATTCATCGAATGTAGAATTCAAAATTGTCAATTCATTCAATTTAACCGTGTTAGCCGCATAATGTGATTTCATCGATTCGAGCTTTTCTTTAAAGTCCTTTGCGTTCTTGCTTGCTTCATTGAAGCCATTTCTTTCGTGGGTAGCAGAGGCACCTGTTAGGAATTGCTTAATCTGAACCACGTCGAAGGCCATCTGCTCCGCTATCAATTCGTAGGGCAGAACCTCCCTGTTTATATCGTTCACGTTGAGGTTGATTCTCCAAAACTCATAGGTGCTGAAAACAAGGATCGCTGAAAACAAAGAAATAACGGTAACAAATCCCATCATCGTAGTCGCCCTAAAGCCCATATTTTTGAAGAAATTCACCGACAATCCTCCCACCCTAGATGTTCAAATTTAAGATGCTTGCTTTAGTGCCCTATATTTATTTTGGAATCCATTTGGAAATGGCTTATTCATTTTTGGACGGGAATAAAATGACATTTTCAGACAAAGGTCTTTTCCTGGAATCTTTATCAACTTTAGAAAGAGAAATGTAAGCACTGCTACAATGTTCTTTCAAGTTGTAAAATTCATTTATCATGAGGTTGTATATGCGTAAGCAGGATTGCAAAGGTGTTTTCGAGCGCGTGCGTTCAATTTCGATCCTGAACTGGATACCACGCAAGCGCATGAGGTTGTGACCTTCACTAATAGCATCTTCGACAACTGAGGTACGAAGGCGCTCGAACTCTTGAGGGTCATCTTTGGCTAAAGACGACCATTGATCGAAGTCAAATTTGTATATTGGATATTTTCTAGCTGAGGTTCCCTCTGTTTTTCGTCTTCCAAGCGGCGTGATTCATGCTACTAGTTTTTCAGCCTGCTGGGCGTTGAGCCAATCATCCAGATACTTTTCCGGTGATTTGTAGCCCAGCGTCGAGTGTCGGCGTTTGCGGTTGTAAAACACCTCAATGTATTCAAAGCTCTCCGCCGTCATTTCTTCCCGTGTCTCATAACGCAGCCCGTGAACGCGCTCATTCTTGAAGCTGTTAAACCAGCTTTCGGTTGGCGCATTGTCCCAGCAATTCCCTTTGCGGCTCATGGAGCAGGTCATGCCATATTCTTTCAGCTTGGCCTGGAAAGCATGGCTGGCATATTGACTGCCCCGGTCCGAATGATGCATCAGTCCTGCCGCTGGTCGCCGCCGGAACCAAGCCATGGTGAGTGCGTCGGTCACGATGTCCGCCGTCATGCGCGGCTTGAGTGACCAGCCTACGACCTCGCGGTTGAACAGATCAAGCACAATAGCCAGGTACAACCAGCCCTCATCCGTCCACAAGTAGGTGATGTCAGCGGTCCAGACCTGATTCGGGGCCACCGGCGTAAAGTTTCGATCCAGCAAGTTGGGCGCCACCGGCAAGTGGTGCTTCGAGTCCGTCGTAACCTTATAACGCCGTTTGTGTCGGGCATGAATGCCATGGTCACGCATCAGTCGCTCCACACGCCCCTTAGACGCTGGGAAGCCTCTGCCGCGCAACTCAACGACCATTCTCGGACTGCCGTAGGCGCCCCTAAGTTCTGCATGGATCGCCCGGATCAGCGTCAGCATCTGCGTGTCCGTCAGCCGTTTCCGATTCGGCCTTCCGCCTCGCTTCCATGCCCGATAGCCGCTGACGCTGATGTTCAGTACCCCGCACATGACGTCCAGCCCATAGCAACTGCGCTGCCCATCAATCCAGGCGTACTTCACAGGATTTCCCTTGCAAAGTACGCCGTCGCTTTTTTTAGGATTTCGTTCTCCCGCTTGAGCCGTACGTTCTCGGCTCGTAATCGAGACAACTCCATCTGCTCCGGTGTGATCACCTTGGTGCCTGCACCAATCAACTTGCCCGCATCATGTGCCTTGACCCAGTTGCGCAGCGTCTGGTCGCTGACACCCAACTCCTTACTCACCGCGCCCGGCGTTAAACCTTCTTTGATGCGCTTAACGGCCAGCCCCCTAAATTCGACCGTGTATTCCTGCTTCGGGATCTTCATCTTCTGCCTCTCCAAATGTAACGTCATTTTACGTCACCGTTGGAAGACTAATTTTCGGGGGAACCTCAAAACATGTGATGGGTTTTCTGGAGGTGCTGGATAGACGACGCTACGAAATTGATTTGGTTGCTGAAGCCCCAGAACAATACCGGGCTGCCAGCCGAAGCAAGTTGGATGCCGGAACCGCCCCATGACCTCATCCCTCATCAATCCTGTCGATCTGCTGCACCAGCACAAGGTGGAATATGAACGCATATGTCATCCCAATGCAGAAGCCCTAGTTAATGAACCAGGCAGAAATCAGGATGGGGCGTGAGTGCGTTAAATTGCATAGCCTATCTATGCAAATAGATAAATCAATAAACTTGCATTCGGTTTAATAATCGGCAAAAATGCATACCATGAATATGCATGACCCCTCTTCATCCAAACCCGAGAAGGTGTCCGCACCAGAGCCAAGCGAGTCCCTGGAAAATACCCTGCCCGAAGGATTGGTGGTGGATAGAGCCTGGCTGAATGCGCGAGGTTTTTCTCGTCCACGGGTGGACTATTATCTGAGAGCGGGACGATTACAAGCCGTGGCGCGTGGTGCCTATCGCCGCCCGGGGCCACCGCTCAAATGGGAACACCTGGTTTATTCGTTGCAGGTGCAGGGTTACCCGGTGCATGTTGGCGGCCGTGCGGCATTGGAGTTGCAGGGTTACACGCACTATTTATCTCTCGGAGGAACACAGCGCGTTGACTTATACGGCGTGCGGCATTTGTCGCCCTGGCTATTGGCCATGGATGCGCCGGTGCAGTTTGAACTGCATGGAGCTCAACTATTTGGCGAGCTGCCTCTTGAAGCCATCACGACAAAAGCTTTCGGCCATTGGGATTGGCCCTTGCGTTATGCCACACCCGAATTGGCCTTGCTGGAATTGCTGGCAGAGGTCAATGAAGAGGCGGATTTTTCTGTGGCGGACAAGTTTTTCGAGTCTGCCGCGACGTTGCGGCCTGCGCTGATTGGCGCGTTGCTCAGGGCTTGCACGCAGGTGAAGGCGAAGCGCTTGTTTCTATGGTTTGCGGCGCGCCATGCGCATCCCTGGCTGAAGAAACTGGATACCTCAGGGGTTGATCTAGGCAGCGGGAAGCGCGTGATTGTGCCCGGTGGCGCATTGGATAAGCAGTATCAGATCACCGTCCCACGAGAAATGATGCAAGAAATGGCCAATGGATCACAGCCCAATTTTTTCTGAGCAGGTGCGCTTGCTGGTGGATGTTTTGCCCTCCGTGGCAAAACAGAACTGCTTCGCACTAAAGGGTGGCACAGCGCTCAACTTATTTGTGCGCGATCTGCCACGCTTGTCGGTGGATATCGATCTTGCATACTTGCCGCTCGCAGATAGAGAAACCAGCCTGACCGGGATTGATGTCGCCCTGGAAAATATTGCCGCAGACATCATGCGCACTTTGCCTGGCGCGCAGGTAAGCGCGTCTTTTGTGCATGGGACTGACCAGCGCATTAAATTGCTGGTGGTGCGAAATAGTGTGGCTGTGAAAATTGAAGTCACGCCAGTATTGCGCGGCTGTGTGTATGAAAGTGAATGGCGTGAAATCGCACCGCAGGCGCAAGCCGAATTCGGTTACGTGCGGATGCAATTGCTGAGCTTTGAAGATTTATATGCCGGCAAGTTGTGCGCTGCCCTGGATCGTCAGCATCCGCGCGACTTGTTCGACGTCAGGCTGTTGCTATCAAACGAAGGCATTTCGGCGCGACTGAAAGATGCCTTCATTGTCTATCTGTTGGGGCATAACCGGCCAATGGCCGAGTTGCTGACGCCAAATCGCAAAGATATCGAGGCGATATACCATGCTGAATTCGTCGGCATGACCCTGGATGAAGTCAGCTATGAATCGCTGCTTGAGACGCGCGAAGCGATGATTGCCAATATTCACCGGCTGCTGACCGATCAGGACAAGCAGTTTTTGCTGGCGGTTAAGCGTGGTGATGCAGACTGGCGTGAATTTAGTCTTCCGGACGTCGAGTGGCTACCTGCCATCCAGTGGAAACTGCATAACTTGTCGCTCATGCAAGCGGATCGGCGGCGCAGCGCCCTGGAAGCACTTGAGCGCGCCTTGTATGGCTCAACTGATACTGGCCGTGATGATGTCTGAATACCTTCACGTCGAAAAACCTTTCCTCGACCAGCTCGCCGCGCTGGGCTGGACGGTAATTGACCAGGGTCAGGGCTTCATTCCTTCTGATCCGGCAGCAAGCCTGCGCGATAATTTCCGGGAATGGCTGCTGCCTGAAGTTTTTCGTGAATCTGTACGTGCCATCAACCTCACGCCTGATGGCAAAACATGGCTGACTGACCGCCAGCTTGATGACCTTCGCGCTCAAATTCTGCGCCAGCCAAATCGCACGTTGCTGGAAGCGAACGAGGCTGTCCAGGCGCTGTTTCTCAAGGCGCAGGTGGATGTGAACGAGGTGACGGGCGAGCCTGATCCGGTGGTCGCCTTGATTGATTTCGCCCACCCCGAGCGCAATGTGTTTCACGCCATCAACCAGTTCCGTATTGATACGCCCGGCTGTGTGAAGAGCTTCATCATCCCGGACATCGTGCTGTTTGTGAACGGCATTCCGATGGTCGTGATCGAGGCAAAGATCGGCGATGCCACGACAGCCAACCCGATGCACGCCGCATTCGAGCAATTGCTGCGCTATCGCAATGGCCGCCCCGAAACGGCCGCTGCCGGATTGCGCGAAGGTGAGCCGCGCCTGTTCCATACCAATCTGCTGCTTATCCGCACCTGTGGCGAGAAGGCGGAATATGGCACGATCACCTCGGGGCATGAACACTTTTATGCCTGGAAAGATATCTGGCCGGAGAGCAACCGTACCTACACGCCACCGCTCGGTGTGGAACGCGAGCAGGAACGCATGATTCAGGGCTTGCTCGCACCGGCGACATTGCTGGACGTGCTGCGGACCTGCACGGTGTTCATGGATACGGATTCCGGCCGGCGGGTGAAGGTGGCTTGCCGCTATCAGCAATACCGCGCGGCGCACAAGATTTTGCAGAGATTGCACCATGGCACGACGGCAGCGGAGCGCTCGGGCGTGGTTTGGCATACCCAGGGTTCCGGCAAGTCACTGACCATGGTGTTTGTGGCGCGCATGTTGCGTGCTTCGGCAGACCTGTCGGATTACAAGATCTTGCTGGTGAATGACCGCGTGGATCTGGAGCAGCAGCTTGCTGCGACTGCGAAATTGATCGGCGGCAAGGTGAACGTGATCGAGAGCACGACAGAAATGCGCGAGCATCTGGCCTCTCCGGCTTCCGACGTCAACATGGTGATGGTGCATAAATTCATGGCGCGCAGCGAGGCGCTGCCACTCAAGGTAGCCGAAGTGCTGGCGACTTATCGTGCGCTACCATCAGGCGAGACCTTTGGTGTAGTCAACGCCTCTGGACGTATCCTGCTAATGATCGATGAGGCACACCGCACCCAGGGTTCAGACCTGGGTGAAAATATTTTCGAGGCATTCCCCAATGCTACGCGCATTGCCTTTACCGGCACGCCGCTGATCACCGAGCAGCACGGCACCAAGCGCACTGTGAAGCGATTTGGCGAATATATTGATACCTACAAGCTGATGGATGCCGTGCATGACGGCGCGACTTTGCAGATTCTGTACGAAGGTCGCACCGCAGAAACGGCAATCAAGGATAAGCACGGCTTCGATATCAAATTCGAAGACCTCTTTCGCAATCGCAGCGAAGCCGAAATACTGGCCATCAAGAAGAAATATGGCGCGAGCGGCGACATTCTCGAAGCTGAACAGCGCATCGCAGCCATTGCCCGTGATCTGGTAGATCACTACATCGACAATATCCTGCCAGACAGCTTCAAGGCGCAGGTGGTGTGCCATTCAAAGCTGGCTGCCATACGCTATCAGAAAGCAATCCGCGCCGCATTGGCCGAGCGGGTGGAGCGAGAGAATCTGAGACCTGCGCCCGATGTGGAACTGATCCGGCGCATCGCTTTTCTGAAAGCGGCGGTGGTGGTGTCTTCCGATGCAACCAATGAGCCTGCAGCCATTACCGAAGCGCGCAAGGAAAGTAAACACTGGAACGCGGTGGAGAACTTCTGCAAGCCGTTCGACTTCGACGACCCCGACAAACTGCTCACCGGCATCGCGTTTTTGATTGTGTGCGACATGCTGCTCACCGGCTTCGATGCGCCTGTTGAACAGGTGATGTATATCGACAAGCGATTGCGCGAGCACAACCTGCTGCAAGCCATCGCGCGGGTGAATCGCGTGACCAAAAACAAGCACCGCGGATTTATCGTTGATTACATCGGCCTTGCAAATCACCTGACCCAGGCGCTTAGCATTTACTCTGAAGAAGATGCCGATGACATCCAGCAGGGTTTGAAGAATCTGCTCACAGAGTTGCCGATTCTGGAGGAGCGTTACCAGCGCTTGTTGCAACATTTTCGGGCGGCGGGCGTGAAGGAAATTGAAGCCTTCTCCAAGGGTAATCTGGCTTCACCAAAAGAGGATGTGGCGGTGGTGCATGTCGCTGTCGGCGCGATGCAGGACATCAAGCGGCGGGCGGATTTCGAGGTGTACCTGAACAAATTCCTGCAAAGCCTGAATCTGATTTTGCCACACAGCGGCGGACATCCCTACCGTGGTCCGGCACGCAGATTCGGCTATCTGCTGCGCATGGTGAAGGAGCGTTACAAGGACGATACGCTCGATATTGCCGATGCCGGCGCCAAGGTCAAAGCATTGATTAACGAACATCTCATTGATCTGGGCATCAATCCTAAAATTCCGCCCATCGAATTGCTGGCCGATGACTTTATCGAGAGGCTGCAGCAACATGCCCAAGGCGACCCTGAAGCCAAGGCCAGCGAAATGGAACACGCGATCCGCAAGCACTGCACCGTCCATTTTGATGAAGATCCGGCCTTCTACAAACGCCTGAGCGAGAAACTTGAAAAGCTGATTCAGGATCACAAGAATAACTGGGAAGTGCTGGCCGAAGGCTACGAACAGCTCCGGCTGGAAGCCCAGGAGGGACGCACTGACCCAATTGATGGCCTAAGCAAGGAGGCCACCACTTTTTACGATCACGTGACACAACTTGCATTTGCCGATGGCCATGTGCCTGACGACGATCAGCTACGGTTGAAGAAACTCGTGGTGGGTGTTGTGGAACATTTGCAGGCCACCATTGGCATCATCGATTTCTGGAAAAAACCCAACGAAGTGAAAAAACTGAGAGGCAACATCGATACGGAAATTCTGTTAACCGGGATTCCACAACTTATCGAAAGACATGAGCGGATCGCGGTGGAGATCGTGAAACTGGCTGAGAAGCGTCACTCGGAGCTGATGAAATGAGCGCCACACTCGACGGTGACATCGCCTACGAAGTCATACGCAGCCAGCGCGCGACCGCTGATATTGTCATCGAGCGCGATGGACGCATACTGGTACGAGCGCCAGAGTCGATCCCCGATGAGCGGATCGAGGATATGGTCGAAGCCAAGCGCTACTGGATCTACAAGAACCTTGCCGAGTGGCGCGACCTGAACGCGACGCGCGTGTTGCGCGAGTATCGCAACGGCGAAGGGTTCCTCTATCTTGGGCGATCTTATCGATTGTTGTTGGTGGCCGACCAGGGTGAGCCGCTACTGCTGAAGAATGGACGGTTCTGCTTGCGACGCGAGTTGGTGGATGAGGGCGCAATCGAGGCTGCCAAAGTGGCTTTCCGTGACTACTTTATCGAACGTGGCCTGGACCGTATCAGTCAGCGGGTGGCTTACTATTCCCCGAAGATTGGAGTCACGCCACGTGACCTCCATGTGCGCGAACTCGGCAACCGCTGGGCATCATGCTCGCCGAATGGCAATCTGGCCTTTCACTGGAAATGCATGATGGCTCCACAAACTGTCATCGACTACATCGTGGTACATGAGCTTTGTCACTTCCATCATCTGGATCACACTGACGCTTTCTGGAACGAGGTGGACAAGGTGATGCCTACTTACAGGGAGCGCAAGGAGTGGCTAAAGGTAAATGGCGCAGGTTTGGACATATAGAAATGTCTGAATTGAGTTTAGTAACATCAATATAAAACCTCACCTCATCTTCGTCGCAGTCCTCTCCAAAGGTAATTCAATTTTACGTACCTTTTGGGGAACAATTTTCGAGGAAGAAGCCAAGAGAGCCCCTGGTCTGGAAGTTTCAAGGGTCTCGGGGCGGAGCCCTGAGTTGACTGTGAAGGGCGCGAAGCGAGCAAGCGGGCGAAATCTGGATATACGGCGGTATACGTATATCCAGCATCCTGCCCGACGTATTGTCAAGGTTGGTGCTGGAGATTTGCTGACGATTTGCTGACAATTTACGAAGGTATCCCGATGGATCGAATGTGGATAGTGTACTGATGTGCGAGGCAATGTCGAATGTATGTTGATAGATGGTCGTTAGAAGGATGGTAAAAAGGTTGGAGATTCGGTGTCGATTATGGATGGGCGCACGGGAACATCGTGGAAAGTGCGCCCTAAAATGGTTGTTGGATTACTATAGATTAGCTGCAATCTAGCTAAAGATATTTGGAAGATCTACGATGGATACCTGCGCGTGGGATCACCAACTGGGGTCAGGACATTGCAGGGTGTTGGGTTTTTTACCGTGTTCGCCTCCAGGAATTGTACCTGGACTGCATGAAGCAGTTGAACGTGAAAGTCCCCTCGGCCCTTTCAGCATATCGAGCGCACATACATTGTCAAAAATTGGCAACATACGCCAATCATGATTTTTTTTCGGCGGCAAGATTGAATTCGGCACTCTGTGTCAGGATAAGTGGCTTACCGTCCAGGTTGTCCGGCCAGGTGTTGGGCGTGTGGGAAATTTCCTGTATCCATGGCCAATCCCAACTAAGGCTGTCCATTGCAAGCCTTACGGGCTGCTCAAAGCTCTAGATCCAATTGCCGAGGCGCAATGATCATGCATTGTCATGCGCACAGCACCGCCCTCCAAGTGAGGCAAGACAGCTTCCTGCACGAATGTGCTGCAACCCTTAATCTGGTAGGTATCGTCCGGTTCGGCGTATAGCTCACGCTCGTCCTCGCTGATCAAGCCAACGCTGATCAGACGCGGATCCATACGAAGAGCTGAAAACTCGGTATCGAAAAAAGTCAACATGGTCGGCCAGCTTCATGAAAAAGGCTTACCAAATCATTCTCGGAAACAGGGCGTAGACCCCATACGTCGATTCCAACATTAATCATCAGCGGCTTTCCAGCATCTTGCTGGTATTTCCAATGAGAATGAACGTGGCCGTGCAGCAACAAATTTTCTCCTGTCGGCTCAGGGCGCAGCTCAAGATAGCGCCGCTGGTCCTCTGCTGCGTCATTGAGTGGAACGTACGGGAAATGTGCTAGCTTTACCTGGCCGACGCCTTTAATTTCGATTGTGTGCTGCCAATACAGCTCACTGAAACCACACTGTAAAGCGATGTCGTGTGCATGTTCTTTCTGCTCACTGGTTCCCTGCATCAGCTTAAAAAACGGATCGTGGTTGCCACAAACTAGTATTTTCTTGCCATTCATCTGCTGCAGCGCTTGCTCGCTAGAACTGGCCATGTACGAAAAATCACCGAGACAATACACGGTGTCATGCGGACCAACTGTTGCATTCCATTGAGCAATTAAGTGCACGTCCATTTCATGAACATGCTGGAATGGCTCGCCGTCTTCGTTCCGCCGTTCCGCATCCTGGTACACAAGAATGTTGGCATGCCCGAAATGATGATCGCTTGTGAAAAAGTTAGCCATGGCCAGCATTCTGATTTGTTGGATTTTCCATGTTTTACCGACTGTTAATAAACTGTTAATATTCTGATTATTAAGTAAATATTTATAATTATAAACTTAACATGCATCGGTAGGATAGCTATTGCATTTCATCAATCAGTCACCCTGACCGCCGCAAATGTCTGTTTCTCGGCGAGGCTGTGTGAAAACGTAGCCTTTTGGTAAAATATTCCCATTGGGTGTTTCATGAGGTGGTCAAATGAAGCGATTCATAGAAGGTGATGATCGGCAGCAGATCACCCTGCTGCCCGAGTCCTTGGATGACTACATCGCCGAAGACAATCCCATCCGTGTAGTCGATGTTTTTATAGATCAACTCGATTTAGGGGCTCTGGGATTCGGTATTAAGCCGGCCGCCACTGGACGACCATCCTACCACCCATCAGTTCTCCTTAAGCTTTATCTGTATGGCTACCTTAATCGTATCCAGTCTAGCCGGCGCCTGGAACGCGAAGCCCTGCGGAATGTTGAACTGATGTGGCTTACCGGAAGGCTCTCACCGGACTTCAAGACCATTGCCGACTTTCGGCGAGACAATGGCCTCGCCATACGCAACGTCAGTCGTCAGTTTGTAGTGCTGTGCCGCCAATTAAATTTGTTCGCTCAGGCCATTGTCGCCATCGATGGCAGCAAGTTCAAAGCGGTCAATGCACATGACCGCAACTTTACCCGCGGGAAGCTGGAGAAGCGCATGCTACAGATTGACCACTGCATTGAGCGTTACCTAACTGCGTTGGATACCGCCGACCGTCAGCAACCCGATATCGCCGAAGCGAGAACGACTCGACTCAAAGAGAAGATGGAAACGCTCAAGGTTCAGATGGAGAACCTGAAGCAGATAAAGGTCCAACTGGATCAGACACCCGCAGGGCAGATTTCTTTGACTGACCCTGATGCCCGAGCCATGGCAACCAGTACCAGCCGGGGTCTCGTTGGCTACAACGTCCAGACAGCGGTGGATACCAAGCACCATCTGATCGTTGCGCACGAAGTCACCAATATAGGGAGTGACCGAAGCCAACTAACAAAAATGGCCAAGCAAGCGCAGGTGGCCATGGAAGCATCGGATCTTCAGGTCATTGCAGATCGCGGCTATTTCAACGGTGATGAAATTCTTGCCTGCGAGGAGGCGGGTATCACGCCGTTCGTGTCGAAGCCGATGACCTCAGGCGCTAAGGCTGAGGGTCGATTCGATAAAGCGGATTTCGTCTTCGATCCGGAATCAGGTGAGTACAAGTGCCCGGCAGGCAGCCGTCTGGTCTGGCGTTTCGCCCGAGTAGAGGCCGGTCATCTTATCAATCGGTACTGGAGTTCAGACTGCCCACGCTGTTCGATTAAAGAGAAATGTACGCTCAGCCAGTATCGGCGGGTCAGTCGGTGGGAGCATGAGGCCACTCTGGAGGCGATGCAAGAACGTCTCGATACGAAACCTGAAGTGATGCGCATCCGACGGCAAACCGTTGAACATCCCTTCGGCACCTTAAAGGACTGGATGGGATCTACGCATTTCCTGACCAAGACCATAGAGCGGGTCAGTACCGCCTCCAGGAATTGTACCTGGACTGCATGAAGCAGTTGAACGTGAAAGTCCTCTAGGCCCTTTCAGCATATCGAGCGCACATACATTGTCAAAAATTGGCAACATACGCCAATCATGATTTTTTTTCGGCGGCAAGATTGAATTTGGCACTCTGTGTCAGGATAAGTGGCTTACCGTCCAGGTTGTCCGGCCAGGTGTTGGGCGTGTGGGAAATTTCCTGTATCCATGGCCAATCCCAACTAAGGCTGTCCATTGCAAGCCTTATTCTTGATAGCTTCAAACAGCATCAGCGCAGTACGCCGGTCGCGCTTGGGGCGACGTGCATCAGCCTCCAGCCATAACTTGAGCCGGGCTTCAAAGGGGGTCAGCTTGCCGGTGGCTTTGACTCGCT
>MLJW01000228.1_pt1 | contig 42346 bp, 38 predicted proteins | sample 888231 | NCBI WGS metagenome assembly MLJW01 (sample SAMN05788063, study PRJNA343431) | mine drainage metagenome | isolation source: sample collected from the inflow into an acid mine drainage treatment plant... | place: Germany: Lusatia, lignite mining district
CATGGCATCGCCACCATCGTCACCAAGCTGCTGCAGTTCGCTAGCCCGAGCGAATTTGCCGGCTACGTCGAGTCGATTTCGGCCGACGAGGCGGTGGCCGATTCCCTGGTACTGGTAGCCCACCTGCTCAAGAAGGCAGACATCCGCGTCAGCCATCACAGGGGCGCCACCGGCCTGGTGACCATCAACAAGAACGAGCTGCAGCAGGTGCTGATCAATCTGTTCACCAACGCCATCCACGCGATGGCGGACGGCGGCGAATTGAAAATCGAGACCTCGGACTGGAACGATAAAGAGGGCGGTCGCGGCGGGGTGGACATCCGGGTGGCGGATACCGGGATCGGCATCAGCAAGGAAAACCTGGGCCGCGTCTTCGACGCCTTTTTCACCACCAAGCACCAGGGCGGTACCGGCCTGGGGCTGTCGATCAGCTACACCCTGGTTGCCCGCTACGGTGGCTCGATCTCTGTGGCTAGCCAGGAGGGAATCGGCACCGTATTCACCGTGCGGCTCCTCGCGTGACCGGTTGTCGGCCGCTGGGTAAACGCCAGTGGTGGACAAAAAAAGCCCGCAGCTTTTGCGGGCTTAAATCCAGTTCCAAAGGAGGAGGTTCTGGAGGAGACGGAACGAATCTTATCCCCGATGCTGCATAGCAACAAACGATAAAATCTACAGCTACAGTTTAGTTTCTGTATCCCATGCGCGCTTATGAGAGCCGTCGAATCGCTGGCGCCGAGACCGCGGAGGCGGCTATTCGATTTGCTGTGCCCCCCGGAAAATCTTCATCATCTGCCGCGCGATTTCCCTGGGTGAGCTCTTCCCCTGCCGATACCAGACGCGCGACCAGTTCAGCGCGCCCAGCAGTGCCAAGCGGAACAGCGAGCGGTCGGTACCGCGCGGCAGCTTCAGGTCGGCCACCAACTGGCGGAAGATCTGGTCGTATTTTTCCCGGTCGGCGCGCACCCGCCGCTGTAAATGTTCTTCGTGAATCGCGAACAGGCCGGTGCCGGTGATCTGGTGTATTGGTTTGTCGCCTGAAATGGCCGCAATATGCTCGGCGCAGGCCAGCTCAAGTCTCAGCCAAGGATCCGTCTGTTTCCTGATCCGTTCCTCGACCCGGGCAATCAACTGGCCGAAGCCCTCGCGATGGACCGCCACGAAGAGGTCTTCCTTGGCCGGGTAGTAGTGGTAGACCGATCCGGGCAGCAGCCCCACCCGACGGGCGATGTCACGGATCGAAGTGCCGCCGTAGCCCTGCTGTGAGAATAGCTCGGCCGCGGCCAGGAGGATGTGGTTGCGGCGCTCGTCGGCGCCGCCGTCGCCCTCGATGCCTAGGCGGGATTTCCTGGCGAACTTGCGGGTCACGTCGCCGCGGCGCAGCACCTCGCGCTGCTCGGCGGTGAGATTTGCAGCCGTCTTTTTTTCCAGTGCCTTTAGCCGCTTGTAGGCGGTTTCAAGATCGTGCTTGCGCCAAATGTAGCGGACCCCTGAGGGCGACACCGGCTGGCCGAGCTGGTTCAGCGCTGCTGCCACCCGCGCCTGACCTAGTTGCGGCTGCTCGCGGGCGTAGCGCAACACAGCGGCCTCGAGCGGTTTGTCCGCGGGTTTCTGCGATTCCATTGCTTCCTCGTTCTCCGTCTGGTTGGCAAGGATACCGCACGCCCCCGTGGCCGATAAACTACCCTGTTATCCAGTCGTTTGACAAGTTAGTCGGCGACGGCTAGTCTGTCGCCTCGACAAGTCAAGTGAAACAGGGAGCGTCGCGCATGAGCGAAGTGGTCAGCGTTGCCGACCGGGGCGATATCGCCGTGGTCACCATTGACAGCCCGCCGGTCAATGCCATCAACCAGGCGCTGCGGGCGGGCCTGAAGCGGGTCTTCAGCGAACTTGCCGGCCGGACGGGAATCAAGGCGGTCGTCCTGTGCTGCGCCGGCAAGACCTTCGTCGCCGGTGCGGACATCAAGGAGTTCGACACCGGCATCGGTCTTCCGGGTTACCACGAGGTCTATCGGCTGATCGAAGACAGCAAGGTACCCGTGATTGCCGCTGTGCACGGCACGGCGCTGGGCGGTGGCACCGAGCTGGCGCTGGCCTGCCATTACCGGGTCGCGCAGGAATCCGCGCGCTTCGGCCTGCCCGAGCTCTCCCTGGGCATCATCCCGGGCGCCGGCGGCACCCAGCGCCTGCCCCGCCTGATGCCGCTGGAGCCGGCGCTGGACATGATGCTCTCGGGCAAGCCGGTCTCCGCCGCCAAGGCCAGGGAGCAAGGACTGGTTGACCTGGTGTGCGCTGGCGACCCGATCGAGGCGGCGATCGCCTATGCCCGCGAGCTGATCGACCAGGGCAGAGGTCCGCGCCGCAGCCGCGACCAGCCGGTCAGGGGCGCCGAGCACGCCGGCGAGCTGCTCTCGGCCAAGCGCACCCAGGTGGCCAGGACCATGAAGAACCGCAACTCGCCGGTGGCGCTGATCGACGCCGTCCAGGCCGCGGTCGAGCTGCCCTTCGCCCAAGGCATCAAGGTCGAGGCGGCAAAATCGGACGAGTTGCCCCAGGCGATCGAATCCCGGGCGCTGCGCCACCTGTTCTTCGCCGAGCGCGAGGTGCGCAGGATTCCGGGATTGTCTTCGGCGATCAAGCCGCGGAATATCGAACGCGTGGGCATCGTCGGCGCCGGCACCATGGGCGGCGGCATCAGCATGTGCTTCGCCAACGCCGGCATCCCCGTCACCCTGCTCGATACCGCCCAGGACAACCTGGACCGGGGTCTGGCGACCATCGTCAAGAATTACCAGCGCTCGGTCTCGCGCGGCAGCCTCGCCCAGGAGCAGGTCGATCAAAGGCTGGCGCTGATCAAGACGAGCCTGGACTATGCCGCGTTCGCCGATGCGGACCTGGTGATCGAGGCGGTCTTCGAGAGCATGGCGCTGAAGCGGGATATCTTCGCCAGGCTCGATGCCGCGGTGCGCCCGGGCGCCATCCTCGCGACCAATACCTCGACCCTGGACATCGACGAGATCGCTGCGGTCACCCGCCGCCCCCAGGATGTCGTCGGCCTGCATTTCTTCAGCCCGGCCAACGTCATGCCGCTGCTGGAAATCGTCCAGACCAGGAGCACCTCCTCCGAGGTGCTGATGACGGCGCTGGAGACCGCCAAACGGATCAGGAAGACCGGAGTGGTGGCCAAGGTCTGCTACGGCTTCATCGGCAACCGGATGATGGATCCATACGGGCGCGAAGCCGAGCGCTGCGTGCTGGAGGGCGCAACCCCGGAGCAGGTCGACGGCGCCCTGGAATCCTTCGGCATGGCCATGGGCATTCTCGCGGTCTATGACCTGGCCGGCATCGACATCGGCTACAAGACGCGCGAGGCGCGCCGGCACCTGCTGCCCAAGGACCCGAGCTTCTACCGGCCGACGGCGATGCTCACCGAGCGCGGCTGGCTCGGGCAGAAGACCGGGCGCGGTTATTACCGCTACGATGGCGGCAAGCGCACGCCCGACTCCGAGGTCGTGGCGATGCTGGCGCAGGAGGCATCCCGCCTCGGCGTGCCGCAACGCCGTCCCGGCGCCGAGGAGATCGTCGAGCGCTGTCTCTACGCGATGATCAACGAAGGGGCGCTCCTGCTCGAACAGGGCATCGCGCTGCGCGCCAGCGACATCGACGTGGTCTATACCTCGGGCTATGGTTTTCCCCGCTACCGCGGCGGCCCGATGTTCTACGCCGACAGCGTCGGGCTGAAAAAGATCTATCAGCGCATCCTGGATTTTCAGCGCGAGCTCGATCCCCAATACTGGACTCCGGCACCGCTGCTGGAGAAGCTCGCCATGTCCGGTTCGAGCTTCGCCCAGTGGCAGGCGACGCAATCGAGGCAAGCATCATGAACAAGGCGTTCATTCCCTACGGCATCTATTGGTCCACGCCCTTTGCCAAATGGCAGGGAACGCTCGCCCATCTGCACAGCCTGAAGCTCGCGGCCAACTGCGCGAAGCAGGCGCTGGCGGCAAAGCGCTTCCCGCTGGAAAAAATCGACCTGGGCATCCTCGGCATCACCAATCCGCAGCCCAGCAGCTTCTACGGCCTGCCCTGGGTCACCGGCATGATCGGCATCGACGGCGTCGCCGGACCGACCGTGCAGCAGGCCTGCGCCACCGGCGCCCGCAGCCTGCAGATGGCCAGTCAGGAGATCGCTGCCGGCAGCGCGCGCTGCGTCCTGGTGGTCACCGCCGACCGCATGTCCAATGGTGCGGTGCTCTACTATCCCGACGGCACCGCGCCGGGCGGCAGGGGCATCACCGAATCTTGGACCCTGGACAACTTCGCCAAGGATCCCTATGCGGGCAACGCCATGATCGACACGGCGGAGAACGTCGCGCGCCGCTACGGCTTCAGTACCGGCCAGCAGCACGAAGTGGCGCTGCGCCGCTATCAGCAGTACCAGGATGCGCTGGCCGACGATCGCGCCTTCCAGCGCCGCTACATGGTCGACGTCACCGTCACCGATGCGGCTTTCAGAAAGCCGCTTGGCAGCTTCTCTGCCGACGACGGCATCGTCGCTTCGACCCCCGATGGTCTGGCCAAGCTCAAGCCGGTCAAAGCCGACGGCACGGTGAGCTTCGGCGGCCAGACGCATCCGGCCGACGGCAATGCCGGTGTCGTGGTCACGACGAAGGAACTGGCCAGGGAATTATCACGCGACGCCGGCATCGAGGTGGAACTGCTGGGTTTTGGCACGGCGCGGGTGGAAAAGGGCTACATGCCGCTGGCGACTGTGCCCGCAGCCAGAGCTGCGCTGGCCGCCGCGGGCCTGGAATTCAAGGACGTGGATGCGGTCAAGAGCCATAACCCATTCGCGGTCAATGACCTGGTGCTGGCGCGCGAGACCGGCTTGCCGCTGGAGCGGATGAACAACTACGGCTGCTCGCTGATCTGGGGCCACCCCCAGGCCCCTACCGGGGTTCGTTCGATCATCGAACTGATCGAGGAACTCGTTTTGAGAGGCGGCGGTACCGGCCTGTTTACCGGCTGCGCTGCGGGCGACTCGGGCATGGCCGTGGTCCTGCGGGTAAGCGCCGGCCGGCGTTGATGCCGCGAGAAGTTACTCACCCGCCGTTACAGAGCAGAGATCGGAGCAGATTAGCCAAATAGATTTTCGCGTCAACCCACAGGAGGAGATGAAGATGAACGTTTTAGAGCCCAAGAAGGCCATCAAAAACACCCTATTTCCGGCGGCGCTGCTGGCTTCCGCACTGTTGTTCGCCGCCGGCCCGGCGCGCGCCGACCTCACCATCGGCATCGATCTGCCGCTGACCGGGCCCGCTGCCGCCTTGGGGATACCGTGCAAGAACGCCCTGGTCTTCTGGCCGAAGAAAATCGGCGGCCAAAGAGTCAAGCTGGTCGTGCTCGACGACGCCAGCGACCCGACCCAGGCCACCACCAATGCCCGCCGCTTTGTCGCCGATGACAAGGTCGATGTGATGGTCGGTTCCACCGTCACGCCGGCGGCGCTGGCCATGGCCGCGGTCGCCACGGAGAGCCACACCGTGCAATTGGCCTTATCCCCGGTGGAGCTGCCGCCGGGCAAGGATGCCTGGACCTTCCGTCTGCCGCAATCGGTCACGCTGATGGCGACGGGGATCGTCGACCAGATGAAGAAGACCGGAGTAAAAAACTACGCCTTTATCGGCTATTCCGACGCCTATGGCGAGAGCTGGCTCAAGGACATGCGTCGCCTGGCTGATGCCGCAGGCATCAAGCTGACCACGGCCGAGCGTTTCAGCCGGGCCGACACCAGCATCACCGCCCAGGCGATCAAGGCGATCGCCTCCAGGCCTGACGCCATCCTCGTGGTGGCCTCAGGCAGCGGCGCCGCCATGCCGGAGATGGCCCTGGTCGAGCACGGCTACAAGGGCCAGATCTATCAGACCCACAGCGCGGCCTCGCGCGACCTGATCCGGATCGGCGGCAAGAGCGTCGAGGGCACCCTGGTCGTGGCCGGGTTGGCGGTGATGCCCGAGGGCTTGCCGGACAGCAATCCGTCCAAGAAACTGGCGGTGGACTTCGTCAATAAATACGAGAAGGTCTATGGCGCCGGCTCGCGTAACCAGTTCGCTGCCCACGCCTATGACGCCCAGCTGGTGCTGCAACACGTGGTGCCGATCGCCCTCAAGAAGGGCAAGCCGGGCACTGCGGCGTTCCGCGCCGCGCTGAAGGATGCGCTGGAGCATTCGGGCGGCATCGTCGCCACCCAGGGCGTCTTCCACTACTCGCCGACCGACCACTTCGGCCTGGACGCGAACTCGCGCATGATGCTGACGGTCAGCGAGGGCGACTGGAAGGTCGTGACGCCGTGAGTCGTCGTCCGGTGCGACAATAAGCCGCCCAGTTGCGCCCCGATCAACATCGAGAGGTCTCCATGCCGGCTCCCTATCGTGCCGCCCGCCTGGGCGGCACCACGACTCCGCGGATGGTCGCCGATGCTGACGGCGCTCTGATCATCAGCTCGCCGGAAGCCCTGGGCGACTACCCGGCGCGGCTCACCGACCGGCTCGAACACTGGGCCGAGGTCTGTCCGGAGCGAACCCTCGCGGCCAAGCGCGAGGAGTCGGGAGCCTGGCGCCACTTGAACTACCGCGAGGCCCTGGCGCAGGCGCGCGCCATCGCCGAGGCGCTGAGCAGGCGCGGCCTGTCTGCCGAGCGGCCGGTGATGGTGATTTCGGGCAACGATCTGGAACACCTGGGGCTGATGCTGGGCGCGATGTGGGCCGGCGTGCCCTACGCGCCGGTCTCCCCCGCCTACTCGCTGGTCTCCGAGGACTTTGCCAAGCTCAAGCATATTTTTGCCGTGCTGACACCGGGCCTGGTCTTCGCCAGCGACGGCGACGCTTACCGCAGGGCCCTGGGTGCAGTGGTGCCCGATGGGGTCGAGATTGTCCTGGCCAAGGGCGGGCTGGCTGGCCGACCGTTCACGCCATTTGCAGATCTGCTCGCCACCCCCGCCACCGCCATCGCCGATCGGGCGCACGCGGCAACGGGGCCGGACAGCATCGCGAAGTTGCTATTTACCTCGGGTTCGACCAAACAGCCCAAGGGCGTCATCAACACTCAGCGCATGCTCTGCAGCAACCAGCAGATGATCCTGCAGAGCATGCCCTTCCTCGCGGATGAGCCGCCGGTTCTGGTCGATTGGCTGCCCTGGAACCACACCTTCGGCGGCAACCACAATCTCGGCATCGTCCTCTACAACGGTGGCAGCCTGTACATCGACGCGGGCAAGCCGACGCCGCAACTGATTGGCGAGACCCTGCGCAATCTGCGCGAGATCTCTCCGACCATCTATTTCAACGTGCCGATGGGCTTCGAGAAGATCGCCGCCGCCCTCGAAGCCGATCAGGCGCTGCAGCAAGCGCTGTTTGCCCGGCTCAGAGCCTTCATGTTCGCCGGCGCCGGCCTGTCCCAGGTGGTCTGGGACCAGTTGGAGCAGATCGCGGCACGGGTCTGCGGCGAGCGCATCCGGATGCTGACCAGCCTGGGCATGACCGAGACCGCCCCCTTCGCCCTGTTCCCCGGGGGCGCGGCCTCGCGCCCCGCGGTGGTCGGGCTGCCCGCTGCGGGCCTGACGGTAAAGCTGGCTTGTGCCGGCAACAAGCGGGAGGTGCGCTATCGTGGCCCCTCGGTGACGCCGGGATACTGGCGCGCCGAAGCTCAGACGCGGGAATCTTTCGATGAGGACGGCTTCTTCTGCAGCGGCGATGCCCTGAAGTTCGAAGACGACGATCGGCCCGGACTCGGGCTGCTGTTCGACGGACGGATCGCCGAGGACTTCAAGCTCTCTTCCGGCACCTTCGTCTCGGTGGGCCCCTTGCGCGCGCGGGTGATCGCCGAGGGCGCGCCCTATGTCCAGGATGTCGTCGCCACCGCACCGAACCGGGACGACCTGGGCATCCTGATCTTTCCCAATCCCGACGCCTGCCGCGAGCTGGCGGGCGCAGGCAGGCAGGATCCACTGTCCTCGGTGTTGGCTTCGCGCGCGGTCAGGGAGTTCTTCCAGCAACTAGTCGACCGTCTCTACCATTCCGGCAGCGGCAGCGCCAACCGCGTCGTCAGGGCCTTGCTGCTCGCCGAGCCGGCGTCGATCGACAAGGGCGAACTCACCGACAAGGGCTCGATCAACCAGCGTGCCGTCCTCAATCATCGCGCCGCCCTGGTGCAGGCGCTGTATCAAGAGCAAGGCGCCGAACTGATCTTTCCCCGGACTTGAGCCGAAAAAAAAGCCCGCAGCGTTTGCGGGCTTAAATCCAGTTCCAAGGAGGAGGTTCTGGAGGAGACGGAGCGAATGATATCCCCGATGTTGCGCTGCAACAAGCAATATTATCTATAGCTGTAATTTAGTAAAACTATCTTATTGCTTGCCGGTGCCGGATGATATCGTTCGGTATTGTTCCCCGCGCATCCCGCCATTCATTAGTTTTTTCACGGACGATCACGCGCATGATCGAATTTGTCCGCTCCATCGAGGGCCGGTGGTTGTATGCCGGCTTGGCCGCTTTGGTGGCGCTGCTCGCCGCTTTGGTCATGCACCGGCTTGCCCTGGCCATTGTCCGTCGGCTCAGCCGATCCCGCCCCGTTTTAAACACCCTGAGCAGCTTTGCCGCAAGGCCCACCCAGCTTGCGCTGCCGCTGCTGGCGCTGCAGGCCGTATGGCAATCGGCGCCCGACGATCTGTCTCTGATCGGGGCGGTACGTCATCTGACGACGCTGGCGCTGATTGCTGCATTCACGTGGCTGGCGCTGCGCTGCGTCGCCGCCGCGGTCGCGGCGACGGCCCTGCTGAGCCCGGTGGATAAGGCGGACAATCTGCACGCCCGCCGCATCCAAACGCAGTTCCGCGTTTTGGCCAACAGTCTGCATTTCTTGATCGTGCTGATCGGCGCATCCTCAGCGCTGATGACTTTCCCGGGCGTGCACCAGATCGGCATCAGCCTGCTGGCGTCGGCCGGCGTCGCCGGTCTGGTCATCGGCTTCGCGGCCAAACCGGTGCTCGGCAACCTGCTCGCGGGCCTGCAAATTGCGCTGACGCAGCCGATCAGGCTCGACGACGTCGTGATCGTGCAGGGCGAATGGGGGCGCATCGAGGAGATCACCGGCGCTTTCGTGGTGGTGCGGATATGGGACGAACGCAGGCTGGTGGTTCCGCTGCAGTGGTTCATCGAGAATCCGTTCCAGAACTGGACGCGGACCTCGAGCAAAATTATCGGCTCGGTCTTTCTCTGGCTCGACTACCGCATGCCGCTGGCACCGCTGCGCACGGAGGTCGAGCGCATCTGCGCCCATGCACCGGAGTGGGATCGGCGCATTTGCGCGACCCAGGTCACCGACGCCAGCGAGCGTTCGATGCAGGTGCGCGTGCTGGTGAGTGCCGCCGACTCTTCTTTGTGCTGGGATTTGCGCTGCAGGATGCGTGAGGAATTGATCTCCTTCATCCAGCGCGAATATCCGCAGCATTTGCCGCAGTTGCGCATCGAGACGGGCAGCCACGCATTCGCTGCGGATGAGTCCAAGACCGGCTAAGGTCGTCGGCTTCACGCTCTCCGATTGCGGTGACAGACAAGGGCACGACGGATTACAATGTTTGCGTGATCGAGGAAACCGTAAGCCTCACCCACCACTTTCTGATCGCCATGCCGGCCATGACGGACCCGAGCTTTTCCCGGTCCCTGACCTACATTTGCGAACACAACGAGCAGGGCGCGCTGGGCGTGATAGTCAACCGGCCAAGCGACATGACGCTGGCGAACCTGCTGGAGCGCGTCGAGATTCCCATGGCTTCAGGCTCCGCCTCCGAACTGGGCGCGATGCCGGTCTATTTCGGCGGCCCGGTGCAGACCGACCGCGGCTTCGTGCTGCATCGCCCGCTGGGGCACTGGCAGTCGACCCTGGAGGTCAAGGACGGGATCGGCCTGACCAGTTCGCGCGACATCCTCCAGGAGATGGGCTCGACCGGCGAACCGGCCGACGTTCTGGTCACCCTGGGTTACGCCGGCTGGTCGGCGGGCCAGCTGGAATGGGAGCTGGCGCAGAACGCCTGGCTCACCGTCGCCGCCGATCCGCAGATCCTCTTCGCCATGCCGCCCGAGGAACGCCTGGCGGCGGCGATGCAACTGCTCGGCATCGATTTCGCCAACCTCTCCGAGGTGGCCGGGCATGCCTGAAGCCGGCACGGTGCTGGCCTTCGACTTCGGCGTCAAGCGCATCGGCGTCGCCGTCGGTGAAACCCTGCTCGGCCGGGCGCGGGCGCTCGCCACCATCGCCGCCGAAGACAACGACACGCGCTTTGGCGAGATCGCCCGGCTGATCGGGGAATGGCAGCCGCAACAACTGGTGCTCGGCCTGCCGCTGGCCGAGGACGGAACCGAGCACGAGCTGACGGCGCGCGCCCGGCGCTTTGCCCGCCAGTTGGAGGGACGCTTCCGCCTGCCGGTGATTCAGATCGACGAGCGCTACTCCTCGCGCGAAGCCGATGCCCGGCTCGCCGCCCGCGGCCTGTCCTGGCAGGCGCGCAAGCATGCGGTCGATGCCGAGGCGGCGCAGATCATCCTGCAGGACTATTTCGATGCCCGGGTCGATGACCGAGCCCACGCTGCCTGAGGCCGAGGCGCTGCTGGCGCAGCTCGTCGAGCAAATGCGGCCGCAGGCCGGCCCCGAAATGGCGCTGGTCGGCATCCATACCGGCGGCGTCTGGCTCGCCGAGCGCCTGCACGCGGCGCTCGGACTGGCGATCCCGCTCGGCAGCATCGATGTCTCCTTCCATCGCGACGACTATTCCAGCCGCAAGCTGCACCCGGGCACCCGCGCCTCCTCGCTCAACTTTGACGTCGAGGGCGCGCACATCGTCATCGTAGACGACGTGCTCTACACCGGTCGCACCATCCGCGCCGCGATGAACGAGCTGTTCGACTATGGCCGTCCTGGACGCATCGATCTCGCCGTGCTGGTCGATCGCGGCGGCCGGGAGCTGCCGATCTGCGCCCGTTACTGTGCCCAGGCCCTGGCCGAGCCGCTGCCGGCGACCCAGGAGCTGGTCCTGACCCGGGCCGAAGACGGCGCCTTAAGCCTCACCCTCAAGGAAAGGCGAAATGCGTAATCCCCAGTTGAACAGCCGCGGCGAACTGCAGCACCTGTTGACCACCGAGGGACTGCCGCGGGCCACCCTGATGGCGATCCTCGATGCCGCCGCGCCCTTCACCGAGGTCGCCGAACGCGAAGTGAAAAAGCTGCCGCTGTTGCGCGGCAAGAGCGTTTTCAACCTGTTCTTCGAGAATTCGACGCGCACCCGGACCACCTTCGAGATCGCCGCCAAGCGCCTGTCCGCCGACGTCATCAACCTCAACATCAACACCTCCAGCGCCGCCAAGGGCGAGTCGCTGCTCGACACCGTCGATAATCTCGCGGCGATGCAGGCCGACATGTTCGTGGTGCGCCACGCTTCGAGCGGTGCGCCGCACCTGATCGCGGCACACCTGGCCAACACCGGCAAGGATCACATCCACGTGATCAATGCCGGCGATGGTCGCCACGCGCACCCGACGCAAGGCCTGCTCGACATGTACACCATCCGCCATTACAAGCGGGATTTCACCGGACTCATCGTGGCGATCGTCGGCGACGTCCTGCACTCGCGCGTGGCGCGTTCCCAGATCCACGCCCTGACCACGCTGGGCGTGCCCGAGGTGCGCGTGGTCGCGCCCAAGACCCTGCTGCCTTCATGCGTCGAGCGGCTGGGCGTGCGCGTCTGCCACGACATCCGCGAGGGCCTGCGCGGCGCCGACGTGGTGATGATGCTGCGGTTGCAGAACGAGCGGATGCAGGGCGCGCTGCTGCCCAGCCCGCAGGAATACTTCAAGTCCTACGGCCTGACGCCGGAGCGGCTGGCGCTGGCCAAGCCCGATGCCATCGTCATGCATCCGGGTCCGATGAACCGCGGCGTCGAGATCGACTCGGCGGTGGCCGACGGCCCGCACGCCGTGATCCTGCCCCAGGTGACCTTCGGCATCGCCGTGCGCATGGCGGTGATGAGCATGCTGGGGGGGGTGTAATGAAAATCCAGATCAGGAATGGTCGCATCATCGACCCGGCCAAGGGCATCGACCGCGTCGCCGACCTGTTCATCGCCCGCGGCGTGATCGCCGGCATCGACCGCGCGCCGCAGGGTTTCGAGACCAGCGGCACGCTCGACGCCAGCGGCTGCATCGTCTGTCCGGGCCTGGTCGATCTGTCGGCCCGGCTGCGCGAACCCGGTTACGAATACCGGGCGACGCTGGAGTCGGAGATGGCCGCGGCGGCGGCCGGCGGCATCACCAGCCTCGCCTGTCCGCCCGATACCGACCCGCCGCTGGACGAGCCGGGGCTGGTGGAGATGCTGCGGCACCGCGCGCGCCTGCCCGCCTTCTGCCATGTCTATCCGATCGGGGCGCTGACCGTCGAGCTCGCCGGCGAGCGTCTGACCGAGATGGCGGAACTGGCCGAGGCCGGCTGCGTCGCCTTCGGCCAGGCCAACACCGCGATCATCGACACCCAGGTGCTGCAGCGCGCGCTGCAGTATGCCTCGACCTTCGGCTTCCCGGTCTGGCTGCAGGCGCAGGACCCCTTCCTGGCGCGCTCGGGCGTGGCTCACGACGGCGAGGTGGCGGCGCGGCTGGGCCTCGCAGGCATTCCCGTCGCGGCCGAGACCATCGCGCTGGCGACCATCCTGCAGCTCGCCCGGGAGACCGGCGCCCAGGTTCATCTGACCCGCATCTCCAGCGCCGCCGGGCTGGAGATGATCGCCGCGGCCAGGCGTTCCGGGATTCTTGCCAGCTGCGACGTCGCCATCCACCACCTGCACTTGTGCGACCACGATATCGGCTATTTCGACCCGCACGCCCGGCTCGATCCGCCGCTGCGCGGCGAGGCCGATCGCGATGCCTTGCGTCGCGGGCTCGCGGACGGCACGATCAACGCCGTCTGTTCCGATCATACGCCGGTGGACGACGACGCCAAGCAGGTGCCCTTCGACCAGGCCGAGCCCGGTGCCACCGGCCTAGAGCTGCTGCTGCCGTTGACCCTGAAGTGGGCGACCGAGATGGGCCTGCCGCTGCCCCAGGCGCTCGCCAAGATCACTTCGGACCCGGCCAGGATCCTCGGCATCGCGGCCGGCAGCCTGGCCGTCGGCGCCGCCGCGGACGTCTGCATCTTCGACCCGGAGGCGAGCTTCAAGGTCAGCCGCGAGACGCTGAAGAGCCAGGGCAAGAACACGCCCTTCCTGGGCCTGGAGCTGCCCGGGAGGGTCCGGGCGACGCTGATCGACGGCCACCTTGCCTACGACGGTTCCTGGAACTGAGCCGCCAGGCGGGTGCGGGCGGTATCCGCGTCGATGCCGGCAACGCGCACCCGCTTTTCGCGCGAACCCGCACCGCTGACCAGTTCGACGCGGCGCTTGGCTACCGCTAGACGGTCGGCGAGGTAAGCGATCAGACAATCGTTGGCGCGGCCATCCACCGGCGGTGCGGCCAGGCGGATCTTCAGCGCTCCGCCGTGCATGCCGGCCAGCTCGGTCTTCTTCGCGCCCGGCTGGATGTGCAGGCTCAAGACCACATCCTCGCCGTCGGAACGCAGCCAGTCGCTCATCCCGGAAACAGCGGGAACAGGCTCTGCTGCGCCGAGGCGAGCACCGAGAGCAGCAGTTGCAGGATCAACAGCAGCACCAGCGGCGACAGGTCGAGTCCGCCGATCGGCGGGATCACCCGCTGCAGGGGGCGCAGCAAGGGGCTGGAGATGGCATCGAACACCGGCGCCAGCGGCGCGTAGGGATTGATCCAGGACAACAGCGCGCTGACGATCACCGCCGCGATGAGCAGATAGAGCGCCAGGTGCGCGGTCGCGAGCAGCGCCACAAGGGCCAGGATGAGCACCGTCGAGAGCGTGACGGCGGCGGCCGGAACGAACAGGCCATAGACCAGGGCGTGGAACATCGCCTGGGTGAGCCACGCCAGCAGCAGTGTGGATAGATCGAGACCGAAGGCGCTCGGAATCACGCGCCGCGCCGGTGCCACCGCCCAGTCGGTGACGGCGACGATGAACTGGCCGAGCGGATTCCGGAACGAGGCGCGGCTCCATTGCAGGGCGAAGCGCGCCAGCAGCGCCAGGGTGAAGAAGCTGAACAGCCAGTCGATGACCTGGTACAGCAGTTGGGCGAGCATCAGTCCTTTCCCATCAGATCGCCGAGTTCCCGGCCGCGGGCGTTGGCCGCGGCGACACCGCGGCCGATTCCGGCGGCGATGTCGTCCCGGGCGAACGACAGCAGCGCCGCCTCGGTCGTGCCGCCTTTCGAGGTGACCCGTTCGCGCAGCAGCGAGACCGGCTCCGGACTCTGCTCGGCCAGGCGCGCCGCACCGACCGTGGTCTCGATCGCCAAAACGCGTGCGGCCGCAGCGGAAAAGCCCAGGGCCTCCGCCGCCTGCTGCAGCGCCTCGATGAAGTAGAAGACGTAGGCGGGGCCACTGCCGGAGACGGCGGTGACCGCGTCCATCTGCGCCTCGTCCTCGATCCACAGGGCGGAGCCGACCGCACGCAGGATCTTCTCGGCCATATCGCGGCCTTCGCGGCCGACCGAGGGATCGGCGCACAGGCCGGTGATGCTCTCGCCGATCAGCGCCGCCATGTTGGGCATGGTCCGCACCAGCAGCCGGTAGCCGCCCAACCAACGGCCGATATCGGCCAGACGCAGGCCGGCGGCGATGCTGACCACCAGTTGGCCGGTGAGCCGGCCAGCCAGCGGCGAGAGCGCTTCCCGCATCTGCTGCGGCTTGACCGCCAGCACCAGCACCTCGCAATTGAGCGCCGCCTCATCGACCGTCGCGCAGCAGCGCACGTGGAAGGCCTCGGTGAGCCGCTCGCGGTTTTCCGCCAGCGGTTCGACCACCTGGATGGCGGCGGCCGAGAAGCCCTGGCGACGCAAGCCGCCGATCAAGGCGTTGGCCATGTTGCCGCCGCCCAGGAATGTGATCTTCATGTTGTTCCCTCCTTGCGTCTTGTCCCGAAGATTGCCGTGCCGATCCGGACGATGGTTGCGCCCTCCGCGATCGCCGCTTCCAGATCGTGCGACATGCCCATCGACAGCGTGTCCAGCGCCATGCCTTCGCCATTCAAGCGCGCCAGCAGCTCGCGCAGCAGCGCATAGCGCCGGCGCAACAGCGTCTCGTCGTCGCTCGCCTCGGGGATGGCCATCAATCCGCGCAGCTTGAGGCCGGGCAGGACGGCCACGGCGCGCGCCAGCGCCGGCACCTGCTCAGGCGCGACGCCGCTCTTCGCCGCCTCGCCGCTGACATTGACCTGCAGGCAAACCTGCAGCGGCGGCATCCCGGCCGGACGCTGGGCCGACAATCGCGCTGCGATCTTCTCGCGACAGATCGTGTGCGCCCAGTCGAAGCGCTCGGCGATCGCCCGGGTCTTGTTGCTCTGCAGCGGGCCGATGAAATGCCATTCGAGATCGAGGTCGGCGAGTTCGGCGATCTTCGGCAGGCTCTCCTGCAGATAGTTCTCGCCGAAGATGCGCTGGCCGCAGGCCACCGCTTCGCGCACCCGGGTCGCCGGCCAGGTCTTGGACACTGCCAGCAGCCGGACCGATTCCGGGGTGCGCCCGGCGGCCCTCGCGGCCGCCGAAATCCGCGCGTTCACGGCTTGCAAGTTGGCGGAAATATTGGTCATAATGCCCCGAAACCTCGGCCCCAGTATAGCATCGGCCGCTTCGGCCATCTCCGGGAAACTCGCCACATGGACATCACCGAACTGCTCGCCTTCGCCGTCAAGAACAAGGCTTCCGACCTGCACCTGTCTTCAGGCCTGCCACCGATGATCCGCGTCCATGGCGACGTGCGCCGGATCAACCTGCCGGCGATGGAGCACAAGGACGTGCACGCCATGGCCTACGACATCATGAACGACAGCCAGCGCAAGCACTACGAGGAAAACCTGGAGATCGACTTCTCCTTCGAGGTGCCCAATCTGGCGCGTTTCCGCGTCAATGCCTTCGTCCAGCAGCGCGGCGCCGGCGCGGTGTTCCGCACCATTCCGTCGAAGGTGCTGTCCTTGGCTGAATTGAACTGCCCGAAGATCTTCGGCGAGATCGCCGAGACCCCGCGCGGCATCGTGCTGGTGACCGGCCCCACCGGCTCGGGAAAATCGACCACGCTGGCGGCGATGGTCGATTACATCAATGACAAGGACTACGGCCACATCCTCACCGTCGAGGATCCGATCGAGTTCGTCCATCAGTCGAAGAAATGCCTGATCAACCAGCGCGAGGTCGGCCCGCACACGCTGTCCTTCGCCAATGCCCTGCGCTCGGCGCTGCGCGAGGATCCGGACGTGATCCTGGTCGGCGAAATGCGCGACCTGGAGACCATCCGCCTGGCGCTCACCGCCGCCGAGACCGGCCACCTGGTGTTCGGCACGCTGCACACCTCCTCGGCGGCGAAGACCGTCGACCGGATCATCGACGTGTTTCCCGCGGCGGAAAAGGAAATGGTGCGCTCGATGCTGTCCGAATCGCTGCGCGCGGTGATCTCGCAGACGCTGTTGAAGACCAAGGACGGCTCCGGTCGCGTCGCGGCGCACGAGATCATGATCGGCACGCCGGCGATCCGCAACCTGATCCGCGAGTCCAAGATCGCCCAGATGTATTCCGCGATCCAGACCGGGCAGAACGTCGGGATGCAGACCCTGGACCAGAACCTCACCGATCTGGTCCGGCGCAACGTGGTCTCAAGCGCCGAGGCGCGCACCAAGGCGGCCAACAAGGACGCCTTCGCAGGGGGATAGCTCATGGAACGCGAAGAAGGCATCAAGTTCATGAACCAGTTGCTGGCCATGATGGTCAGCAAGAAGGGTTCGGATCTGTTCATCACCGCGGGCTTTCCGCCGGCGATCAAGGTCGACGGCAAGGTGACGCCGGCGACAACCCAGGTGCTGACGCCGCAGCACACCGTGGAACTGGTGCGCGCGATCATGAACGACCGGCAGGCGGCCGAATTCGAGGCGACCAAGGAGTGCAACTTCGCCATTCATCCCAACGGCATCGGCCGCTTCCGCGTCAATGCCTTCATCCAGCAGGGGCGCACCGGCGTGGTGTTGCGCACCATCAACACCAAGATCCCGACCCTGGAAGAACTGATCCTGCCCGCGGTGCTGAAGGACGTGACCATGTCCAAGCGCGGCCTGGTGCTGTTCGTCGGCGGCACCGGTTCGGGCAAATCGACCTCGCTCGCCGCGATGGTCGGCTACCGCAACGAGAACAGCTACGGCCACATCATCACCATCGAGGATCCGGTCGAGTACGTGCATGAGCACAAGAACTGCATCATCACCCAGCGCGAGGTCGGGGTGGACACCGAATCCTGGGAGATGGCGCTGAAGAACACCCTGCGCCAGGCGCCCGACGTCATCCTGATCGGCGAGATCCGCGACCGCGACACGATGGAGCACGCCATCGCCTTCGCCGAAACCGGCCACCTGTGCATGGGCACGCTGCACGCCAACAGCACCAACCAGGCGCTCGACCGGATCATCAACTTCTTCCCCGAGGAGCGCCGCCAGCAGCTCTTGATGGACCTCTCGCTAAACCTGCGCGGCCTGGTGTCGCAGCGCCTGATTCCGCTCAAGGACGGGCGGGGACGCGCCGCGGCGGTGGAGGTGCTGCTCAACTCGCCGCTGATCTCCGACCTGATCTTCAAGGGCGACGTGCACGAGATCAAGGAAATCATGAAGAAGTCGCGGGAACTGGGTATGCAGACCTTCGACCAGGCCCTGTTCGAGCTCTACGAGGGCGGCCGGATCAGCTACGAGGACGCGCTCAGGAACGCCGACTCGGTCAATGACCTGCGCCTGGAAATCAAGCTGCGCGGCAAGGACTCGGCCGGTCGCGACCTCACCGCCAGCATCCAGCATCTGGACATAGTTTAGCCGGCGCTATTTCCTGGCCCCATCGCGGCGGGAACTAGCGGTTGCCACCGGCGACCATCGGGAACAGGTACAGGCGGCACTCCAGGGGACCGTTGTAGAGCGGGATGCGCCGTTTGGCCTGGAGCCGGATCAGCTTGGGCAGCGCCGGATCGCCGGAGAAGAACCAGCATTGCCAGCCGGCAAAGTGACGCTTCAGCGCGTCGCCCAGGCGCGGATAGAAGGCGGCGAGTTCTTCGACTTCGCCCAGGCGCTCGCCGTAGGGTGGGTTGGCGATCAGCACGCCGGCATTGGCGCCCGCTGGCGCAGGAAGCTCCAGGATGTCGCCCTGTCGGACCTCGACCAGCTCGTCGAGGCCGGCATAAGCGAGGTTCTGACGGGCGCGCGCCACGGCGTCGGCCGAGATGTCCGAGCCCCAGATCGGCAGGGTCTTGGGCGCCGTCTCGCGCCGGGCCGCGGCGGCCCGGCACAGGCTGCTCCACAGCGCCGCGTCGAAATTCTTCAGGCGCTCGAAGCCGAATTCGCCGGGCTCGCGCGACAGACCCGGCGCATCGCCCAGGCTCATCTGCGCCGCCTCGATCAGGAAGGTGCCGCTGCCGCACATCGGGTCGACCAGCGGTGCACCCGGCTGCCAGCCGATCAGGCGCAGGATGCCGGCGGCGAGATTCTCCTTGACCGGCGCCTCGACCTTGGCGATCTTGTGGCCGCGCGCCCACAGCGGCTCGCCCGAGGTGTCGAGATAGAGCGTCGCGGTGTCGGCGGTGAGGAACAGGTGGGGGCGCACCTCGGGCCGCGCGGTATCGACGTTCGGCCGGATGCCGCAGGCGTCGCGGAAGCGGTCGCAGACCGCGTCCTTGACCCGCAGGGTGATGAACTCCAGGCTCTTCAGCGGCGACTTGATCGCGCTGACATAGACGCGCAGGCGGCGCTCGACCGCGAACAGCGCCGGCCAATCCACGCCGAGAGCGAGACGATAGACGTCATCCTCGCTTCTGTAAGGACCGCGCGCGACCAGCCAGAGCACCCGGCTGGCGATGCGCGATTCAAGATTCACCCGGTAGCAGATTTCCCAGCTGCCGGAAAACTGCGCCCCGCCCGGCACCTCGCGGACCTCGGTGGCGCCGCAGGCGACGAGATCCTCGGCCAGCAGCGGCTCCAGTCCGCGCGGACAGGGGGCGAAGAATTTCTCGCTCATGGACTTCAAAACGGCTTGAGCACGACCAGCAGCACTATGGCGATCAGCACCAGCACCGGGATCTCGTTGAAGTAGCGAAACCAGACGTGGCTCTTGCTGTTCTCGCCCGCGGCGAAGGCGGCGAGCAGCCGGCGGCAGTACAGGTGATAGCCGACCAGGAGCGCGACCAGCGCGGTCTTGAGGTGCAGCCAGCCGCCCGAGAAACCGTAGCCGAACCACAGCCACAGGCCGAAGACGATGGCGAGCAGGCCGATCGGGGTGACGAAGCGGTAGAGCTTGCCCGCCATCAACAGCAGGCGCTCGCGCTCGGCGACGCTCTCCTCCGGCACCATCGCCAGATTGACGAAAATGCGCGGCAGATAGAACAGGCCGGCGAACCAGCTGATGACGAAGATCAGATGCAGGGATTTCAGCCAGAGCACTTCAGGACTCCTTGCGGATGGCGGCCAGGCCGGCCGCGGCGGTGGGATAGGATAGATGCATGCCCAGTTCGCGCTTCAGGCGCCGGTTGTCGAGCCGGCGCGACTCGCGCATGAACGATAGCACAGTCGGCGCCAGGAGCCGCTCCGCCTCGGCGCGCCCGACCCGGGGCGGATGCGGCAGATCGAAGGCGTCGGCGACGGCGTCGAACCACTCGGCCATGCGCAGGGCGGAGTCGTCGCTGGCGTGGTAGGCGCGATTCGGTCGGCCCCGGCGCAGCGCCGCGAGGGCGGCGCGGGCCAGATCGTCGCCGTGGATGTGGTTGGTGAATACGTCGTCGCCGGCGGCGAGCACCGGGTCATGGCGGCGGATGCGTTCGAGCGGCAGACGGTTTGCCGCGTAGATCCCGGGCGCGCGCAGGATGGAAACATTGGGGCCGCCCGGCAGCCGGCCCCAGCGCCGCAGTTCGGTCTCGGCATCGACGCGGCGCCGGGCCCGCGCCGTCTGCGGACGGGGGGGGCTCGTCTCGTCGATCACGGCGCCGCCGCAGTCGCCGTAGATGCCCGTGGTGCTGATGTAGACCAGTCGCCGTGGTAGAATTTTTCCGCGCCGCAATGCGGCGATCAGCCGCCGGGTGCGCGGATCGCCGTCGGTTCCGGACGCGGGTGGCGGCGCGAAGTGCAGCACCAGGTCGGCCAAGCCGGACAGTCTGGCGAGCGTCGCCGGACGGTCCAGGTCGCCGCGGATCGCAGTGACGCCGAAACGGGCGAGCTCCGCGTCGAGCGCCTCGTCTGGCGCGCGCACCAGCGCATAGAGGCGATAGCGCCCGGCGAGCAGCGGCAGGCTGCGGCGCGCCACGTCGCCGCAGCCGATGATCAACAATCTTTGCATGCCCCGATTATCTCATGGCCTTCCAGATCACCATTCAGCCCAGCGGCCACACCTGCAGCGCCGAGGCCGGCACCCCCATCCTGCGCGCCGTCCTCGACGCCGGCCTGATGCTGCCCTACGGCTGCCGCAACGGCGCTTGCGGCGCCTGCAAGGGCAAGCTGATCTCGGGCAGTGTGGATTACGGCTGCGCCGAGCCCAGCGCGCTCAGTGAACAGGAACGGGCCGCGGGTCTGGCGCTGTTCTGCTGCGCCATGCCCTTGTCCGACCTCGTCATCGAGTCGCGCGAGCTCGCGGCGGACAGCGACATCCCGGTCAGGACGATGCCGGCCCGGGTGCAGAAGATGGAGCGCTTGGCGCCCGACGTGATGGCGCTGTCGCTGAAACTGCCGGCCAACGAGCGCCTGCTGTTTCTCGCCGGCCAGTACATCGAGATCCTGCTGAAGGACGGCCGCCGCCGCGCCTTTTCGCTGGCCAATGCGCCGCACGACGACGAACTGCTGCAGATCCACGTCAGGCAGGTTCCGGGCGGGATGTTTACCGGCCAGGTTTTCGGCGCCATGAAGGAGCGCGACATCCTGCGCTTCGAGGGGCCGCACGGCGACTTCTACCTGCGCGAAGGCTCGGACAAGCCGGTCATCCTGTTAGCCGGCGGCACCGGCTTCGCGCCGATCAAGGCAATCGTCGAGCACGTCCTGCACCAGCGGATGGAGCGGTCGATGACGCTCTACTGGGGGGCGCGTGAGCCCGCCGGCCTGTACCTACCCGAACTGCCGCAGCGCTGGGCGGCGGAGCACGAGAACCTCCGCTACGTGCCGGTGGTGGAGACGCCGGATCCAAACTGGCGGGGACGCTGCGGGCTGGTGCACCGGGCGGTGTTGGAGGATTATCCCGATCTCTCCGACCACCAGGTCTATGCCTGCGGCGCGCCGCTGATGATAGACGCGGCCAGACGCGATTTCGTTGCCCGCGGCCTGCCCGAGGAAGAGTTCTTCGCCGACGCCTTCAGCTTCGCCGCCACGGGATCCTGAGCCGGGGCGTTCGAATTGTCCAAGCGATTGTCGCATTCGTCCATTTTCAAGCGGCTCCCGCCCGACTATGCTTTGGTCTCGAATATTGACATATGAAGGGACTGGTCATGCGCGTTCAAGTCGCCATCATCGGCGCCGGCCCCGCCGGGCTGCTGCTGGGCCAACTGCTCGCCCGCGCCGGCATCGACGCGATCGTCATCGAACAGCGCAGCCAGGATTACGTCCTGGGGAGAATCCGCGCCGGCGTGCTGGAGCAGGTGGCGGTCGACCTCCTGGACGAGGCCGGCGTCGGCGCACGCATGCACGCAGAAGGCCTGGTGCACGGGGGCTTCGAGCTGAGCTTCGATGGCGGCCGCCAGCGCATCGACCTCGCCGGGCTGACCGGCGGCAAGCAGGTGATGGTGTATGGCCAGACCGAACTGACCCGCGACCTGATGGACGCGCGGGCCGCCGCCGACTTGCCGACCGTCTATGAGGCGCAGGACGTCAGCGTCCATGACTTCGGCGGCGAGCGGCCGCGCGTCCGCTACCTGAAGGACGGAGTCTGGCAGGAGCTCGTCTGCGACTTCATCGCCGGCTGCGACGGCTTTCACGGCGTCTGCCGCGCCAGCGTGCCCCAGGACGCCCTGAGCAGCTACGAGCGCGTCTATCCCTTCGGCTGGCTGGGCGTGCTCTCGGACACGCCGCCGGTGTCGGAGGAGTTGATCTACGCCTCTCATCCGCGCGGTTTCGCGTTGTGCAGCATGCGCAGCCGCACGCGCAGTCGCTACTACGTGCAGTGCTCGCAAGACGACAAGGTGGCGCAGTGGTCCGACGCGATGTTCTGGGACGAGTTGCGCCGCCGCCTCGACCCGGAAGCGGCCGCGTCGCTGGTGACCGGTCCGTCGATCGAGAAGAGCATCGCGCCGCTGCGCAGCTTCGTCGCCGAGCCACTGCGCTTTGGCCGCCTGTTTCTGGCCGGCGACGCGGCCCACATCGTGCCGCCGACCGGCGCCAAAGGGCTCAACCTCGCCGCCTCCGACGTCCGCTATCTGTCTCGCGCCCTGGCCGAGTTCTACGCCGGCAGCAGCCACGGCATAGACCACTATTCCGAGAACTGCCTGCGGCGGATCTGGAAGGCGGAACGCTTCTCCTGGTGGATGACCACCTTGCTGCACAGATTCCCCGGCAGCAGCGGTTTCGACCAGAAGCTGCAGGAGGCTGAACTCGACTACCTGGTGCACTCCACCGCAGCGCAAACCGCGCTGGCCGAGAACTACGTCGGCCTGCCATTTTAGTGCCCGTTTGGTCCCGGGACACCCGGGACCATTACGGGCACTTATGCCGCGCAGCGGCGTGGGCCGTTTTCCCACCGAAGCGCTACCCGGCGACGGGCACTTATGCCGCGCAGCGGCGTGGGCCGTTTTCCCACCGAAGCGCTACCCGGCGACGGGCACTTATGCCGCGCAGCGGCGTGGGCCGTTTTCCCACCAAAGCGCTACCCGGCGACGGGCACTTATGCCGCGTAGCGGCGTGGGCCGTTTTCCCAGCGAAGCGCTACCCGGCGACGGGCACTTATGCCGCGCAGCGGCGGCGGCATCTCAGCAGCACTGGTGACACTGCAAGCTCCAGGATTGACCTACACTTGCATTCCGCAAGCGGCGCCCCCATCTGGCGCCCATGTCCCGAAGGAGTCGACAAGATGATTCGTAAAACTTTTCTCGTCCTGCTGGCCTCGGCCGGCTTCGCCAGTATCGCTGCGGCCGCCGCCGACCCGACCATGCACCAGGTCTATGAAGCCGCCCAGGCCGGACGCATGACCGAAGCCCAAAGCATGATGGACCAGGTGCTGCGCGATCACCCCAACAGCGCCAAGGCGCACTTTGTCGAAGCGGAATTGCTGGCCAAGCAGGGCCGCATGGGCGGCGCCGCCACCGAGCTCGCCAGCGCCGAACGCCTGGCACCCGGATTGCCCTTTGCCAAACCCCAGGCGGTACAGAATCTCAGGGCCAGGATCGCCGGCTCGCCGCGGCCCGCCGGCGTCCGGCCGGCGGCGACGGGGACGCCCTGGGGCCTGATGCTGATCGGCCTCGGCCTGATCGCCGCGATCCTCTTCTTCGTCCGTTCGATGGGCAGGCGCAACGCCGCTTACATTCCCGCCGCGAATGCTGCCTATCCCGGCGGGCCGATGCAGGCTTACGGCCCCGGCGGCGTGGCTGGGCCCGTTGGCCCGGCCGGCGGCGGCATCGGCTCCGGCATCATGGGCGGGCTGGCTACCGGCGCGGCGCTGGGTGCCGGCATGGTCGCAGGCGAAGCGTTGATGCATCACTTCACCGACGGCAACCGTCCCGGCGCCGCACCTCAGGTCGCCGACTCCTGGGATGCAACACCCAACGACATGGGCGGTGCCGACTTCGGCGTGGCCGATAGCGGCTCCTGGGACGACAGTTCCGGCGGCGGTGGCGGCGACGACTGGAGCTAGTGCCCGTAACGGTTTCTGGGATGCAACACCCCGGAAACCGTCCAGGGCACTTGTGCCGCGTCGTTACGACGCCCGGCCGATCAGGTGCACCGCGGTGGCTTTGACGCTGGCGATCAACTCCGCGCCGGGGGCGAGTCCCAGTTCCAGATAGGACTGCTTGGAAACATAGGCGACCAGCGGGAAGCCTGCGTCCAGACTGATCCTGAACAGCGGGCCGACCGCCGCGACCGCGGTGACGCGGGCCTGGAACTGGTTGCGCACGCTCGAACCGGGGTGCGTGGTGCGCGCCAGCGCCACGTCCTCCGGCCGGATGCAGGCCAGTACCGGGGCCTCCGGTTTGGCGGCATCATTGGCCAGGACGTGCAGCACCTGGCCGGCGACGCTAATCGCTGCCATGCCGTCGGACACCGCGAGCACCTTGCCCTCCAGCACCGTCTCGACCCCGACGAAATTCGCCACCGCTTCGCTGGCCGGCGCGTTGAAGATCTCGGCCGGGCTGCCCGACTGCAGCAGCGCGCCGTCCTTCATCACCGCCATCTTGTCCGCCAGCGCCAGCGCTTCCAGCTGGTCGTGGGTGACGTAGATGGCCGGCACCCCGGCGCGACCGAGGAAGGTCTTCAATTCGCCGCGCAACGTATCGCGGCTGCGCGCGTCCAGCGCCGACAGCGGCTCGTCGAACAGGAACAGGGAGGGCTCCATCGCCATGGCGCGGGCCAGCGCCACGCGCTGCTGCTCGCCGCCGGAGAGATGCATGGGCTTGCGTCCGGCTAAGTGCTCCAGACCGAGACGTTTCAGCAACGCCTCCAGAGGCTCTGCGTCCTTGCGCCGGGGGGAGAAGCGCAGCCCGAAGGCGACGTTCTGGGCGACGGTCAGGTGCGGAAACAGCGCGTAGTCCTGGAACATGAAGGCGATGCGCCGCGCCTCGGGCGGCGCCTCGGTGAGATCGCGGCCGCCGATCAGGATGCGTCCGGACGTTGGCCGGTAGAAGCCTGCCAGCGTCTCCAGCAGCAGCGATTTGCCGGCGCCGCTGGTGCCGAGAATGACGAAGGTCTCGCCGGCGGCGAGCGAGAACGAGATGTCCCGCAGCGCGAAGGCGCCGACCCGCAGCGACAGCCCGTCGACCGAAACCGCTGGCGCGCTCATTGGCACATTCACCCGCGCTGCTCGGTGTCGCGGCGCGGCCGAAACAGCAAGCGGAAGAGCACGAACAGCGACAGGGTGACGGCCAGGAACAGCGCCGCCATCGCCGATGAATCGCCCAGGCCGAACTGCAGGAACAGGTCGTAGATCTTCACCGGCGCGGTCATCGGGTAATAGGTGAGCACGATCACCGAGCCGAATTCGCTGATCGAACGGGCGAAGGTCAGCGCCAGGCCGGCGAGGATGCCGCGCGCCGCCAGCGGCAGCGACACCAGCAGGAACACCGCCCAGCGTCCGGCGCCCAGGGTCCGCGCCACCTTCTCCAGGCGTTGATCCACCGCCTCGAAGCCGACCCGCGCGGCATCCACCGTGTAGGTGACGCTGACGTAGAGCATGGCGATGACGATGCCGCCGGCCGAACCCCAGAACTGGTAGCCGGTGAGCTCGCTGACCGGCGCGCCGATGATGCCGGTGCGGCCGAAGACGAACAGCAGGGCGATGCCGACCACCGTGTGCGGTACCGCCAGCGGCAGATCGATGATGGCCTCGACCAGGCGCTTGCCGCGAAACGAGGAGCGCCCCAGCAGGTAGGCGAGCGGTACGCCCAGCAAGGCGGCGCAGACGGTGGTCAGGGTGGCCGCTTCGACGCTGAGCAGAATCGAACTTCTCACCTCCGCCATCGCCGCCACGCGCATCAGGCTCGCCGCGCTCTGCGCGCCGAACAGGCGCAGCAGCGGCAGCGCGATGAAGATCAGCAGCAGGCCGCCGAGCAGCGAGAACACCAACATCAGCCCGCGCGGCTGCGCGAAGTGCTGGCGCCGCGTCGGCTCAGAGCCCATCTGTCCGGCGCGGCGCGGATCCTGCGTCGCCGCTTACTTCGGCCAAGGGGTGGCCAGCGGCTTCAACTCGGCCGGAAGCTTGCCCATGTCGCTGGCCAAGGCCTTGGCGACCGTGCCGAAGCCGTTGGCCGCCATCACCCGCTGGCCGTCCTTGCCAAGCAGATATTGCAGGTACTTCGTCGCCCATTCCTTGTGCGCGGCGTTCTGCGGAATGGTCACCGCATAGACGATCGGCCGGGCGGCGAGCACGCCGTTGGCGGTGCGCGCCGAACCCTGCGCGTAAAAGGAGGAATACTTGGCGTCGGCCAGATTGATCTGGGGCGGCAGGTCGAGGTACTTGAACTTGTGCTGGCGCGCGTCGGAGAGATAGATCGCGAGGTAGTCGATCTGCCCGGATTGCAGCGCTGCGATCAGTTCGGTCTCGGTGGTGCGCATGTTGGTCTTGGGCGCGTTGGCCAGGATCGCGTCGGACAGCCCCGGCTGCTTGTAGTACTTGCCGGCGAGATCGAGCATCTGCACGGTCTGGTAGCCGGAGGGGTCGGTATCGGGATTCGAGCGGCCGATCTGTACCCCCGGCCGCGCCAGGATCTGGTACCAGTTCTTGGCGGTGATATCGCCGGCGAACTTGCTCTTGTCCGTATAGACGAAGGTGATCGCGTTGGTCACGAAGCCCGCGTACCAGTCGGCCTTCTTGGCGGCGAACAGGTATTTCGGGATGACGCTGTAGTCGGCCACCGCCACCACGTCGGCGATCTGGTGCAGTTCGGTCACCTGCTTGACCATCTTGACGCTGCCGCCGAACTGCGGTTGGATCGTGACGTTCGGATGCAGCTTGGTGAAGGCGGCGTCGATCTGCTTGAACGGGCCGGCCAGCGTGCCGGCGGCGAAGATCGTCAGGGTCACCGGCGGCGCGGCAGAGGCGACGGCGGGCGTCAGGCCCAGGGCGGCCAAAGCAAGAAGCGCGGCCGTGGCGCTAGTCAAGGAACGGTTCAAGGCTATCTCCTCAAGTCGGAAGGTCGACGGTCCGGCATTCTAGTGTCAGTGCCGGACGCGACGCGATATGTCGGCAGCTGCATATTTGCCGAGCGTCACTCGCCCAGATAGGCTCGGCGCACGCGCGGATCGGCGAGCAGCCTGGCCGAGGTGTCGGCCAGGGTGATGCGGCCGCTCTCCATCACGTAGGCGCGGCTGGCGGCCTCCAGCGCCAGCTTGGCGTTCTGCTCGACCAGCAGGATGGTCATGCCCGCGGCGGCGACGGCGCGGATGGTCTCGAACACCTTGCGCACCATCAGCGGCGCCAGGCCCATCGACGGTTCGTCGAGCAGCAGCAGACGCGGCCTGCCCATCAGCGCGCGGCCCAGGGCCAGCATCTGCTGCTCGCCGCCGGAGAGCGTGCCCGCCACCTGTTTTTGCCGCTCTCTCAGGCGCGGCAGCAGCGCGTAGATCTTCGCCAGGTCGGCAGAAACGCCGTCGTCGCCGCGGCTGTAGGCGCCCATCGCCAGGTTCTCGGCCACCGTCAGGCGGGCGAAGATGCCGCGTCCCTCGGGCACCAGCGCCATGCCCTTGCCGATCAGCCGGTGCGCCGGCAGGGCATTGACTTCCTCGCCCGACAGCCGGATCGATCCTCTCGCCGGCAATTGCCGCGCCAGCGCCCTCAGGGTGCTGGTCTTGCCGGCGCCGTTGGCACCGATCAGCGCCACCGTCTCGCCCCGTTCGACGACGAAGCTCACGCCCCTCACCGCAGCGATGCCGCCGTAATGCACCTCCAGGTTCAAGACTTCAAGCAAGCGCGCCTCCCAGGTAAGCTTCGACGACCCTGGGATTCTTCTGCACAAGTTCGGGCACGTCCTCGGCGATCTTCTCGCCGTAGTCCAAGACCGCGACGCGGTCGCACAGTCCCATGACGAATTTCACGTCGTGCTCGATCAGCAGCACGGTCAGACCGTCGGCGCGCAGACCTTCGATCAGGACGCGCAGCGCCGCGGTCTCGGTGGCGTTCATGCCCGCGGCCGGTTCGTCCAGCGCCAGCAGCTTGGGCTCGGTGGCCAGGGCGCGGGCGATTTCCAGGCGCCGCTGGTCGCCGTAGGAGAGATGGCGGGCGAGATCGTTGGCGCGGTCACTGATGCCGACATAATGCAGCAGTTCGACGGCGCGGCGCTCGATCGCAGCTTCCTCGGCGCGCGTGCCGGCACCGCGCAGCACCGCGCCGATCACCCCGGCGTGGGTGCGCAGGTGGCGGCCGACCATCACGTTCTCCAGCGCCGTCATGTTGGCGAACAGGCGGATGTTCTGGAAGGTGCGGGCGATGCCGGCGCGCGCCACTTCGTGCGGCGCCCTGATTTCGAGCGGCGCGCCGGCGAAGGTGAAACTGCCGCCATTGGCGGCACAGAGCCCGGTCAGGACATTGAAGAAGGTGGTCTTGCCGGCGCCATTGGGGCCGATCAGGCCGTAGATCTCGCCTACCCGGATGGTCAGCGAGACAGCCTTCAGCGCCTCGACGCCGCCGAAACGTTTGCCTATGCCCCGCGCTTCCAGCAGGACGTTCATGCCGGCCTCACTCGGCATCCAGCTTGGTCATGGCGAACTCGCGCTTTCTCGCCCCCATCGGCCACAGTCCCGCCGGGCGGAAGCGCATGGTGAGCACCAGGGCCAGACCGAAGAGCAGCATGCGGATCACTTCGGGAGCGATCAGCGTCCGGCCGAACAAGGCCGTCTGCATAGGTCCGACCGTATAGCGCAGCAGCTCGGGGACGTAGGTCAGCATCAGGGCGCCGGCGATCACGCCCCAGACGTTGCCCATGCCGCCCAACACCACCATCGACAGCACCATCACCGATTCGGTGAGGGCGAAGCTCTCGGGACTGATGAAGGCCTGGATCGCGGAGAACATGCCGCCGGCGACGCCGCCGAAGCAGGCGCCCATGGCGAAGGCCAGGAGCTTCACCCGGGCGGTGTCGATGCCGATGGCCCGCGCCGCCGTCTCGTCCTCGCGGATCGCCTGCCAGGCGCGGCCGATGCGGGAGTTCTGCAGACGCAGATTGATCACGATCACTGCCAGCAGCAACAGCAGCAGCAGGTAGTAATACTTCATCGGGCCGCTGAAATCGAGGCCCAGGAAGCTGTCGTCATGGCCGAAGCTGATGCCGCCGACACTGACCGGATCGATGCGGCTGATGCCCTGGGGTCCGTTGGTGATATTGATCGGCCGCGACAGGTTGTTGAGGAAGATGCGCACGATCTCGCCGAAGCCCATGGTGACGATCGCCAGGTAGTCGCCGCGCAGCTTCAGGGTCGGCGTTCCCAGCAACACGCCGAACAGCGCCGCCAGCGCGGCGCCGATCGGCAGGATGATCCAGAAGGGCAGGTGCAGGCCGAAAAACGGCGAGGCCAGCAAGGCATAGACGTAGGCGCCGACGCCATAGAAGGCGATGTAGCCCAGATCGAGCAGGCCGGCATAACCGACCACGATATTTAGGCCGAGCGCGAGAAAGATGTAGAGGATGGCGAGATTGGTGATCCGCACCCAGGCGGTGCCCGCCGCCGACAGCGCGAAGGGCAGGGCGAGGAGGGCGGCCGCCACCAGGGCCAAGCCGGCATATTTGAAGAGCTGACTGCGGGCGTTCATGGCTGACTCAGGCGCGATCGGCGACGCGTTCGCCGAGCAGCCCCGAGGGGCGGAAGACCAGCACCAGGATCAGGACGAAAAACGCGAACACGTCCTGATAGTTGCTGCCCATCAAGACGAAGTGCTGGTCGGCGCCGCAGCGCGAGCCCATCAGCGGCGCCAGAAAATGGTAGCTGCACAGGTCGGTGAGGTTGCCGATGTAACCCGCGCCGAGCGCCTCGACCAGGCCCAGCAACAGGCCGCCGACCATCGCTCCGGGAATGTTGCCGATGCCGCCCAGCACCGCCGCCGAAAAGGCCTTCATGCCCAGGGTCGTGCCCATCGTGTAGTGGGCGATGCCGTAGTAGATGCCGACCATCAGTCCCGCCACCGCGGCCAGGCCGGCACCGATGGCGAAGGTGACGGCGATGACGCCATCGACATCGACGCCCATCAGGCGCGCGATCTCCGGGTTCTCGGCGGTGGCGCGCATCGCCGTGCCGAGGCGGGTGCGATAGACCAGCGCGGCGAGGCCAGCCATCATCAGCAGACAGATGACGATGATGGCGATCTGCAGGGCGCTGATGGTGGCGCCGCCGATGTGGTAGGCGACGAAGGGCAGGATCTGCGGGAAGGCCAGGTTGTTGCGGCTCCAGATCAGCAGCGCCAGTTGCTGCAGGATGATCGACATGCCGATCGCGGTGATCAGCGGCGCCAGCCGCGGCGCCGTGCGCAAGGGGCGATAGGCGACGCGCTCCAGCAGATAGCCCAGGACCATGCACGACGGCACCGCCACCAGCGCGCCCGCCAGGATCGCCGTCAGCGGCGGCAGGCCGTGGCCGAATGCCGCCGCGATCACGGTGAGGGAAATCATCGCACCGAACATCACCACCTCGCCGTGGGCGAAGTTGATCAACTGGACGATGCCATAGACCATCGTGTAGCCCAGGGCGACGACGGCGTAGAGGCTGCCCAGGGTGAGACCGTTGATGATTTGCTGGAGGAAAATGTCCATGGGTGCCTGGGCAAACAGGGCAACGGTGCCTGCAGGCGCCGTTGCCCCCGGTCGGCAGCGGTGTTTCGCGGTCGTCTTAAGGCTTCGCTGCGGGCGCGTTCTGTTTCAGAAAGTCCGCGAAGGCTATGGTCTTGCCGCCCTTGATCACCGCCAGCGGTGTGATCTTGCCCGCCTTCATGGTGAAGATGGTCATCTCGGCGTCCTTGCGGTCGCCCTTGGCATCGAACTCGATGTGGCCGCTGGCGCCATCAAAGCTGATCTTGGCCAGATCCGGCAGATACTTGGCCGGATCGCTGGAGCCGGCCTGCTCCATCGCCGCGATCAGCAGATTGGTGGCGTCATAGGTGAAGGGCGAATACAGGATCGGATCCATCTTGAATCTCGCCTGGTAGGCGTCGAGGAAGGCCTTGCTGGCCGCTTCGACCGGCAGGCCGGCCTGGGAGCAGACCATGCCCTGCGCAGCGGCGCCAGCCAGCTCGGCCATGGTGTCGGTGCAGGCGCCGTCGCCGAAGGCGAACTGCGCCTTGATGCCCAGTTCGCGCGCCTCTTTGAGCAGCGGCCCGGCGGTGGCATCCATGCCGCCGTAGAACACGGCATCGGGGCGCTCGCCCTTGATCTTGGTCAGCACCGCCTTCCAATCGACGGTCTGGTCGGTGCCCGATTCGCGCGGCAGCACCTGCACGCCATCGGCCCTGAGTGTCTTCGCCACCTCGTTGGCCAGCCCCTGGCCGTAGGCGGTGGAGTCGTCGATGATCGCCACCCTTTTCAGCTTGCTCATCGTCTCGTGAAGATAGCTCGCCACCGCAGGTCCTTGCTGATCGTCGCGACCGACCAGGCGGAATACGTTCTTGAAGCCCTGCTCGGTCAACTGCGGATTGGTGGCGGAACCGGAAATCATCGGGATGCCGGCCTGGTTGTACAGCGCCGAAGCGGGAATCGTGGTGCCGGAGTTGAGATGGCCGACCACGCCCACGACCTTCTCGTCGATCAGCTTCTGGGCCACCGTGGTGGCCACCTTCGGGTCGGCCTGGTCATCCTCGGAGAGCATTTCGAACTTCACCTTCTTGCCGCCGATCTTGACGCCCTTGGCGTTGGCTTCCTCGATCGCCAGGCGAACCCCGTTCTCGTTATCCTTGCCCAGGTGGGCGATGCCGCCGCTCAGCGGGGCGACGGAGCCGATCTTGACCACCGCTGCAACCGGCGCCGTCAGCGGTGCAACGGTCGGCACTGCTTCCTTCTTGCCGCAGGCGGTCAGCGCCAGGGCGGCGGCCAGGGACAAGGCGATCGTTATCGGCAGCTTCATCGGAAATCCCCGAGAGATATGGAAAAAATGCGCGTCGATTGTTGCGTGCATGCCGGGCCTTGTCAATGGCTGCCGGTGCGCCGTTCCGGATCACTTGCCGCCATTTTTCTTGAGCAGCGCCGCCGTTTCGGCGTGACCGTTGCGCACCGCATAGAATCTCGCCGTTCTACCGGATTTGTCCTTGCGGTTGACGTCGGCGCCGCGCGGGATCAAGAGTTTGGTCAGCCGGTAGCAGCCGATGGCTGCCGCCAGGTGCAGCGGAGTCTTGCCGGTATCGGTCACGGCGTTGACGTCGGCGCCCTTGTCGAGCAGCAGGGTCGCGATGTCGGCGTTGGCCGCCAATACCGCTGCGTGCAGCGGCGTCAGCCCTTCCGAGTCGCTGGCCTTGACGTCGGCGCCGTGAGCGAGCAACAGCGCCGCGATCTGTTTTCGGTTGTAGAAGGCCGCGACGTGCAACGCCGTCCGGCCCAGGATGTCTGGGGCATTGACGTCCGCCCCGGCGGCAAGCAGAGAGTCCACCGCTTTCAGATTGCCTTTCCTGACCGCGACCGAAAGCGGCGGTCCCACCGTCAGTCCATCGATCGCCGCCGACGGAGTACCCGAAGTCTGTCCCCGGGTGCCTTCGCCCTTGTCGCCGCAGCCATTCAGAAGCAGCAGCAGCACAACAGCGATACTTGCTGCAAGTCGCATTGAATTTTTCTCCGGGAAACGGGCCGTCGGACGACCCGTGGTCATTTTGCCTGATTTTCGGCTCTCAGGCGGTCTGCGTCGGCACGATGTCCTCGCCTTGCAGTTCCACCACCCCCGCCCGGAGCAGTTCTTCCAGCAGCCACTCGGCCAGGCCGGCTGTCGGCTGATGCAGGCGGGCGTGGGCATCGTGGAAGAAGGGGATGCTCTCCAGATAGCCGGCGAGCCGGTCGCGGCGCAGGCGACGCAGTTCGAGCAGGTTGAAGGCGAATAGCGCCTTGATGGCGCTCCTGACCATCCGCGCGGGATTCTGCTCGAAGGCGGCGACGCGCTGCAGCGCGCGCGCCATGGCGTCGTCGAACTCGGCGAAGGGTGCGCCGTGGCCGGGGATCACGACATCCACCGCCAGCCGGCCGATCGCCTCCAGCGTCGCCCTGGTCGCCGCCAGGCCGGCCGCCTGCCCGCTGATCTCGGCGAACTGGATGCCGAAGCCGTCGCGCCACAGCGCGTCGCCCGAGATCAACAGGCGCGCGCTCTGGCAGTGGAAGACCAGCGCCGCCATGTCGTGTCCGGGCGCTGCCAGCGCGCGCCAGACGAGGCCGGCGAGCTCGAATTCCTCGCCGGCTTTGATCACCGCGTCGTGGCGGAAGCGGTCGCCGCGCTGGCCGGAGGGCTTGAGCAGCAGGAAGTCCTCGTCCCAGGCGGCAATCGCCGCGGCGATGCCCTCGGGCACGGTGATGGCGCAGCCTAGCTCGCGCTGCAGCGTGGCGTTGCCGCCGATGTGGTCGGAGTGCGAGTGGCTGTTGATGATGCGCGCCAGCCGCCGGCCGTCCAAGGCTTCCCGGACCAGCGCCAGCGTCTGTTGCGCGTGGCTGATGTAGCCGCTGTCTACCAGGGTGGCGCGCTCGCCCTCGAGCAAAAGGATGTTGTTGGAGGAGAGCCAGCCGCGCTCCAGCACGCGGACCTGCTGCGGCAGACGCGGCTTCACGCCCGGGTGTCGTGTTCTGGTTCGCGTCCGGCATCGGTGCGGCGCCTGGCGACGGCGGCGAGGATCATGAGCCGCTCGCCGTCGCCGGCCGCCCCCCAGGCGCCGATCTCCGCCAGCGTGCGAAAGCAGCCTTGGCACAGGCCGCTGGCCTCGTCCATCTTGCACACGTCGATGCAGGGTGAAGCGATCACCTGGCGCTCTCCTTGGCCAGGATCGCCAGCGCCGTCTTCGAGGCGGGTTTCCGGCCGAGCTCGGCGGCGATCCAGGCGCCGGTTTCGGCCAGCGCCGCGAGATCGATGCCGGGGGCGATGCCCAGCCCCTGCAGCAGATAGACCACGTCCTCGGTGGCGACGTTACCGGCGGCCCCCTCGGCGTAGGGGCAGCCGCCCAAGCCGGCGATAGCAGCGTCGAAGACCGCGACGCCCATTTCCAGCGCGGCGTAGATGTTGGCGATGGCCATGCCGTAGGTGTCGTGGAAGTGCCCGGCCAGCTTCTTCAGCGGCACGTGCCGGGCGACCGCCGCGATCATCTCCTGGGTCTTGCCCGGGGTGCCGACGCCGATGGTGTCGCCCAGCGAGATTTCGTAGCAGCCCATCTCGAACAGCGCGCGGGCCACTTCCGCGACCGCGGCGGGCGCCACCTCGCCCTGGTAGGGGCAGCCCAGCACGCAGGAGATGTAGCCGCGCAGCTTGACGTTGTGCCGGCGCGCCGCCTCCGCCACCGGACGGAAGCGTTCGAGGCTCTCGGCGATCGAGCAGTTGATGTTCTTCTGCGAGAAGGCCTCGGAGGCGGCGCCGAACACCGCGACCTCCTCGGCGCCGGCGGCGATCGCCGCTTCCAGGCCCTTCATGTTGGGCACCAGCACCGGATAGGCGACGCCGGGCAGGCGTTCGATGGACGCCATCACCTCGGCGCTGTCGGCCATTTGCGGCACCCATTTGGGCGAGACGAAGGCGGTGGCCTCGATGCACTTCAATCCCGCCCGGCCCAGGCGGGCGATCAGCTCGACCTTGACCGCGGTGGATACCCGGGTCTTCTCGTTCTGCAGGCCGTCGCGCGGCCCGACCTCGACGATCCTGGCTTTGCTCGGTAGGGTCATGTCTTGTCGATTTCGAATTCCACCAGTTCCGTGCCGTCGCCCACCTGCTCGCCGACCTCGAAGCGGAAGCTCATCACCACGCCGGCGGCGGGCGCGGCGATAGTGTGCTCCATTTTCATCGCTTCCAGGATCAGCAGCGGTTCGCCCTTGGCCACGCGGGCTCCTGCGGCGGCGAGCAGCGCGACGACCTTGCCCGGCATCGGCGCGGTAAGGCCGCCGTCGCCGCCGCCGCCCTCCAGGCCGTGATAGAGCGGATCGACGCTGGCGAAGACATGGACCCGGCTGTGCAGGAATACGTGGCGCCGCTCGCCCGCCGCCACCACGGTGGCGGTCAGGCGCAAGCCGTCGAGATCGGCGCGCAGCTGGCCGTTCTCGCCGAGCTGGCCTGAGGCCTGCGTGGTCTGTCCGTTGATGCTCAGCGCGTAGACGCCATCGCCATCGTAGGCGACGGCGATTCCCTGTTCGAGCTCGTCGTGGCGCAGCAGCAGGATGCGCCGGGCGGCGCTGTTTACGCGCCAGCCGTCGCGCCTATGCCAGGGCGAGTGCGGGTCCCGGCTCGCGTTTGCATCTTGCTGTGCCTGCGCATTCTCGCGCAGCAGCTCGGCCAGCGCCGCGATCAGCCAGGCCTGGGCCGGGGGGGCGGCGCTGGCGGGAAAGAGCAGCGCCTGCTCGCGCTCGATCAGGCCGGTGTCGAGCTCGGCGGTGGCGAAGGCCGGGCAGGCGACCAGCCGCGACAGGAAGCCGACGTTGTTGGCGACGCCGACCACGCGGTATTGCGCCAGCGCCTGGAGCATGCGCGCGAGCGCCTTGTCGCGGCTCTCGTCCCAGACGATCAATTTGCTGATCATCGGGTCGTAGTGCGGGCCGATCTCATCGCCCTGCTCGACGCCGCTGTCGATGCGCACGTGCAGCGACTCTTCCGGCGGCGCCAGATGCGCGAGCCTGCCGGTCGAGGGCAGGAAATCCTTGTCCGGGTTCTCGGCGTAGATCCGTGCCTCGATCGCGTGGCCTCGGATCGCGAGCTGCTCCTGGGCGAGCGGCAGCGGCTCGCCGGCGGCCACGCGCAACTGCCACTCGACCAGATCCAGGCCGGTGATCATCTCGGTGACTGGGTGCTCGACCTGCAGCCGCGTGTTCATCTCCATGAAGTAGAAATTGCCGCCGGCGGCGAAGTCCTGCTCGGCGATGAACTCCACCGTGCCGGCGCCGACGTAGCCGACCGCGCGCGCCGCCGCCACCGCCGCGCCGCCCAGTTGCGCCCGCCGCTCCGCGCTCATGCCCGGCGCCGGCGCTTCCTCCAGCACCTTCTGGTGGCGGCGCTGCACCGAACAGTCGCGCTCGAACAGGTGGATCACCTCGCCGAGACTGTCGCCGAACACCTGCACCTCGATGTGGCGCGGGCGCGCGAGGTAGCGTTCGAGCAGCACTTGGTCGGAGCCGAAGCTCGCGCGCGCTTCGCGCTGGCAGGAGGCCAGGGCGTCGGCGAACTGGCCGGGTGCGTCGACGATGCGCATGCCCTTGCCGCCGCCGCCGGCCGAGGCCTTGATCAGCAGCGGATAGCCGATGCGTCCGGCCTCGCCCTCGAGGAACGCCGGTTCCTGCTCCTCGCCGTGATAGCCGGGCACCAGCGGCACGCCGGCCGCGGCCATCAGCGTCTTGGCCGCGGACTTGGAACCCATCGCCCGGATCGCTGCGACCGGCGGACCGATGAACACCAGGCCGGCGGCGTGACAAGCCTGCGCGAAGCCCTCGTTCTCGGAGAGGAAGCCGTAGCCGGGATGGACCGCCTGGGCGCCGCTGGAAAGCGCCGCGGCGACGATGCGTTCGGCCACCAGATAGGACTCGCCGGCCGGCGCCGGCCCGATCAGCACCGCCTCGTCGGCCAGCCGGACGTGGCGGGCGCCGGCATCCGCCTCGGAATACACGGCGACGGTGCGGATGCCCATCCGGCGCGCGGTCTTGATGACCCGGCAGGCGATTTCGCCGCGGTTAGCAATCAGTATTTTCTGGAACATGTGGATCTCCGCGGCTCAATCGCCTGCACGTGCTGCGCCCGCGAGGCCATTTGACTTCGTCGCTGCGCCGCGATGCGGCTGGTCGCCGCGGTTAGCAATCAGTATTTTCTGGAACATGTGGATCTCCGCGGCTCAATCGCCTGCACGTGCTGCGCCCGCGAGGCCATTTGACTTCGTCGCTGCGCCGCGATGCGGCTGGTCGCCGCGGTTAGCAATCAGTATTTTCTGGGACATGGCTTCACCAGTCAGTCGGTCTTCAGGGTCCACGCGGGCTTGCGCTTTTCCAGGAAGGCGTCCATGCCCTCCCTGGCTTCGTCGGTTCTGCGGATCATCGCGATGCGCTGCGCGGTGTCCTCGATGACCGAGGCGGACAGCGGCCTCCAGGCCACCGCGCGGATCAGATCCTTGCACCGGGCGAGCGCCTCCGGGCCGTTGCCCAGCAGGGCATCGACGATCTCGCCGACGGCGTCGTCGAGCGCCGTCTGGTCCGGTACGATCTCATGCACCAGGCCGATGCGGTAGGCCTCGGCCGCGGCGAAGCGCTCGGCGGTGAGCATGTAGCGGCGCGCGCTGCGCTCGCCGATGGCGGCGATCACGTGCGGGCTGATGACCGCGGGGATGATGCCCAGCCTGACCTCGGAGAGCGCGAACTGCGCGTCGAAGGTGGCGATCGCGATATCGCAGGCCGCCACCAGACCGACGCCGCCGCCCAGCGCCGCCCCATGCACGCGCGCCACCGTCGGTTTGCCCAGCTGCGTCAGGGCCCGCAGCATCTCGGCCAGGGCGCGGGCGTCGGCGACGCTCTCCCCGGGCGAGTAGGCGGCGGCGCGCTTCATCCAGTTGAGGTCGGCGCCGGCGCAGAAGCTCTTGCCGGTGCCGGACAGCACCAGCACGCGCACCTCCGGATCGTCCGCCATCGCGGCGATGGCGCTGGTCAGCTCCTCGATCAGGACCTCGTCGAAGGCGTTGTGCCGCTCCGGGCGGTTGAGGGTGATGATGCCGACACCGCCACCGATCTCGGTCAGTATGCCTTGGTACATGCGGTCTCCTTTTACATCCTGAACAGGCCGAAGTTGGTCTTTGCGATCGGCGCGTTGAGCGACGCCGACAGGCCCAGGCCGAGTATGCGCCGGGTCTGCGCCGGGTCGACGATGCCGTCGTCCCACAGCCGCGCGGTGGCGTAATAGGGATTGCCCTGGGTCTCGTATTGCGCCCGGATCGGCGCCTTGAAGGCCTCCTCCTCCGCTGGGCTCCAGATTCTGCCGGCGGCCTCGATGCCGTCGCGCCTGACCGTGGCCAGGACCGAGGCGGCCTGCTCGCCGCCCATCACCGAGATCCGGCTGTTCGGCCACATCCAAAGCAGTCGCGGCGAGTAGGCGCGGCCGCACATGCCGTAGTTGCCGGCGCCGTGGGAGCCCCCCAGCACCAGGGTGAACTTCGGCACCTGGGCGGTGGCCACCGCGGTGACCATTTTCGCGCCGTCCTTGGCGATGCCGCCGTTCTCGTACTTCCTGCCGACCATGAAGCCGGTGACGTTCTGCAGGAAGACGAGCGGTATGCCGCGCTGGGCGCACAGCTCGATGAAGTGCGCGCCCTTCTGCGCCGACTCGGAGAACAGGATGCCGTTGTTGGCGACGATGCCGACCGGATAGCCGTAGAGCCGGGCAAAACCGGTGACCAGCGTGGTGCCGTAGCGCGCCTTGAATTCATCCAGGCGCGAACCGTCGAACAGGCGCGCGATCACCTCGCGCACGTCGTAGGTCTTGCGGCTGTCGGCGGGGATGACGCCGGCGAGTTCCTCGGGATCGTAGAGCGGCTCCTCGGGCGCTGCCAGATCGAGCGCCAGCGGCTTTTGCCAGTTGAGGTTGCCGACGATGCGCCGCGCCAGCGAGAGGGCGTGATGGTCGTTCTCGGCCAGATGGTCGGCCACTCCCGAGATCCGCGTATGCACGTCGCCGCCGCCCAGGTCCTCGGCGCTCACCACCTCGCCGGTGGCGGCTTTCACCAGCGGCGGACCGCCCAGGAAAATCGTGCCCTGGTTCCTGACGATCACCGCCTCGTCGGACATCGCCGGCACGTAGGCGCCGCCGGCGGTGCAAGAGCCCATCACCACGGCGATCTGCGGAATGCCGGCGGCGGACAGGTTGGCCTGGTTGAAGAAGATGCGGCCGAAGTGCTCGCGGTCGGGGAAGACCTCGTCCTGGGTCGGCAGGTTGGCGCCGCCCGAATCGACCAGATAGATGCAGGGCAGTCGGTTCTGTAGCGCGATCTCCTGCGCCCGCAGGTGTTTCTTCACCGTCATCGGGTAGTAAGTCCCGCCTTTGACAGTTGCATCGTTGGCGATGATCATCGATGGCCGGCCGCTGACAACGCCGATACCAGTGATCAGCCCTGCGCCGGGAGCCTCATTGTTGTACATGCCATGAGCGGCCAACGGAGAGAGTTCAAGGAATGGCGATCCTGGGTCTAGGAGTTGGGTGACCCGGTCTCTAGGGAGCAACTTTCCGCGCTCTTGATGACGGTTCCGTGCTGCTTCCGATCCGCCAAGAGCTGTTTTGGACATCTGTACAGCCAACTCGTCGAGGAGGGACCGAAAGACAGTGTCATTACTGTTGAAGGAATCGGCGCGTAGGTCAATTGCCGTCCGCAATCGTGGCAAACTCATAACGCCTCCGCTAATGTTAGCGATCACTAACATTATTAGGATAGCGGCTGCATCACCTCGAAGGAAAGCCCTTCAGGCAGCCAATCTGATTTGGAGAGTGATGGGAACCCGCGAACGACTCCTGGAGAATGGGGCGGCCCTTTTTGCGGCCAAGGGTTTCCACGGTGTCGGGGTCGAAGAGTTAGGCGCCTCTGTGGGCTTGACTGGCCCATCGATCTACCGGCACTTTCGAACCAAGAACGCTCTCCTCGCCGAGATGCTCATCACTGTCAGTGAATCCCTACTGGCTGGTGCGGTCGAAGTGCTCGGGGAGGGTCTGAATTCCAAACAGACTCTTTCTGCGCTCATTGATCGGCATGTCGAATTTGCCGTATCCCATCCAGATCTGATCAGGGTTCAAGAGCGCGATTTCAACAACTTGAACGAAGACGATGCTAGACAGGTGCGTCGTCTCCAGCGGCGCTATGTCGAATTGTGGGTGGACCAGATTCGATTGGTGCGACCGGGGGAATCACCCGAATCTGCTCGCACGATCGCCCACGCGGTATTTGGAATGCTCAATTCGACGCCGCGACTACGATCAGAACAGCAACGAGAAGAGATCTCGTTGCTTATGAACGCTCTCACGCGACGAGCTCTTCTCGGTTAATCGCGGAAGCGAAGTTTTTTGGTAATTGCCCTTTATTCGCAAGCAACTCCCGTCGAGCGTGAATTTTCGGGGGTAAGCGTCATCTGTCCAGATCCTTGCGAATTCGGTTCGCTCTTCAGGTCTTAGTCGACTTCCGATGGCACCCAAGATGTCGTGCTCCGTCTCGAAAAGGCAGGCGAACACTTGAGTAGTCCCATTGGGCAGATGCCCGACGGAAGGAGTCTCAAAGCAGAATCTGTTTTTCTCGGTGCAGAACCTCGAAGTGGGTGCTTTCCCCTCGGGGCATTCGCACTTGTCGCTTACTAATATCTCTAACATTTCGCTCCCGGCGGGCGCTTAATGATTGACCGCTCTAAAGGGGACATTAGTTCTCGGAGGTTCTCCAGGTAACCACTCAGAACCTGAGATTTTGACTAGAGTTTCTGGAATCAAAAACTCATATATCAATTCTGATCTCAAATCACCGCCATGGGCGAATTACGTGGCTACAATCCAACCCAAGCGTGTGGAAACGGGGTGGGGAGACGTTTGAAGAGGTCAGTGCGTTACACCTCCGAGGAATCCGCCGACTGGCTTTATGCCCGGATGGGTGAGCTTGGCATTGGCACCCTCGACGAACTCGCCGAGTTGACTGGTATCGACAAGGGGACCCTCTCTCGATATTTCAGGCAGGAACGGCGTCCATCCATCGATGTGATTGGGCCGTTATGCACCGCCTTGGAAGTTTCCGTTGAAACGCTTCTTAGAGCACTAGGCGCCTTGGATCGAAAGCGCTCATAGTCCGCAACACACTTACCCCCGCAGACTCGATTCAAATCCTCGGTGCGGTTGTCCTGTGCGTCACAATCCAGAAGCCAAACCGTACTTTTGCGCCGATGAAAGTTGCCTGAAAGAAATTGCCGGTGATCTGCTAGAACGCTGCGCTGAGAAATTGCTGCCAAATGATAGTGAGTTTGCCATTTGGATGCGTTCAACCGTCGTTGCGTATTGACAATATTCTGCAAAGTAGGCAATGTTGCGAATGCGCAATAAACCATTGCGTGTACTAAAACAACGAGGCCCCTCGCGCAGCGCCTGGGTCTGGAGTGGAAGTCATACCGTGTTTACTACCCCTAGCACGTGTCGGACTCGATTCCCAAAAGGAAGCGACACTTCAGAATGTCGTCGAAAGGTCAGTTATTCAAGTTGCGGCTAGGAGGGGTTACTACTTGTGAGAGTAAGGAACTTCGATGAAGCGAACATCTAGTTTGCGATTTAAAATCTTCACACCACTTGTGGCCGTTCTAGGTCTGCTGGTGGCGGTATTGACCCCGCTGCCAAACGCATTTGCAGACTCGACCCCCACAGTGACGTCGATCACTCCCAACCATGGACCGACTGCTGGCGGAACAGCAGTAACCATCGTTGGCACTGGGTTCAATCAAGGTCACAACAAGTCCACGGTCGCCATTGGCGGAACCGCGGCAACTTCCGTGGTGGTTGTCAGTCACACCACGATCACTGCAGTGACCCCGCCTGGAGTTGGGCAGGCTCAAGTTGTAGTGGCCAATCACGATCCAGAATACAAGCCGAGCGTTGAGCTCGTGTACTTCACCTACGAGGTCACGCACACGGTCACCTTCGACGCCAATGCTGGGTCGGGCTCGATGACTCCACAGACAGCGAGTGCACCTACTGCGTTGACGCTCAATGCGTTCACACGCACTGGTTACACATTCGCCGGGTGGAACACCGTTGCTGAGGGTGGCGGCACGGCTTATGTCGATGGTGCCACTTACAGTTTCGCTGCCGATGTGACCTTGTTTGCCCAGTGGGCATCAATTGCAAGTCACACGGTGACGTTCAATGCCAACGGTGGCACCGGAACAATGGCTCCACAGATCACGAATGTGCCAACCGCGTTGACGATCAATGCGTTCACACGCACTGGTTACACGTTTACTGGCTGGAACACAGTGGCTGAGGGTAGCGGCACGGCTTATGCCGATGGTGCCTCTTACAGTTTCGCTGCTGATGTGACGTTGTTTGCCCAATGGGCCGCTCTTGCGAGTCACACAGTGACGTTCAATGCCAACGGCGGCACTGGGACAATGGCTCCACAGACCGCGAATGTGCCGACTGCGTTGACGCTCAATACGTTCACACGCACTGGTTACACGTTTACTGGCTGGAACACGGTTTCTGGAGGTGGCGGCACGGCCTATGTCGATGGCGCACTCTACAGTTTCGCCGTGGACCTCACGATCTATGCACAGTGGGTAGAGGGTGTGCCGGTGAGCCACACCGTGACATTCCATCCCAACAATGGCACGGGAACAATGGCTCCACAGATCGCGAACGTCCCTACTGCGTTTAC
>MLJW01000229.1_pt1 | contig 42304 bp, 42 predicted proteins | sample 888231 | NCBI WGS metagenome assembly MLJW01 (sample SAMN05788063, study PRJNA343431) | mine drainage metagenome | isolation source: sample collected from the inflow into an acid mine drainage treatment plant... | place: Germany: Lusatia, lignite mining district
GACCACGGCGAAGCCCTTGCCGGCCTCTCCCGCCCGCGCCGCCTCGATGGTTGCGTTCAAGGCCAACAGATTGGTTTGCGCGGCGATGTCGTTGATCAGCTTGACCACGACACCGATACGATCGGCGCCAGCGGCAGGATGCCCGGCAGCACATTGCCGCGCTTCGAGGCCAGGGCGATCAGGGCGGTGACCAGACCGCCCATCAGGCCTTTCCACAGAATATCCACGCGGCGCCCCCTTGCCTCAGGCGCCGGGCCGCGGGGCGCGGTTGCCGAAACGGAAGGGATGGGCGGGATACACCCCCAGAATGCGCACCTCGTGCGAGAAGAAGGCCAGTTCCTCCAGGGCCAGACGCAGATTGGCCTCCTCGGGGTGGCCTTCCACGTCGGCATAGAACTGGGTGGCGGTGAACTGGCCGCCCACCTGATAGCTTTCCAGCTTGGTCATGTTGACGCCGTTGGTGGCGAAGCCGCCCATGGCCTTGTAAAGGGCGGCGGGCACATTGCGCACGCGGAACACGAAGGTGGTGATGCAGGGCTGGCTGTGCGGCCTGGGCTCCATCGCCTCGCGCGCCATCACCAGGAAGCGGGTGGTGTTGTGGTCGGCATCCTCGATATTGGCGGCCAGGGAGGCCAGGCCATAGATCTCGCCGGCCAGTTCCGAGGCGATGGCGGCCAGGCTCTTGTCCTGGCGGCGGGCCACCTCGGCGGCGGAGCCGGCGGTATCGGCGGCCACCACCGGCTGGATGTTGTGGGCGCGCAGGAAGGCGCGGCACTGCCCCAGGGCGTGCACGTGGCTTTTCACCGTGCGGATCTCGTCCAGAGTGGCGCCGGGCAGGGCCAGCAGGTGATGGTTCACCGGCTGGAAATGCTCGCCGATGATATGCAGCTTCGAGGCCGGCATCAGATGATGGATATCGGCCACCCGCCCGGCGATGGAATTCTCGATGGGGATCAGGGCCAGGCGGGCGCGGCCATCGGCCACGGCGGCGAAGGCATCCTCGAAGGCGGCGCAGGGCAGGGGCGTCATCTCGGGGAAGGCGGCCTTGCAGGCCAGATGGCCGTAGGCGCCCAGTTCCCCCTGGAAGGCGATCAGATGGTCGGCGGTCATGGCGCGGTCCCTAATGCAGACGGTTCAGCAGCTGGCGGGCCCGGTCCAGGTCGGCCTGGGTATCCACCCCCAGGGGCACGGTTTCCACCAGGGCGGCATCGATGCGCATGCCGTGTTCCAGGGCGCGCAGCTGCTCCAGCTTTTCGCGCTTTTCCAACACCCCCTGGGGCAGGGCCACGAATCGCTCCAGGGCGGCGCGGCGGTAGCCGTAAAGGCCCAGATGGTGATAATGGGGGCCGTCGCCCCAGGGCACGGTGGCGCGGCTGAAATAAAGGGCGCGGCCCACGCGCTGGCCTTCTGCCAGACCCACCACCGCCTTGACCACGTTGGGATTGTGCCTCTCGCCCTCGTCGGTGATTTCCACCACCAGGGTGGAGATATCCACCGCGGGGGTTTCCAGCGGCGCGAACACGCTGCGGATGACGGCGGGGGCGATGGTGGGCAGATCGCCCTGCACGTTGATCACGGCGTTGAAATGGCCTTCGGGATCGAATTTCTGCAAGGCCTCGAACACCCGGTCCGATCCCGAGGGATGATCGGGGCGGGTCAGCACGGCATTGCCGCCGGCCCGGGTCACGGCGTCGAAGATGGGCTGTTCGCCGCAGGCCACCACCACCGGGCCGATGGCGGCGGCCACGGCGCGGCGCCAGACATGGACGATCATCGGCTCGCCATGGATATCGGCCAACGGCTTGTTGGGCAGGCGGGAGGCGGCGAGGCGGGCGGGAATGATGACGACGGGATTAAGACCGGACATGATGGGCGGCAGCCGTATGAAAGGGTTTAAGGCGCGGCCACAATATAACGGCGGCCCCGCCCCTTCAACTCGCTTGGGGCGAAGGGGTGCCCGGTGAAAAAAACTTTTTGCGGTCACGGCAATAAAATGGCGGCGCCGTCCGTCTTGAAGGCAGAGGTGCTTGTTTGACATAAGGAGAAACGCATCATGTCGCGTCTGTTTTGCCGTTCCCGCGATCCCGAAAGCCGGGGCGGGCGCTGTCTGTCGGGTTTTGCCCATGGTCTGTTCGGGCTGGTGGCGGTGATCGTGATCGCCCTGGTGTTCGGGGCGGTGGCGCAGTGGGCCTGGAATATGACCATGCCGGTCCTGTTCCATTTGCCGGTCCTGACTTTCGTGCAGGCGGTGGCCCTGCTGGTGCTGGCCCGGCTGCTGACCGGGCGCATCCATGGCCGCCATCACCGCCGCTGCGGCGAGCGGAGCGGGCGGCGCTGCGGCTGGTGGCGCTGCGGCGAGGAGAGCGGCGCACGCGGCGGTCCGCCCCGTCCCGACGGCTCGCTTTATGCCGAATGGTGGTGGGACGAGGGGGAAAGCGCCTTTTCCGCCTATCAGGCCCGCCGCCGCGCGCCGCAGGCCTAGCCCTTGAGCGACGCCGCCGACGCCTCGGGCCCGGCCCGGCTGGTGCAGGTTCTGCAACGGGACCGTGGCCGCCTGGTGGGCTATGTGCGCCGCCGTCTGTCCGGCCTGCAGGGTCAGGACCCCGAGGATCTGCTGTCCGAGGTGGTGCTGACCCTGCTGGAACGGGCCGATCTGCTGGCCGAGGTGGAAAATCTTACCGCCTATCTGTGCACCGCCCTGGCCCGCCGGGTGGCCGATCTGTTCCGGCGCAAGGCCCTGCCGCCGCCCGAGCCGCCGCCGCCGCCGGCCCTGCGCGGCTGGGAGGAGCTTGAACTGCGTCAGGATGTGGGCCGGGCCCTGGCGCTGCTGTCGGTGGTGGAGCGGGCGGTGTGGGTGGCGGTGGAACTGGAGGGCTGGACCTTCGCCGAGCTGTCGCGTCTGTGGGCGGTGCCCATCGGCACCCTGCTGGCCCGCAAGGCCCGGGCCGGCAAACGCCTGCGCCACGCCCTGGATGGCGGCCCCCCGGCCCCCGGCGTCTCGTATCCTCCGGGGCGGTTGCTCGGGAGGGGGGTTGCCGCTCCGGGGGATCCGGGCTAAAACCGGCGGTATTGTGGCGGCTGAGACCGGCCAACCATTGAAGTGACTCGTTGGCCGGTATCCAGCGAGCCTTGAGCGAGCGGCCAAGGCGGCGGATGCCGCCGCCCGGCGAGGGACGGTACAACCGGTCAATTCATTGGGCGGTTGGTATGAGAGGCATTGATGATCAAGCGTTGGGCGTCGCTGGCCCTGAAACTGGCCCTGACGGCGGCCGCCATCTGGTATCTGAGCCGCAAGGTGGATCTGGGCGCCGCCCTCGGGGTGTGCCGGGGAGTGCATCCGGGCTGGCTGCTGGCGGCGATGCTGCTGCAGGGCGTGCAGATGCTGGTGTGCGGCGGCCGCTGGTCGCTGGTGCTGCGCGCCGCCCGTTTGGCGATGCCGGTTTTCCAGGCCACCCGCCTTTACATGATCGGCCTGTTTTTCGGTCAGGTGCTGCCGGGGGCGGTGGGGGGCGACGCCATCCGGGTGTGGAAGGCGCATCAGAACGGCCTGCCGCTGAGCGCCTCGATCAATTCCGTGCTGCTGGAACGGGTGCTGACGGTGTTCGGCCTGCTGCTGCTGGCCACCCTGACCCTGCCGCTGCTGGCCGCCCGCGTGGGCCACAGCCCCGCTCTCTGGATGTTTCCCGGCCTGACCCTGGCCGGGCTTCTGGGCATGCTGCTGCTGACGGTGCTGGACCGCCTGCCGGCCCGCCTGGCGCATCTGAGGCTGGTGCGCGGCTTCATGGCTTTGGCCGTCGACAGCCGCCGCCTGTTCTTCTCGCCGGCCCGCCTGGGAACGATCCTGGCCGTGACCCTGTTCGGCCATGTCAATCTGACGCTGGTGGTGTGGGCCATGGCGCAAGGGCTGGGGGCGCCGCTGTCGGTCATGGATTGTCTGGCCCTGGTGCCGCCGGTGGTGCTGGTGACCATTCTGCCCATTTCCATCTCGGGCTGGGGCGTGCGCGAGAACATGATGGTGCTGATGCTGGGCTCGGTGGGGGTGGGGCACGAACAGGCCACCGCGCTGTCGCTGCTGTTCGGCATCAGCGGGATGGCGATCTCGCTGCTGGGCGGCCTGTTCTGGCTGCAGGTGAAAAACAGCGGGCCCATCGATTTTTCCCTCAAAGGCTGAGAGGGCCGGGGGACGCATGAAAAAGGCCGGACCGCCATGGCGGTCCGGCCTTTCTTGTTGGGCGGCAGCCCGCCGCTCAGGTGTCGAGGAAGCTGCGCAGCTTCCTCGAACGGCTGGGATGCTTCAGCTTGCGCAGGGCCTTGGCCTCGATCTGGCGGATGCGTTCGCGGGTGACCGAGAACTGCTGGCCCACCTCTTCCAGGGTGTGATCGGTGTTCATGCCGATGCCGAAGCGCATGCGCAGCACCCGCTCCTCGCGCGGGGTCAGCGAGGCCAGCACCCGGGTGGTGGTTTCGCGCAGGTTGGCCTGGATGGCGGCATCCAGCGGCAGCACGGCGTTCTTGTCCTCGATGAAATCGCCGAGATGGCTGTCTTCCTCGTCGCCGATGGGGGTTTCGAGAGAGATCGGCTCCTTGGCGATCTTCAGGACCTTGCGCACCTTCTCCAGCGGCATGGAGAGCTTTTCCGCCAGTTCCTCCGGGGTCGGCTCGCGGCCGATCTCGTGCAGCATCTGGCGGCTGGTGCGCACCAGCTTGTTGATGGTTTCGATCATGTGCACCGGAATACGGATGGTGCGGGCCTGATCGGCGATGGAGCGGGTAATGGCCTGGCGGATCCACCAGGTGGCGTAGGTGGAGAACTTGTAGCCGCGCCGGTACTCGAACTTATCCACCGCCTTCATCAGGCCGATATTGCCTTCCTGGATCAGGTCGAGGAACTGCAGGCCGCGGTTGGTGTATTTCTTGGCGATGGAGATCACCAGGCGCAGGTTGGCCTCGATCATCTCTTTCTTGGCCTTGCTGGCCTCGCGCTCGCCGCGCTGCACCGTGGCGACGATGCGGCGGTATTCCGAGATCGGCAGGCCGGCCTCGGTGGAAATCTCGGCGATATGGCCGCGGATGGTGGTGACCTCGTTCAGATGCTTGCCGGCGAAGTCCTTCCAGCCCTTGCCGGGGCGCTCGGACGCCCGTTCCAGCCAGGTGGGATCGAGCTCGCTGCCGAAATAGCTGTCGAGGAAATCCTGGCGTTTGATCTTGCAGGATTCCGCCAGGCGCAACAGGCGCCCCTCGTGGCCCATCAGGCGGCGGTTCAGTTCGTTCATGTGATCGACCAGCTGTTCGATGCGGGCATTGTTGAGATGCACGCCGTCCATCAGCTGGATCAGTTCCTGCTTCAGCTTGTCGTATTTCTTTTCGGTGGCGGCGGCCACCTTTTCGCCCTTCTGCAGCACCGACAGGCGCTGTTCCTGCACCTTCTGCATCTTGGCGTAGGTTTCGGCGATGGTGGCGAAGGTTTCCAGAACCACCGGCAGCAGTTCCAGTTCCATGGCGGCCAGCGAGATGCTGTTGTCCTCGCCCTCGGTCTCGCCTTCCTCGGCGGGCATGCCGCCTTCCTCGCCCTCTTCGGCCTCGCCTTCCTCGGCGCCCTCGTCCTTGGTGGTGTCGGCGGCGCCTGGCTCCGCGTCCTCGCCACTCTTGGCGGCGGGGTTGGTTTCGGGCGGGCCGGCTTCCAGTTCCTCTTCCGACAGTTCGGCGCCGGGGCTGCCGTAGGTGGCGTCGAGATCGATGATGTCGCGCAGCAGCATCTTGTTCTCGACCAGGGCGTCGTGCCATTCCAGCACGGCGCGGATGGTCATCGGGCTTTCGCAGATGCCGCCGATCATCATCTCGCGGCCGGCCTCGATGCGCTTGGCGATGGCGATTTCGCCCTCGCGCGACAGCAGCTCCACCGAGCCCATCTCGCGCAGATACATGCGCACCGGGTCATCGGTGCGGCCCAGATCCTCCTCGTCCACGTTGCCGGCGGTGGGCATTTCGCCCTCGCCGCTGAACTCCTCGGTTTCGCTGGCCTGGGCCTCTTCGCTTTCCTCGTTCTCCACCAGGGTGATGCCCATTTCGGACAGCATGGACATGGTGTCTTCGATCTGTTCCGAGGACACTTCGTCGGGGGGAAGGGCGGTGTTCAGCTCATCATAGGTGATGTAGCCGCGTTCCTTGCCGCGGGCGACCATCTTCTTGACGGCGATTCCCATGGTGTCGAGCAGCGGACCGTCGAGATTTTCTTCCTGACCCTCGGAAACATCCGCCGTATTCGTCGCTTTGTTAGCCATCCAGTCTCCGCTCCCATCGGCAGCACCCCCCGCTTCCCCCTGAAGGGAGGCGGTGCCGCTTGGCGATACAAATCCATGAGGCCCACATTTTCGCCGTTCGATCCGGCGGAAACGCGGCCCCTGCTCAACCGTCCCGGTCCTCGTCCTTCGCCCGCACCAGGGCGCTCAAGCGCTCGGCCCGGTCCGGCGTCAGGTCCGCCGCCAGCGCCCGTTCGGCCTCCACCAGGTCCGCCGTCAGCTCCTTGCGCATGTAAAGCCTGAAAAGCTCCTCCCACCCGGCGCGCGCTTCGTCCAGAGGCGCATCGGGTCGGGCAAAGGCCGCAGGTACAAGAGCGGTGGCGTTCAAGAGGCGGTCCAGTATCTGCGAAAAGCCGCACGTGCGTAGTTGGCGCTGCACACCCTTGAAATCAAGGCCGCCCCAGCCATCGTGGTGCTTTAAGACTTCCTGCCGAAGATTGTCAAGGGCGGAATCGGCAAAGGCCACCGAGCCCAGGCGCTCGGCCACCTCGTCGCGCAGGGGCGGATGGGCCAGGAACCCCAGCAGAAGCAGGCGTTCGGCCTGGGCCCAGGGCGAGGGCGGCTCGGGGTTGGGGCGCAAGGGGATCAGCACGCGGCCCTGGGGATCGCGCTGGGTGTAGGCGCGGGCCCGGGGCGGCTGGAACGGGGCGCCGAAGCGGGCCGGGCGGGGGGCGCCGCCGCCGGAATAGGGGCGGGACTGACGGCGCTGGCGCACGGCGTCGCGGGCCCGCTGTACGAAATCGTAGGCGTAGTCCTTGCGCAGGCCCTCGTCGGGGATGATCTCGAAGAAGCGGCGGATCTCGTGTTCCAGGCCCTGGCGCTGTTCCGGGGTGTCCTGCGGCTGGGTGGCGAAACGGGTGCGCCACAGCATGGCCGACAGCGGCTCGGCCTCGTCGAGCACGGCGCGCATGGCGGCGGGCCCGCGCGCCTTCAGCAGGCTGTCGGGGTCTTCCGGCGCCGGCAGGCAGGCGAAGCGCAGCGAGCGGCCCGGTTTCAGCACGCTCAAAGCCCGTTCGGCGGCGCGGGCGGCGGCGCGCTGGCCGGCGGCGTCGCCATCCAGGCACAAGATGGGCTCGGCCACCATGCCCCACATCAGCTCGATCTGGGCTTCGGTCAGGGCGGTGCCCAGGGGCGCCACCGCCTGGGGGAACCCGGCGCGGTGCAGGGCGATAACGTCCATATAGCCTTCGCAGACGATGAAATGCCCGGCCTCCGCCGCCGGTTCGCGGGCCAGGGCCAGGCCATAGAGCACCGCGCCCTTGTGAAAGAGCGGCGTATCGGGCGAGTTCAGATATTTCGGCTGGCCGTCGCCCAGGGTGCGGGCCCCGAAGGCGATGACCCGGCCGCGGCGGTCGGTGATGGGGAACATCACCCGGCCGCGGAACAGATCGAAGCTGTCGCCGCCGCCCTCGGGCCGTTTCAAAAGCCCGGCCTCGATGCCCTGGGCCTCGCTCACCCCGGCCTGTTTCAGCCGGGTTTTGAGGGCGGTGCGGGAGTCGGGGGAAAAGCCCAGGCGGAAGCGGGCGATGGTCGCCTCGTCCAGGCCGCGCCGGCGCAGATAGTCCAGTCCGGCGTGGCCGCCGGGGCCGCGCAGCTCTTTTTCATAGAAGGCGCAGGCCGCCTCCATGGCGTCGTAAAGCGAGGCGGCGCGCCGGGCCCGCTCGCGCTCCTCCGGCGCCTGGACCGGCACCTCCAGCCCGGCTTCCGCCGCCAGCTTCTCCACCGCCTCGGGAAAGCTGAGATGGAGGGACTGCATCTCGAAGGTGATAACGTCGCCGTGCGCGCCGCAGCCGAAGCAGTGGTAGAAGCCCTTGTCCTCGTTCACCGTGAAGCTGGGCGATTTCTCGTTATGGAAGGGGCACAGCCCCATATGTTCGCGGCCCTTGCGGGTCAGGCGCACCTTGCGCCCGATCACCGAGGCCAGCGACAGCCGGGTGCGCAATTCATCGAGAAAGGCGGGCGAAAAAGCCATCGGACGGACAGAACCCTATGCGGCCGGCCCGCCCAGGGCGGACCGGAAGGGGGTGTTCAGACCAGCTGCGCCTTCACCGTGGCGCTGGCCTTGGTGAAATCCATCTGGCCGGCATAGCGCTCCTTCAGGGCGGCCATGGTGCGGCCCATGTCCTTCAGCCCCTGCGCGCCGATCTCGGCGATGACGGCGCGCACCGCCTCGGCCACCTCGGCCTCGGAGAACTGGGCGGGCAGGAAGGTTTCGATGATGGCGATCTCCTCGGCCTCCTGCTGGGCCAGCTCCAGGCGGCCGCCCTGCTCGTAAAGGGCGATGCTTTCCCGCCGCTGCTTCATCATCTGCTGCAGCATGGAGAGGATCTCATCTTCCGGGATGCCGTCGGTGACGCCGCGGGGGCGCGCCGCGATGTCGCGGTCCTTCAGGGCGGCCAGAATCAGGCGGATGGTGGAAATCGAGCGGGTGTCCTTCGACAGCATGGCCGATTTCAAGGCGTCGTTCAGGCGTTGGCGCAACATGGCTGCCACTCTCTCAGTCCTCAGGCTATTGTAAACCGCGAAGCTTACCGGAAAATTGTAAAAAATGCAAATTTATAACCCATTGAAAGGAAAAGGCTTTTGAATCGGCCTGCGCCCCCTTGACGGGAGGCCTGGATTTGCCTATCTACAGCCCAATTTGCCCGCCATCAGGTGGAAGGCCCGCTTCAGCAGGGCCCTCAATAAGGGGGGAGCCGCATCCTTGCGCCGGCTCTCCTCCGCTTGTGCGCGGCCGCCCCGATCAGGTCAAGGAATTCTTTATGACGCACGCTCAACCGGAAGACCGCAGCTACAGCCCGCGCCCGCCAGGGGCGACCGCCGCCCTGATTCTGGCGGACGGCACGGTGCTGTGGGGGCGCGGCCTCGGCGCCGCCGGCTCCGCCGTCGGCGAGGTGGTGTTCAACACCGCCATGACCGGTTATCAGGAGGTGCTGACCGACCCCAGCTATGCCGGGCAGATCATCACCTTCACCTTTCCCCATGTCGGCAATGTGGGGGCCAATGCCGAGGATGTGGAAAGCATCACTCCGGCGGCGCGCGGCCTGATTTTGCGGGCCGACGTCACTCAGCCCTCCAACTGGCGGGCGCTGCGCCACCTGGACGACTGGCTGAAGAGCCACGGCATTCCCGGCATCAGCGGCGTCGATACCCGCGCCCTGACCCGGCGCATCCGCGAGAAGGGCGCGCCCAACGGCGTGATCGTGCATCTGCCGGGCGGCGATTTCGATCTGCCGGCCCTGCACGGCCAGGCGGCGGCCTGGCCCGGCCTCGAAGGCATGGATCTGGCCAAGGACGTCACCTGCGCCCAGAGCTACGGCTGGGACCAGGGGCTGTGGCGCCGCGGCCAGGGCTATGCCCGCCAGGAGGCGCCGCGCTTCCATGTGGTGGCGGTGGATTTCGGCGCCAAGCACAATATTCTGCGCTGCCTGGCCGATGCCGGCTGCAAGGTGACGGTGGTGCCCGCCACCGCCACCGCCCAGGAGGTGCTGGCCCATAAGCCCGACGGCGTCTTCCTGTCCAACGGCCCCGGCGATCCGGCGGCCACCGGCGTTTATGCCGTGCCGATGATCCAGGGCGTGCTGCAAAGCGGGCTGCCGCTGTTCGGCATCTGCCTCGGCCACCAGATGCTGGCCCTGGCCCTGGGCGGCAAGACCCGCAAGATGGAAACCGGCCATCGCGGCGCCAACCATCCGGTGAAGGATCTGGCCAGCGGCCGGGTCGAGATCACCAGCCAGAACCACGGCTTCGCGGTGGTCGAGGACAGCCTGCCCCAGGGGGTGCGGGTGTCGCACCGCTCGCTGTTCGACGGTTCGGTGGAAGGGCTGGAGGCGGACGGGCGCCCGGTGTTCTCGGTGCAGTACCATCCGGAAGCCAGTCCCGGTCCGCAGGACAGCCATTATCTGTTTCAACGTTTCGCCGCGCTGATGGAGCGGCGGGGCTGATCCCCGCCGCTTGCGTCAGTCCGACCTCCCGCTTTCCAGACGGTCCTTAAAAGCCCATGCCCAAACGTACAGATATCAAGTCCATCCTCATCATCGGCGCCGGTCCCATCGTCATCGGCCAGGCCTGCGAGTTCGATTATTCGGGCGTGCAGGCCTGCAAGGCGCTGAAGGAGGAGGGGTACCGGGTCATCCTGGTGAATTCGAACCCCGCCACCATCATGACCGACCCCGGTCTGGCCGACGCCACCTATGTCGAGCCCATCACCCCCGACATCGTCGCCAAGATCATCGAGAAGGAGCGCCCCGACGCCCTTCTGCCCACCATGGGCGGCCAAACGGCGCTGAACACCGCCATGGCCCTGGCCGATCAGGGGGTGCTGGAGAAATTCGGCGTCGAGATGATCGCCGCCAAGCGCGAGGTGATCGCCAAGGCGGAAGACCGCCTGCTGTTCCGCGACGCCATGGACAAGATCGGCCTGGAAAGCCCGCGTTCGCGCATGGTCAAAACCCTGGCCGAAGCGCGCGAGGCCATGGAATTCGTCGGCCTGCCCTCCATCATCCGCCCCAGCTTCACCCTGGCCGGCACCGGCGGCGGCATCGCCTACAATGTGGAGGAGTTCGAGCAGATCGTCGCCGGTGGTCTGGCCGCCAGCCCGGTGCATGAGGTGCTGGTGGAGGAATCGGTGCTGGGCTGGAAGGAGTACGAGATGGAGGTGGTGCGCGACAAGCGCGACAACTGCATCATCATCTGCTCCATCGAGAACATCGATCCCATGGGCGTGCATACCGGCGATTCCATCACCGTGGCCCCGGCCCTGACCCTGACCGACAAGGAATACCAGATCATGCGCGACGCCAGTCTGGCGGTTCTGCGCGAGATCGGCGTCGATACCGGCGGCTCCAACGTGCAGTTCGCCGTCAACCCGGCCGACGGCCGCATGACGGTGATCGAGATGAACCCCCGGGTGTCGCGCTCCTCGGCCCTGGCCTCGAAGGCCACCGGCTTTCCCATCGCCAAGGTGGCGGCCAAGCTGGCGGTGGGCTACACCCTGGACGAGCTGCTGAACGACATCACCGGGGTGACCCCGGCCTCGTTCGAACCGACCATCGATTACGTGGTCACCAAGATCCCGCGCTTCACCTTCGAGAAGTTCCCCGGCGCCGATCCCATGCTCACCACCAGCATGAAGTCGGTGGGCGAGGCCATGAGCATCGGCCGCACCTTCCAGGAAAGCCTGCAAAAGGGCCTGCGTTCCATGGAAACCGGCCTCACCGGCCTGAATGAGGTGGAGATCGAGGGCGCCGAGGGCGGCAAGAACAAGGATGCGGTGAAGGCCGCGCTGTCGCAGCCGCGCGCCGACCGTCTGCTGGTGATCGCCCAGGCCTTCCGCTTCGGGCTGTCGGTGGCCGAGGTGCAGGCCTGCTCGGCCTACGATCCCTGGTTCCTGGAGCAGATCAAGGAGATCGTCGACGAAGAGGCGGTCTTGAAGGCCAAGGGCCTGCCCATCGACGCCCCCGGCATGCTGCGGGTGAAGAAGATGGGCTTCTCGGACGAGCGCCTGTCGGAGCTTTCGGGCAAAACCCTGGTGGAAACCGCCTTCCGCCGCGAGGTGCTGAACGTGCACCCGGTGTTCAAGCGCATCGACACCTGCGCCGGCGAGTTCCCCTCCAAGACGCCCTACATGTATTCCTGCTACGAGGGGGACGGTATTTCCGCCCCCGACTGCGAATCCGATCCCACCGACCGCGAGAAGGTGGTGATCCTGGGCGGCGGTCCCAACCGCATCGGCCAGGGCATCGAGTTCGATTACTGCTGTGTGCATGCCGCCTACGCCCTGTCGGAGGCCGGGACCGAGACCATCATGGTCAACTGCAACCCGGAAACCGTCTCCACCGACTACGACACCTCGGACCGCCTCTATTTCGAGCCGCTGACCGCCGAAACCGTGATCGAGCTGGTGCGCAAGGAGCAGAGCCGGGGCAAGGTCAAGGGGGTGATCGTGCAGTTCGGCGGCCAGACGCCGCTGAAACTGGCCGCCGCCCTGGAAAAGGCCGATATCCCCATTCTCGGCACCTCGCCCGACGCCATCGATCTGGCCGAGGACCGCGAGCGCTTCCAGCAGCTGCTGCAGGGGCTTAATCTGCGCCAGCCGGCCAACGGTCTGGCCATGTCGCTGGAGGAAGCCAAGGCGGTGGCCGATCAGATCGGCTATCCGGTGGTGATCCGTCCCTCCTACGTGCTGGGCGGCCGGGCCATGCGCATCGTGCACGATGCCTCGGGCCTGGAACGCTACATGAAGGATGCGGTGCTGGTGACCGGCAAGAACCCGGTGCTGATCGACCGCTATCTCTCCGACGCCACCGAGGTGGACGTGGACTGCCTGGCCGATGGCACCGATGTGTTCGTGGCCGGCATCATGGAGCATATCGAGGAGGCGGGCATCCATTCGGGCGATTCCGCCTGTTCGCTGCCGCCCTATTCGCTGTCGCCCGCCATCATCGCCGAGATCAAGCGCCAGACCGGCCTGATGGCCAAGGCATTGAAGGTGGTCGGGCTGATGAATGTGCAGTTCGCCGTCAAGGACGACGATCTCTACGTTCTGGAAGTGAACCCGCGCGCCAGCCGCACCGTGCCCTTCGTCGCCAAGGCCACCGGCCTGCCCATCGCCAAGATCGCCGCCCGCATCATGGCCGGGGAAAGCCTGGCCTCGTTCCAATTGGTGGAAACGCCGCTGGAGCATGTGGCGGTGAAGGAGGCGGTGTTCCCCTTCGCCCGCTTCCCCGGCGTCGATATCCTGCTGGGGCCGGAAATGAAGTCCACCGGCGAGGTCATGGGCATCGACCGCGACTTCCCGCGCGCCTTCGCCAAATCGCAGCTGGGCAGCGGCTGCCGCCTGCCGTTGGAGGGCACCGCCCTGCTGTCGGTGCGCGACGGCGACAAGGCCGGCATCGTCGCGGTGGGCAAAAGCCTGATGCGCCTGGGCTTCAAGGTGATCGCCACCGCCGGCACCGCCGCCACCCTGCGCGAGCATGGGGTGGAGGTGACGGTGGTCAACAAGGTGCTGGAAGGGCGCCCGCACTGCGTCGACGCCATGCTGTCGGGACAGGTGCAGCTGGTGGTCAACACCACCGAGGGGGCGCAGGCGGTGGCCGACAGCTTCTCGATCCGCCGCACGGCGCTGACCCGCAACATTCCCCACTACACCACGGTGGCCGGGGCTTCGGCGGCGGTGGACGCCATCGAGGCCTTGCGTGGCGGCGCACTTGATGTTGCGCCGTTGCAGTCGTATTTTAAATCCTCGTTTTAGGGGAATCCGGCGGCGGCGCAGGCCGCCGCCGCTTTTGTCTTTCTCATATCAGGACGATCGGATGGAAAAAATCCCGATGACTCCGGGTGGCTTGACCATTCTGGAGGACGAGCTGCGGCAGATGAAGACGGTGGAGCGTCCGGCGGTGATCCGGGCCATCGCCGAGGCGCGTGAGCATGGCGATCTGTCGGAAAACGCCGAATATACCGCGGCGCGCGAGCGTCAGGGCTTTATCGAGGGCCGTATTACCGAGCTGGAGGATATCATCAGCCGGGCCCAGGTGATCGATGCCTCGACCCTGTCGGGCGATATGGTGCGTTTCGGCGCTACCGTGACCCTGGCCGACGAGGACAGCGACGAGGAGCCGGTCTACCAGATCGTCGGCGCCCACGAGGCCGATATCCGCTCGGGGCGGCTTTCGGTGCATGCGCCGCTGGCCCGCGCCCTGATCGGCAAGCATATCGGCGACACCGTCGAGGTCAGCACGCCCGGCGGCTCGAAAAGCTACGAGATCGTGGACGTGCGTTTCTTATAAGGCCAACGGCCTTGACCATGACATAAGGGCCGGCTCCCCCCTGGGAGCCGGCCCTTATGATTTCGGCGCCTGGCCGTCTTCGGATCAGCCGACGATTTCGGTCTGGGCGAAGAAGAAGGCGATCTCGATATTGGCGTTTTCCAGCGAATCCGAGCCATGCACCGAGTTGGCTTCCACCGATTCGGCGAAGTCGGCGCGGATGGTGCCGGGAGCGGCATTGGCCGGGTTGGTGGCGCCCATGATCTCGCGGTTGCGCAGCACGGCGTTTTCGCCTTCCAGAACCTGCACCACCACCGGGCCAGAGGTCATGAAGTCGACCAGTTCGCCGAAGAAGGAGCGCTCGGCATGCACGGCGTAGAACTTGCCGGCCTGTTCCTTGGTCAGGCGCAGGCGCTTCTGGCCGACGATGCGCAGACCGGCATCCTCGAAGCGGGCGTTGATCTTGCCGGTCAGGTTGCGGCGGGTGGCATCGGGCTTGATGATCGACAGGGTACGCTCAATGGCCATGTTGTCTTGTCCTCGTCTAGGGTAATGGCAGTGTCTTGAAGAAGGCGTGGGGCCGGCCGCAAGCCTGCCTGCGGCTTTTTTTCCCTCATCCCGCTCCCCGGCGGAATTTGGCGCGTTATACTCCGTTGTGACGTCGCTGGCAACGTTCCGGTTCATGACAATGGTCATATGGCGGCGCGGGCCAGATCGCCGTGGCGAAAACGGCGGGAAAACGCTACTGTTGCGCCGTAAACCGCCGCGCTCCAGGGGCAAAGGCGGTTTTGTTGTGATGTCCGACGCCGCGGCACTCTGAAAAATGAAGAAAAAAACTGAAACAGCGGAAACCTTGACGCGGGAAGAGCGTCAGGTGGCGATTACCCTGCGCTCGGCCCGCGATGTGCTGGGCGAGATCGAAACCCATCGCGCCACGTTGAGCGATGAACGGCAAAATCATCAGGTGCGGCGCGACGCCAAGCACGATCTGATCGATGCCTCGGAGCGGCTGTGCAATCTGCTGGGGCTGGCGGTCTATCAGATCGCCAACAGCCCCGACGGCGCCTTTCAGGCCCGCATGAAGGCGCTGATGGACGATCTGCGCACCCGCCTGCTCGACATGGGCACCAGCCTGATGTTCGAGAAGATGAGCCGCATCAAAAGCCGGGCCGAGGATGTGCTGGAAAGCAACAGCTACCCCATCGGCCTGGCCGCCAAGCTCGATATGGCCTTTTCCGGTATTCTCGACAATCTGAAGACCCTGGGGGCCTTCGATCGCCTGAAGGATGATCAGCAGGGCCTGGTGGAGGCCACCGGCCAGGATATCCGCAGCCTGATCGAGATCGAGCAGGATCTGGGCATCATGCGCGAGATCAAGCAGAGTAAGAAAGCGTAATTGCCCGGCGTGATTTTAACGTCTGGCGCGTAAAGCCGGGGCGGCGGCCATTGTTCCGCCCCTATACCCATGATATCCTTGCGGACATTCCATCCCAGTCTGATCCGGGGGAATTATGGGGAGATGCGTGGCATCTGTCCGCCGGGCCATCAGTTGGGAGTGGCAGATTAAGGAGGACATCCGACATGAACTTCTCGCATCTGGATCCCGACGCCCTGATCGCCCTGGGGTTCCTGGGCTCCATTCTGGTCATTACCGTGGGGTTGTTCGCATTCGTGCTGACCCGTAAAGGCCGCCGCTGAGGTTTCACCTGCAGGCCGAGATGTTTCGGATAAACGCGAACCGGTTTCCGGTTCGCGTTTTTTTTGCGTGCGCCCGCGGCAGCTTTTGCCGCCACGATTCCGCTGGCGGGCAAAAAATTCCGTGTAAAATGAAGCGGATATCAGGAAAAGCGCCATTTTTTCCACGGCATGCGCCTTGCTTTGCCCTTCCCGGAAAAGCCATTTGGGAAGGAGCTCGCCATGGCCCGTCATTTTCGTTCCGAGGATCAGCGCCGGTTAACCACCGCCGAGATTCTCTACCAGACGCCGGGGCGCCCGCATCTTATTCAAAGCTTCGTCTGGCAGGATTACGACAGCGCGCCCGATTATCCCGAACTGACGCGGTTTTTGCGGTTCTGGTCCGGCCAGTTCGATGTGACCCTGCATTCGGTCAGCCTGGCCAGCCAGGAAAAGCCGATGCCGCCGGACGCCAACTATATGGGCTATTCCTTCGGGGTGCACTGACCCGGCCATCCCTGTGGGGGGGGAGACGCCGTCTTATGATGCGCGGGTCAAGCCCGCGCATGACGACAAGAGGGGCGGACGACGACAAAAGGGCCTCGGCGCCACAGCTCCTCCCTTAAGCCGTCTTGGCCGGGCTTGACCCGGCCATCCATGTGTGGGGGAGACGCCGTCTTATGATGCGTGGGGCAAGCCCGCGCATGACGACAAGAGGGGCATGCCGCTCTGCGGATGACGACAAAGGGGCCTCGCCGCCCAAGGAGCATGCTTCAAGACAGCGTGGAAAACGCTATTCTGGTGACGTGACGGGGTGGCCGGTTGGTCTCAATGGGCCAGGAAGCCGTCGATTTCCGACTGGACCAGGATCTTGGTGCTGCCGTGGATGACGGCGCTGGCCACATCCATCAGTTTTTGCACCCCGTGCGAGGCCTCGCTGCAAATGTAGCGCAGCTGGTCGGCATCGCCGCCTTCCAGCACTTCGGCGATGCGCAGGATGGAGGCCGCCACCAGGCTGTTCATCTGGCCGATCACCTCTTCGAACGGCACGCGGTATTTCGAGGGCACGTGGTCGTAGGCCTCGATGGCCAGGGCGCGGTCGCGGAACTGGCTGTCGCGGAAATGGTCCTGATAGCTTTTGGGCGACCAGGCCTGGGCCTCCTCCAGGCAGTCGGGCATATCGGGAATCATTTCGAGCATCATGATGATCTCGTTGAAATGATTCAGGTAATCGGTGGCAAGCAGGGTTTGCGGGTTGATATTCGTACCCACGGCCTTGTCGCTGAAGGCGATGAAGCCGGCCTGTTCCTCGGGCAGGATCCCGTCCAGTTCCAGTCCGTCCATCATGCAGAAGTCACCCGTTTTTCCCTCTTATCCCGGTTCAAGGATAAAGCTTTGCCGGCCCGCCATCAATCATCCTGGGATGACGAATGTTAAAATCACTCCCGCCCCCGGTGATAGGGGTGGTTGGCCAGGATGCATTCGGCCCGGTAGAGCTGTTCGGCCAGCAGGCCGCGCACCAGCATGTGCGGCCAGGTCATGCTGCCGAAGGACAGCAGCATGTCGGCGCGGCCGCGCACCCGTTCGTCGTGGCCGTCGGCGCCGCCGATGAGAAAGGCGATGCAGGCGCGGCCCTCGTCGCGCCAGCCGCGCAGGCGTTCGGCGAAGGCGGGGCTGCTTTGCGGCCTGCCGCGTTCATCAAGGGCCACGATCACCGCTCCGGCGGGCACCTGGGCCAGCAGCAGCTCGGCTTCGCGGGCCATGCGTTCGGCCACCGGCAGCGGGCGCTTTTCCTCCACCTCCTTCAAGGCCAGCGGCCAGCCCAGGCGGCCCTGATACTGTTCGAACAGGGCGCGTTCGGGGCCGGCCTTGCCCTTGCCGACGGCGGCCAGGATCAGGCGCATGCCGGGATCAGTCCAGGGGGGTGATCACGGGCTCGGCGCGTTCCGGGGTTTTCAGGCCCCACATGCGTTCCAGGCCGTAGAAGCTGCGCACCTCGGGGCGGAACAGATGCACCACGATATCGCCGGCGTCGATCAGCACCCAGTCGCCCTGGGTTTGTCCTTCGACGGAGACCGGCAGGCCGAGATGCTTCAGCTTGAAATGCAGATGGTCGGCCATGGCGGCCACCTGGCGCTGCGAACGGCCCGAGGCGATGACCAGATGATCGGCCACCGACGAGCGGCCGCGCAGGTCGACCACCAGGATATCGTCGGCCTTGTCGTCTTCCAGCGAGGCGGTGACGGTGGCGACCACCTGATCGGGATCGAGCGGTTGGGGAAGGGGGGCGGTAATGGCTTTATGCTCCAGGGTCATGCGTGAACGAAATCCGGTGAAAGGCCTTGACGGCGCAAGGCGGTGGCCGAGGCGGGGTGGCGCCGCTGATGCAGGAACACCCAGGCCGGCGGCGGATCGGCGGCCAGCAGCCTGGCCCGCCGGGGCGGGCGGCGCGAGGACCGGAAACGCGTGCCCGCCTTGCCGGCCAGGGCCTGAAAAGAATATGGACTGCGGTCGAAAACCGCAATGGGCACGCGGTGGAAGATCTGTTCCCAGCGTTCCCAGCGGGGAAACTGCGCCAGATTGTCGGCCCCCATCAGCCACACGAAGCGCCGCGCCGGAAAACGGCGGCACAGCGCCGCCAGGGTATCGGCGGTATAGCGGGTGGCCAGACGGCTTTCCAGGCCGGTGACGCGGATGGCCGGATGGCGGGCGCGGGCGCGGGCGCGGGCCAGCCGCGCCGCCAGCGGCGCCATGTCCCGCGCCGCTTTCAACGGATTCTGCGGGCTGACCAGCCACCACACCTCGTCCAGCCCCAGGGCGGCCAGGGCGGCCAGGCTGATGTGGCGGTGGCCGTCGTGGGCCGGGTTGAACGAGCCGCCCAGCAGGCCGACACGGCGGCGCAGGCGGTCGCCCCAGGGGTTGGGGGGCAGGGCCATGGCGTCAGGGACGGGTTTGGCCGGCGCCGCGCACCACATATTTGAAGGTGGTGAGCTGTTCCACCCCCACCGGGCCGCGCGCATGCATCTTGCCGGTGGAAATGCCGATCTCGGCCCCCATGCCGAATTCGCCGCCGTCGGCGAACTGGGTCGAGGCGTTGTGCAGCACGATGGCGCTGTCCACCCCGGCGAAGAAGGCGGCGGCGGCGGCCTCGTCATCGGTGATGATGCTTTCGGTGTGGTGCGAGCCGTAGCGCTCGATATGGGCGATGGCGCCTTCCACGCCGTCCACCAGCTTCACCGAGAGGATGGCGTCGAGATATTCCGTGCTCCAGTCCTCGTCGCTGGCCGGGCGCACGCGGGGATCCACGGCCTGCACATCGGCATCGCCGCGCACCTCGCAGCCGGCGGCCAGCAGATCCTCGACCAGGGGCGCCAGATGGCTGGCGGCGGCCTTGCGGTCCACCAGCAGGGTTTCGGTGGCGCCGCAGATGCCGGTGCGGCGCATCTTGGCGTTCACCACCACCTTGCGGGCCATGGCCAGATCGGCGGCGCCGTCCACATAGGTGTGGCAGATGCCGTCCAGATGCAGGAACAGCGGAATGCGCGAATCCGCCATCACCCGTTCGATCAGCGAGCGGCCGCCGCGCGGCACGATCACATCGACGCTGTCGTTCATGCGCAACAGGATGCCGACGGCGGCGCGGTCGGCGGTGGGCACCATCTGCAGGGCGGTTTCCGGCAGTCCGGCGGCGGCCAGCCCCTCGCGCAGGCAGGCCAGGATGGCGCGCGAACTGTTCAGGCTTTCCGAGCCGCCGCGCAAAATGGCGGCGTTGCCCGATTTCAGGCACAGGGCGCCGGCATCGGCGGTGACGTTGGGGCGGCTTTCATAGATGATGCCGATCACGCCGAACGGCACGCGCACGCGGGCGATGTCGAGGCCGTTGGGACGCTGCCAGCGGGCGATTTCCCGGCCCACCGGATCGGGCAGGGCGGCGATGTCCTCCAGGCCTTTGGCCATGGCTTCGATACGGGCGTCGTCCAGGCGCAGGCGGTCCAGCAGGGCGGCGCTCAGGCCCTTGTCCTGTCCGGCCCGCATGTCGAGGGCGTTGGCGGCCTTGATGGCCCCGGCCTCGCGGCGCAGGGCGGCGGCGCCCCGCAACAGGGCGGTGCTTTTGCCGTCGGCGCCGGCGCGGGCCAGCAGGCGGGCGGCGGCGCGGGCGTCCTGGCCCAGCCGGGTCATCAGGGCCAGCAGATCGGCGGAGTCTTGTGTCATCAGTCCAGCACCATATCGTCGCGGTGAATGAGAACATCGGGGCCGCGATAGCCCAGAAGCCGTTCAAAATCGGGGCTCTTGTGGCCGATGATCAGGCGGGCATCCTCGGCGGAATAGGCCGAGAGACCGCGCGCCACCGCCCGCCCCTCGGGCGAAAGCACCACCACGGTATCGCCCTTCTGGAAATCGCCCTCCAGCGCCGTCACCCCGGCGGGCAGCAGGCTGCCGCCCTTTTTCAGGGCGCGCTGGGCGCCGGCATCCACCGTTAAGCTGCCCTGCGGCTTGACCGACCCGGCGATCCATTGCTTGCGCGCCGTCAGCGGTTCGTCGTGCGGATGAAACCAGGTGCAGCGCCCGCCCTCTTCCAGGGCGCGCAAGGGGTGCAGGGGGCTGCCCAGGGTGATGGCCATGCGGCAGCCGGCGGCCAGGGCGATGCGCGCCGCCATCAGCTTGGTGACCATGCCGCCGGTGCCGTGGCTGCTGCCGGGATCGCCGGCCATGGCCTCGATTTCGGCGGTCAGCTCATGCACATGGGGGATGAAGCGGGCCGTGGCATCCTGGCGGGGATTGGCGGTGTAAAGGCCGTCGATATCGGACAGCAGCACCAGGGTGTCGGCGCCGATCATCTGGGCGACGCGGGCGGCCAGACGGTCGTTGTCGCCAACGCGGATCTCGGCGGTGGCCACGGTGTCGTTCTCGTTGATCACCGGCACGGCGCCCAGCCGCAGCAGGGTATCCAGGGTGTTGCGGGCGTTGAGATAGCGGCGGCGGTTTTCGGAATCGTCCAGCGTCAGCAGCACCTGCGCCACGCTGAGGGCATGGCGGGCCAGGCTTTCCTGATAGGCATGGGCCAGACGGATCTGGCCGGCGGCGGCGGCGGCCTGTTTCTCGTCCAGGCGCAGCGGCCCCTTGCCCAGGGCCAGCTGGCGGCGTCCCACCGCCACCGCGCCCGAGGTGACCACGATCACCTCGATGCCGCGGGCGCGCCAGGCGGCCAGATCGTCGGCCACGGCATCCAGCCAGGGGCGGTTGATCTCGCCATTGTCATCGACCAGAAGCGACGAGCCGATCTTGAGGACCAGACGACGGGCTCCGGTCAGGGGAGTCATGCTTCCTCTCCCTCGTCGCCGCCCTCGTCCGCAAGGTCGAAATACCAGCCGCTGAAGGCCATGTCGCCCTCGCCGCCCTCGTCGTCGCCGTCAAGGGCGGGGCGCCAGCTGCCGGTCTTGCCGGTGCCGCCGGTGGCCTCGGCGGCCAAAGGCCCGGTACCGTGTTCGGTGCGGCTGGCCTTGATGGGGGCCAAAAGGGCGTAGAGCACATCTTTCAGGCCGATGCCGGCGGCGCCCGACAGCGGCAGCACGGTGGCGCCGCTGGCCTCGGCCAGGGCGGCCATCTTGTTCTCGATTTCCTCGGGCAGCAGGGCGTCGCACTTGTTCAGGGCCACCACCTCGGGCTTTTCGGCCAGACCGCCGCCATAGGAGGCCAGTTCGCCCCGCACCACGCGGTAGGCCTCGGCCACATCCTCTTCGGTGCCGTCGATCAGATGCAAAAGCACGCGGCAGCGCTCGATATGGCCGAGGAAACGGTCGCCCAGGCCGGCGCCCTCGTGGGCGCCCTCGATCAGGCCGGGAATGTCGGCGATGATGAATTCCTCTTCGCCCACATGCGCCACACCCAGATTGGGGTGCAGGGTGGTGAAGGGATAATCGGCGATCTTGGGGCGGGCGTGGGTGACCGCCGACAGGAAGGTGGACTTGCCGGCATTGGGCAGCCCCACCAGACCGCAATCGGCGATCAGCTTCAGGCGCAGCCACACCCAGGCCTCCTGGCCCGGCCAGCCCACATCGCCGCGGCGCGGCGCCTGATTGGTCGAGGTTTTGTAATGGGCGTTGCCGAAGCCGCCGTCGCCGCCGCGCAGCAGCTGCTGGCGCTGTCCGGCATGGGTCAGGTCCAGCAGCACCTCTTCGCGGTCCTCGCTCAGGATCTGCGTGCCCACCGGCACCTTCAGCACCAGATCGCGGCCCGAGGCGCCGGTACGGTTGCGGCCCTGGCCGTGATCGCCCTTGGGGGCCTTGAAATGCTGCTGATAGCGGAAATCGATCAGGGTGTTGAGGTTATCGACGCATTCCACGTAAACGTGGCCGCCGCGCCCGCCGTCGCCGCCGTCGGGGCCGCCGAATTCGATATATTTCTCGCGCCGGAAGCTGACGGCGCCGGCGCCGCCGTCACCGCTTTTGACGAAGATCTTGGCTTGATCGAGGAACTTCATGGGGGCCGCCGCTTCAGGGAACGAGGAAAACAAATAAGGGGAAAACTAAAAAGGGGAATGGTCAAGACCATTCCCCTTTTCAACAGGCAGCGTTTGGGGAGGGGGCCTTAGGCCGCCGGCTCCACCGAAACGTAGGTGCGGCCCAGCGCCTTGGTGGTGAAGGTCACGCGGCCTTCAGCCTTGGCGAACAGGGTGTGGTCGGTGCCCATGCCGACGTTGGCGCCGGGATGGAACTTGGTGCCGCGCTGACGCACGATGATGTTGCCGGGGATCACGGCTTCGCCACCGAACTTCTTGACGCCGAGACGGCGGCCTTCCGAGTCGCGGCCGTTGCGGGAGCTGCCGCCAGCTTTTTTATGAGCCATGTTTCAAACTCCTAGAATGGCTGGAAGGATCAGGCGTTGATGCCGGTGATGCGCAGAACGGTGAGGTCCTGGCGATGACCCTTCTTACGCCGATAGTTCTGACGGCGCTTCTTCTTGAAAATGATCACCTTCTCGCCACGGGTGTGCTCCACCAGGGTGGCGGTGACGCTGGCGCCGGCCACAACCGGGGCGCCGACCTTGTCGCCGACCATCAGAACCTGATCGAGAGTGACGGTGTCGCCGGCCTGGCCCGGCAGCTTTTCGACGAGGATCACGTCGTTAGCGGCGACCTTGTATTGCTTTCCGCCGGTCTTGATGACTGCGAACATGTCTTTCTACCACTTTCCACAAACGGAACCCAGCGGACCTTTGCGGACCGCGGCGAGAGGGCGGAAATATACCCAGACGGTTTCCAGAGTCAACAAAGAATCTTCGCGCTTCCGCTGATGAAAGCTCTTGCGCCTCCCGGCCGCTTCGACTATTTTCCCGTCTCCCCGAGCGGAGAGGTGCCGGAGCGGTCGATCGGGGCGGTCTCGAAAACCGTTGTACCTTCGCGGGTACCGTGGGTTCGAATCCCACCCTCTCCGCCACTCAAATAAAAGAGCCACCCTCCCGGGTGGCTTTTTTATTGAAGTGCTGGCCGGGGAACGTCAGGTGGCCTTGGCGGTTTCGGCATTGCGCAGCAGGAAGCGCTGCAGCTTGCCGCTGGGGGTTTTGGGCAGCTCGCTCACGAAGGTGATCTCGCGCGGGTAGGCATGGGCCGACAGGCGCTTTTTCACGAACTGGCACAGTTCCTCGGCCAGGGCGTCGGTTCCCTGCAGGCCGGGGCGCAGGATGACGAAGGCCTTGACGATTTCGGTGCGTTCGGGGTCGGGCTTGCCGATCACCGCGGTTTCGATCACCGCCGGATGTTCCAGCAGGGCGCTTTCCACGTCGAACGGGCCGATACGGTAGCCCGACGAGGTGATGACGTCGTCGGCGCGGCCGACGAAGCTGATATGGCCGTTGGCTTCCAGTTCCACGGTATCGCCGGTGCGGTAATAGCCGTTGCGGATGGCCGGCGTGGGCTGCCGCCAGTAGCCCGAGAGCCAGAGCAGCGGCGAACGGGCGATATCCACCGCCAGCACGCCGGGCTGGTTGGGCGGCAGTTCGCGGTCGTCGTCGTCCAGCACGCAGACGCGGTGGCCGCGCAGGGCCAGCCCGGCCGAGCCCAGCAGCACATCATGGGCCAGACCGTGATGGTTGTTGACCACCATGCCCAGTTCGGTCTGGCCGTAGTGATCGTGGATGGTTGCCGCGAGATGTTCGTCGAACCAGCGGATCACCTCGGGGTTCAGCGGTTCGCCGGCGCTGCTGACGGCGCGTAAGGCCCCCTTCACCGGGGCGGCGGCCTCGGGGCCGGCGGCGATGAGCAGGCGGTAGGCGGTGGGGGCGCCGGCCAGATTGGTGATGCCGTGCTCGCGGATGATGCGGTAGGTGCTTTCCACCGTGAAGGGGCCGTCATAGAAGGTGGTGGCATGGCCCAGGGCCAGCGGTCCGGTCACGGCGTAATAAAGGCCGTAGGCCCAGCCGGGATCGGCGATGTTCCAGAATTTGTCCTCGGGCCGCAGGTCCACGGCGTCGCTCATATAAAGACGGAAATTGATCAGCGCCTTCAGGGGCACCGGTACGCCCTTGGCGGGGCCGGTGGTGCCCGAGGTGGACATCATCAGGAACAGATCGTCGCCGCCGCGCGGCACCGGGGTGAAATCGGCGGGCTGGATCGCCAGTTCGGCATGCAGATCGACACAGCCCGCCGGGGCGGTTTCCCCTTTGTCGGCCCGCAAGGCCAGAGCCACCGGCGGCCTGTCCTTGACATCGCTCAGCTTGGCCAGATTGGCGGGATCGGTGACCAGCAGCTTGGCGCCGCTCATGCCCAGGCGATGTTCCACCGCCTTGGGGCCGAAGGCGGTGAACAGCGGCTGATAGACGGCGCCGGCCCGCCAGGTGCCGAGGATGGTCACCAGCAGATCGGGGGTGCGCGGCAGCATGCCGGCCACCACATCGCCGGGTTTGATGCCCCGGGCGGTGATGAAGCGGGCGAAGCGGGCCGACAGATCGCGCAGCTGGCGGAAGGTCAGGGTGGCGCGGCGGCCGTCGTGGCTTTCCCAGTCCAGGGCCGGGCGGTCGGGGCCGTCGGCCCAGCGGTCGCAGCATTCGATACAGGCGTTGAGGCCGCCGTTCAGGCTGCCGGAGAGATGGGCGGCAACGTCGTCGAGCCGGAAGGTGGCGACGGCATCGGCATAGGTGGGGCGGGTCATGGGGGCTCCTCTCCCGTGGATCGTTGGATGGGCGTTCGCCTCGTTGGCCGCTGACTATAAAAGGGGGGAGGAGCGGCCACCATGTCCGCAGCGCTTAAGGGGGCTGGCGGCTTTTGCCATGTTTTCCCTGTTCAGGGCTGGCGCAGCACCACATGGCCGCTCATGCCGGCCAAAAGTTCGGGGTGCTGACCGATCAGGCGGCCTTCCACGCTGAAGGTGCCGCCGCCCTGTGTATCGGCGGCTTGCATGGCGGTGACGGCGGCCTCGTAGCCGAGGCCGGTTTCGCTCACGGCCAGATGGAAGCGGTCACCCACCTTGAGCAGGCTGCGCCATTGCGCCGGGGCGTGGAAGATCACCTGCAGCGCCGCATCATCCTGCAGGCCGATGAGCGGGGCGCCGCGGCGGACAGGCTGGCGGGGCCGCACCTTCAACAGGGTGATCCGTCCGGCGAAGGGGGCGCGGGCCACACACTGCCCCGCCCGGGCGCGGGCGGCGCCGAGGCGGGCGCGCAGCCGGCGCAGCTCCGCCTTCGACGCGGCGGCGGCCAGGGCGGCGCGGGCCTGGGCCAGGGCGGCGTTCCGCCTGTCGCAGCGCAGGCTCAGCAGCGGCTGGCCGCGGCGGACCCGATCGCCGGGCTTGGCCGAAATCCGCGCCACCCGGCTGCGGAAGGGGCTGTCGAGGATGACCTGATGCACAGACGTCAACCGGGCCGGCAAGCCGGTGTCGGGGGCGGGGTTCGGGGCGGCGGCCAGGGCGGCCAGGGGAAACAGCAGCGCGGCGGCCAGACTGGCCAAACGGAAACGGATCATCCTTGGTCCTTGGCAATGGAGACGGGGAGGGGCGCGGGGAAAAGAAACCGCCAGGTGAGGCGGGCGGTGAGCAGGCCCAGGCCCAAACCGGCCTCGATGTCGCTCAGCCAGTGATAATCGGCGCCCAGCAGGCCGATGCACACCAGCAGCACCGGCAGCGGCCACACCAGCCGCCAGCGGGGGGCGGCCCGCCACAGCGCCGCCATGGGGGCGCTGATGGCGGTGGCGTGGCCCGAGGGGAAGGAACTCCAGCCCCGGCCGCCATGCAGGGGCGAAAAGGTAAAGACGCCGTTGGCGATCCACGAGGGATTATGTTCGATCCAGGTTTCCGGCCAGGTGCGGCCGCACAGATATTTGAGCTGTTCCTTGAAGGCCAGGGCGATCAGGGTGGCCAGGGCGGCGGCCAGCACGGCGCGCCAGCGGGGCGCCAGCGGAGCGGGGCGGCGCCAGGCCAGCAGTATCAGGGCCAGGCAGGCCAGCGGCGCCGGCAGATCGGCCAGCCGGGTCAGGCCGCGGAACAGGCCGTGGCTGTCGGGGTGCTGGTGCAGCCAGGTGGCCAGCGGCCGGTCGGCCCACCGCAGAGTGGCCAGGATCAGAGCGACCCACAGGGCGGGCAGCAGAAAAGGGCGGAGGCGGGGCATGGAAGGCTCTGTCCAGACGGGGCGGAAATAAAAAAGCCAGCCCGCAGGCTGGCATTTTTTGGAAACGCGAGTCAAATGAACAGAGGGCTTTCTTTAGCGCACGAACACCTGAACTTCGCCGTCGCTGGCGGTGGCGCTGCTGGCCTGCGACAGGCGCAGGCGGTCGGAGGGCAGGCCCATCTGGGTCAGCGAGCGGGCCACCGACTGGGCATTGCGCACGGCGGCGGTTTCGCCCAGGGCGGCGGTGCCGGGCGGGCCTTCGGTGGGGGTCATGGCCACCACTTCGAACACGGCGCCGGGGCGGCGGCTCAAGGCCCCCTTCACGGCGGTGTAGAGGGCGTCTTCATAATGGACGTTGGGGCGGTCGAAATGGATCACCACCAGCGGCCGATCGATGGAGGAGGACACCGGCGAGGCCGAGAAGGGCGAAACCGGGGCGATATCGGCGCGGATCGGGGTCAGCGAGGTGCCGTAGAGCTGGCCGTTTTTCACCGACACCGCCAGGGTGTTGAGGTTCAGGCGCTCGTTGGTCAGATACTGCTGCTGGCGCTGGGAATCGGCGGAAAGCTCGGTCAGCAGCCGCTGGATCAGGATGGTGGTGCCGTTGGCGTCGTCTTCCAGGATGCGCAGCTGGCGGTGATCCTCGTCGACGGCGCCCGACAGCGAGCGGGCGGCGCGGATGGATTCCAGCAGATAGGCCGCCATGCCCGAGGTGTTCGCCACGTCGGAGGTCAGGCGGTTCATGCCGAGCACATCTTCGTTGATACGGTCCAGCTCGCCCTCGGCCTCGTTCCACTGCTGCACCAGGATCGGATTGCCGGGCGTGGTGCCCACCTGCAGGCGGGCCTCGATGGCGGCGACGGTGCCGTGGAAGCGCTCGGAATCCTGCACGGTCTGGGCGCGGATCTGCTGCAGGCGGTCGTTCTGGCCGCTCAAGGTCGATTTCAGCTTGTTCAGGTCGCCGCGCAGGCTTTCCACCTTGGTGCCGACAAAGGTGCCGGTCGAGGCGCCGCCCGAAGAGTCGGTGGCCAGCGGCGACGTGGTGACGTCGGGCTGGGCGGCCACCGGCGCCGCGCTGCTGGCCGTGGCGGTCCCGGTGGGGGACACGGCGGGGAACAGGGCCTCATCGACGAAAGAACATCCGCCAAGAAGCAAAGCCGCGGCCAACGCGGCAGTGTGGGTCATACGAAAGGCCATCGGGCAGGGCACCTTGACTCGCGAGTTATTGTCGATGTGGCCGGTTGGGGTGTGAAGCGCTTCAAACCGTAAAATTTGCTCCCCCGGCAAATCACCGCGGAGTGTACCCAAAGCCCGTTCCTGCCACAAGCCGCTTTCACCATTGATTCGATGGGGGGAATTGTTGAGGATTCGCCCACAGGGCCGGGATGGGGCAAAAAATTTTATGAAGGTGTAAAAAACCTCTTGCCCAGCCGGGGGGGAATCCGTATGTTCCGGGGCCTCGACGGCGGCCTCCTGGTGAGGACGTCGTGGCTGAAAAGCGCCCGTAGCTCAATTGGATAGAGCACCAGACTACGAATCTGGGGGTTGGAAGTTCGAGTCTTTCCGGGCGCGCCAGTAAAGGCCTTGGGGTTATCCCCCAAGGCCTTTGCCAATTCGGTCTCTTGAAAGGGCGCCCGTAGCTCAATTGGATAGAGCACCAGACTACGAATCTGGGGGTTGGAAGTTCGAGTCTTTCCGGGCGCGCCATTTTTCCCTGCTGCAACGCATCGGTGCGGTTTCGTGCTAGAGTGGCGGTTTCTGATGATCCGCCGCGGGGGATGCCCGGCATGGTGCCGTTTTTTCCGCGTTTCCTGTTCAGACGATGGACGCGGGCCCTGCTGGCCCGCCGCGCCGGCCGCCCTCTGTCCGCCGCCTTATCCGCCGTGGCGGCGGATGAGCGGGGGATCAGCCTCGGCGCGGCGGGGGCGGCGCGGCAAAGCCTGGCCTGGGAGGCCATCGACATCATCGCCATCCGCATCGAGGATGGCATGCTGCCCGCGCCCGTCTGGTATATCGGCAACGCCGCGACGCTGCTGCGCATTCCCAACACGGCCGATGGTTTGACGGCGCTGTTCGACGGCGGCTTCGCGCGCCATCTCGCCGGATACGAGGCCGGGGCGGCGGGGGCCGTCATCGCCGCGGCCATGGCGGCCATGGCGGGCACCTTCGTGGTGTGGCGCCGGCCGTCGGCGGCGGCGGGCGGCGGACACTGATTTCCTCTTGTGTTCCGCGCCGGGCGGTTTGACAGTAGCCACGGCAAGGGAGGGCGGGGCCCCCCAGGGGCGGAGGATGAAACGGATTATGCGCGGCCTGGGCCGGATGCTGATGATCATGATGACGGCGGTGTCGCTGGCGGCCTGCTCCCTGGCGGGGCCGCCGTCCGCCGCGCCCCGCGCCGCCGTTCCGCCGCCGCCGCCCCGGCGCCCGCCGCCGCCCGTCGTGCCGCGCCCGGCGCCGGTTCCCTCAAGCTCGCCCGATCAGCTTTTGGGCCTCGATGAAGCCGGGGTCGCCGCCCTGCTGGGGCGGCCGGGCCTGACGCAGGCGCGCGATATGGGCCGCCTGTGGCGCTATCGCCGGGGCCACTGCGTGCTGGCCCTGATCTTTTATCCCGAGGTGGAGGGCGGCGCCCTGCGGGTGGCCAGCTATGATTTCGAGCATGGCCGCCGCAAAAGCTGCTGGCGGCGGCTGCGGGCGGCGGGCGGACGGCATGTCCGCTGAGGCGCCGCCGCTGATCGCCCTGGTGGACGACGATGCCCTGTTCCGCGAAACCCTGGGCGGCAATCTGGCCGACGCCGGCTACGGCGTGAGCGAATGGCCCGACGGCGAGCGGTTTCTCGCCGCCGTCGCCGCCGGTCTGCGCCCGGCGCTGGTGCTGCTGGACTGGAAGATGCCGGGCCTGAACGGCATCGAGGTGCTGCGCCGCCTGCGCGATGGCGCCCTTCCCTGTCCGGTGATTTTCCTCACCGTGCTGAGCGATCAGATCTTCGAGGAGGCGGCCCTGCAGGGCGGCGCCGTGGATTTTGTGGAAAAATCGCGCAGCTTCGCCATTCTGGAAAAGCGCATCGCCCTCAGCCTGGGGCGGCGCGATCCGCCGCCCGCCGCGCCGCCGCCGCCGGAAGGCCTGACCCTGGATCACGACAGCCGCCGCGCCGCCTGGCGGGGACGGCCGCTGGAACTGACGGTGGGCGAATTCGCCATGGTGGCGGCGCTGGCCGCCCGCCCCGGACGCGACATCAGCTACCGCGATCTTTACGATGCCGGGCGCGGCAAGGGATTTCACGCCGGGGCCGGCGAGGACGGCTACCGCACCAATGTGCGCGCCGCCATCAAGCGCATCCGCGAAAAATTCCGTCAGGTCGATCCGGCCTTCGATCAGATCGGCAACTATCCGGGGTTCGGCTATGTCTGGCAGGTGGATCACCCGAAAGCTTGTTAAGGCGGCGCTGCGCTCGTTCGCCTTCAAACTGGCGGCGGCGGCGCTGATCTTCGCCGTGGTGCCGCTGCTCATCGCCCAGCAGGTGCGTCTGGCCGACCGCCAGCGCGGCGATCTGCTGCTGCATCTCATTCAGGAGCAGGGGCGGCTGGCCGGCGAGGCGCTGTTTCCGCTGCTGGACCGCTTTTCGCCGCGCACGGCGCCGGCGCTGTCCGGCGCCGTGGCCCGGCTGGCGGCGGGCGGCCTGTCGCTGAAACTGCTGTTCCGCCCGGCGGCGGCGCGGGATGGCGCCTTTCTTCTGGTGGCCTCGGCGCCGGAACGCGGACCGGCGGAGGGACCGGCGGCCCTGGCGCGGCTGGCGGCCAGCGGCGTGCTGGCGCCCCTGGCGGCCACCTGCCAGGGGCAAAGCCCGCTGGCCTTGCGCCTGCCCGCCGGGAGCGGGGCCCAGGGGCAGGATCTGCTGACCTATCTGGCGCCGCACGCCACGCCGCGCGGCTGCTGGGTGGTGCTGGCGGCCCAGCCCACCGGCAGCCTGCCCGAACGGCTGATCGGCCGGCCCTTCTGGCGCTCGCCCGAGATCCGGGCGGCGGCCTCGATCTATCTGCTGATGGCGGTGCTGGTGCTGTCGATCTTCATCGACGCCTGGCGCAATCTGCAACGCTTCCGCAAGGTGGCCCAGGGCATGGGGCGCAAACCGGCGCCGTCCTTCGCCGAGGGCAACCGCATCCCCGAACTGGCCGAGGTGGCCGCCGGGCTCGATGCCATGGTGGGGGCGCTGTCGCGCTCGGAAACGCTGCTGCGCCAGGCGGCCGAGGAAAACGCCCATGCCCTGAAGGGGCCGCTGGCGGTGATCAGTCAGTCGCTGGAGCCGCTGCGCCGGGCCGTGCCCGAGGCGGACAACCGGGCCCGCCGCAGCCTGGAGGTGATCGGCCAGTCGGTGGAGCGCCTGGATCAGCTGGTGTCGGTGGCCCGGCGCATCGACGAAGCCATCGCCGGGCTGATCGATTGCCCGCGCCAGCCGGTGGCGCTGTCGGCGCTGCTGCGGCGCCTGGGGCAGGGCTATGCCCGGCTGGCCGACGAGCGCGGGCTGCGGCTGGACCTGGCGCTGGCCCCCGGCCTTGTCGTGGCCGGCAGCGAGGAGATGCTGGAAACCATCGTCGAGAACCTGCTCGACAACGCCCTGGATTTCGCGCCGGCGGGATCAGGCCTGACCCTGAGCCTGGAGGCCGAGCGGGACCGGCTCCACCTGCGGGTGCGCGATCAAGGGCCGGGCGTGGCGGCGGATCAGCTGGAGCGGATCTTCGGGCGGCATGTGTCGCGCCGCCCCGATCAGGACGGCGGCGCGCATTACGGCCTGGGCCTGTGGCTGGTGCGGCGCAATGCCGAGGCCATGGGCGGCGGCGCCAGCGCCCGGCGGGCGGCGGGCGGCGGCCTGGAGGTGACGGTCACCCTGCCGCGGTTCTTCGGATAGGCCCCGCGGTCACAGCTTTATCACAGCCTTCTCACCCCGCGATCCCCGGCGGCGGGCTTAGGCTTTGTCCTATCGTTGAGTTTGACCATACGAAGGACAGGTCCCATGAAAACCGCACGTCTTCTTCCCGTCGTTCTGCTGCTGGCCCTGGGGCTGTCGGCCTGCGCCGAGATGACGCCGCGCCAGCAGCGGGCGCTTTCGGGGGGCGCCCTGGGCGCCGCCGGCGGCGCCGCCATCGCCGCCATGACCGGGGGCGCGGTGCTGCCCGGCGCCCTGCTCGGCGGCGGCGCCGGCGCCGCCGTGGGCGCCCTGCTGCCGGGGCGGTGAGCCCTTATACCAACCGCCCAATGAATTGACCGGTTGTATCGTCCCTCGCCGGGCGGCGGCATCCGCCGCCTTGGCCGCTCGCTCAATGCTCGCTGGATACCGGCCAACGAGTCACTTCAATGGTTGGCCGGTATTATACCAACCGGCCAACGAGTCATCTCAACGGTTGGCCGGTCTTACTCCCGCGCGCCGGAGAGGGGCAGTGTCACATGAAAGATGGTGCCCTGGCCGGGCTGGCTGTCGTACCAGATGGCGCCGCCGTGCTTTTGCACGATGCGCTTGCAGATGGCCAGCCCCACGCCGGAGCCGGGATAAACCTGCCTGGCCTGCAGGCGGTTGAAGATTTCGAACACATCCTGGCCGCCGGCATCGATGCCGATACCGTTGTCGGCCACATCCACCTGCCAGGCATCGTCGAGGCGGCGGGCCGAGACGGTGACGCGCGGGGCAACGCCGGGGCGGCGGAATTTAAGGGCGTTGCCGATCAGGTTCTGGAACAGCTGAATCAGCTGGATCTTATCGCCGCGCACCCAAGGCAGATCGGCCAGGGTTACGGCGCCGCCGCTTTCCTGCAGGCTTTCGTGCAGATTGCGCAGGGCGGCCTCGCAGCAGTCTTCCAGCGGCAGAACTTCCTGGCGGCTGCTCTTGCTGTTAACGCGGGAATAGGTCAGCAGATCGGTGATCAGCAGCCGCATATGCTTGGCGGCGTCGATGACGAAACCGGAATATTCGCGCGCCTCTCCGGGCAGGCTTTCGCCCCAGCGCCGTTCCAGCAGCTGGGTGAAGGAGACGATGGTGCGCAAGGGCTCCTGCAGATCGTGCGAGGCGACGTAGGCGAAGCGTTCCAGCTCGGTGTTGGAAACGGTCAGCCGCTCCACCGCATCTTGCAACCGCCGCTCGGTTTTGCTCCGTTCGGTGATGTCGTGCAGCACCAGCACGCCGCCCAGCACGGCGCCGCTCTGATCCAGGATGGGGGCGTGGCTGGCCTCGGCCTCGCGCGGTTCGCCGGGCGGGCGGGGCAGCTCCACCAGGATCTCGGCCTCGCCGGCGCTGCCGGCCTGCTGCCAGGCGGCGGGCAGCCGCGCCGCCAGGGCGGGCAGACAGGCGGCGAAATCCTGCGCCGCCAGCGCGTCGGCGTTGGCCCCCAGCAGGCGGGCGGCGCTGGGATTGCAGCGCAGGATGCGGCCGTCGAGCCCCACCGCCAGCACGCCGTCGGCGATGGCGTCGAGGATGGCGGTGATTTCCTCCTCGTTGCGGCGGTGCTGGCCCACCAGGGCGCCGATGGTGGCGGTCATGGAGTTGATGCCGTCTTGCAGGCGGCCCAGTTCGTCGGCCACCGGCACCTCGATGCGGCTGGACAGATCGCCGTTTTCGATACGCAGCAGCACGTCGAGGGAGCGGTCGAGCCGCCGGGTGATCATGGCGCGGGTCATCAGCAGAATGGCCAGCGAGCCCAGCACCACGACCAGCCCGGCCAATGCCAAGCCGCGCAGGATGATGGCCAGGCGCTGATGATTGATCTCGGCGCTGTTCACCGTGAGGCGCAGGATGTAAAGCGGCGCGCCGTTCGCCGCCCGCAGCAGCGCGGTATAGGAGAGATGATCGTCCCAGGCGCGGAAGCGTTCGCCGCCGCTCCCGGCCGCCCAGGCGGGATCATCGCCGGGCAGACTGGCGGCGCTCTGTCCCAGCAGGGCGGGATCGAGGGCGGCGATCACCCAGCCGCCCTGGCCGATGATCATGGCCTGTTCGCAGGGCACGCCGATGAAGGCGCGCAGCATGGCGCCATCCGACACGGCGCTGATGGGCAGGTTTTCCTGCGCCACCAGCTGCGCGAACAGACGCAGCTGGGCGTGCAGGCGGTCCATCTCGGCCTGGCTGAAGCGCTGCACGTAGAAAAAGCCCAGCAGCCCGCAGGCGATGATTTCGATCAGCAGCACCAGGGTGGCGATGCGGGCGATCAGGCCGAAGCGGGGTTTGTTCATGGCGTATATTGCGGGGTGGCGGACAGGGGTTCCAGCACCGTGTGCCGCTCCTTCTCGTAGAAATTGGCGGCGGGGGATACATGGCCCAGCACCTCCAGCCCCAGTTCCGGGTGATCGGTGCGCGGATGCCAGGTGGCGATATAGGTGCTTTGCTGCAGGTGATGGCTGAGCGGATCCATGACGGCGGCATCATCCTGCATGGCCTCGGCGGGGCTGGCCCGGTACTGCTCCAACTGGCGGATCACGGCGTGAGTGCTGGTGGTGCCGGCCTGGCGCACGGCCTGCAGCAGGGCCTGGGTGGCCAGATAGGCGGTGCGGGTGATATGGCCGGGATAGGGCAGGGTGGAGCGCCCGTAGCGGGCGCGGTAGCGGGCCACGAAGGCGCGGGTGCCCGGGGTTGGAAAGGTCCAGGCCCAGTTGATGCCGAACAGCGGGCGCGGAGTGCCGGGAGCGGGGTAAAGCTCTTCCCAATCCACCTCGCCCACCACCCAGGCGCGCTGGCGCAGCTGCTGGGCCGGGATATGGGAGAACAGGCGGATCTGGTTGTCGCCGCTGATGTTCACCGCCACCACGTCGGAGGGGAGGGCGGCGATTTTGGCCAGCAGGGCGGCGGGATCGCTCAAGGTGGCGGGGGCCATCACCTGCCCCACCACACGGCCGCCATTGGCGGCGATGATGGGCCGCGAGGCCTGGGCGCTGCTGCGGCCCCAGGCGTCGTCCTCGGTCAGCAGCAGCACCCGTTTCGAGGCGGTGCGGTCGAGGGCGTATTTCAGCAGGGTGCGGTTATAGTTGGCGGCGTTGGCGTCGAAGACGAACTTGGTGCGGTGGGCGTTCTCCACCGCCTCCGAGGGCGCCGAGGAATTGGTGTTGATGAAGATCACGCCGTAGCTCTGGCACACCGCCGACATGGCGGCGGCCACATCGGAGCTGATGGCCCCCACCATGAAGGCCACATGGGTGCGCAGGATCAGATCGCGGGCGACGCGGGCGGCCTGGGCCGGATCAAGGCTGGGATCGCGCGAGATCATCACCACCGGGCGGCCCAGCACGCCGCCGGCGGCGTTGGCCTCGTCCACCGCCATCTGGGCGCCGCGGCGGTCGGATTCCGAATGCAGGGCGAAACGGCCGGTGGAGGGGGTGACATGGGCGATGAGCAGCGGATGCGGCGCCTCGGCCGCAAGGGGGCGGGCCGCCAGCAGGGCGATCGTCATCAGAAGAAAAACCGGCAGCCGCCGCATCACCTTGGTTCTATCCTGAAAAACCCGGAACCCGGCAAGGGTATCCCATTTCAGGGCCGATGAAAAACGTCGATTGCCCCGCCGAAGCGAAGTCTTGACCGGTTGTAGTGTCCCTCGCCGGGCGGTGGCATCCGCCGCCTTGGCCGCTCGCTCAAGGCTCGCTGGAAACCGGCCAACGAGCCACTTCAACGGTTGGCCGGTCTCAGCGGGCGTGGCGCAGATGGCGGTTCAGGATGTTTTCCACCAGCTTGAAGGTGCGCACCATCAAAAACGAAATGGCCAGATAGCAGGCCCCGGCGGCCAGGAAGATTTCCACCGGCATATAGGTTTCGGCGATGATGGTGCGGGCCATGCCGGTCAGTTCCAGCAGGGTGATGGTGCTGGCCAGGGCGCTGCCCTTCAGCATCAGGATCACCTCGTTGGAATAGGCGGGCAGGCCGATGCGCACGGCGCGCGGCACCAGGATGCGGCGCAGGATCTGGGTTTTCGACATGCCCACCGCGATGGCGGCCTCGATCTCGCCCCGGGGCACGGCCTGCAGGGCGCCGCGCAGGATTTCGGCGATATAGGCGGCGGTGTTCATCGACATGGCGATGAGGGCGCACCAGTAGGGATCGCGCAGATAGGGCCACAACAGTTCGGAATGGCGGATGGACGAGAACTGCGACAGGCCGTAATACACCAGGAACAGCTGCACCAGCAGCGGCGTGCCGCGGAAGAAGAAGATGTAGCACCAGGGCAGGGCCCGCACCCAGGGCCGCCGCGACGAACGGGCGATGCCGATGGGAAAGGCCAGGGCCAGACCGCCCAGGCCGGACAGCGCCACCAGCTGCACGGTCAGTACGGCGCCGGTGAGCAGCTTGGGGAAAGTGTCGACGATGACGCCGCTATCGAAACTCACGAGCGCGCCCTCCGGTAGCCGCGGTTGGCGCGGTGCTCCAGGGCCATCAGGCCGCCGCTGGTCACCACCGTGAGGCCGAGATAGATCAGGGCGGCGCAGCCGTAGAAGGTGAAGGGTTCGCGGGTATCACCCACGGCGATCTGCGCCTTGCGCATGATCTCGTCCAGCCCCACCACCGAAATGAGGGCGGTGTCCTTGAGCAGCACCATGAACAGATTGCCGAGGCCCGGCAGGGCGATGCGCCACAATTGCGGCAGCACGATGCGGTGGAAGCAGTGCCAGCGGCCCAGGCCCAGCGATTGCGCCGCCTCGATCTGGCCCCGGGGCACGGTGAGCAGGGCGCCGCGGAACACCTCGGTGGCATAGGCGCCGAAGGTGAGGCCGAGGGCGACGGTGCCCGACAGGAACGGCCCCAGCTCCACATAGGTGTCGATGCCGAACTGGCGCAGCACGGCGCCGATCATGGTGGAGGAGCCGAAATAAACGATCAGCACCATCAGCAGTTCGGGGATGCCGCGCACGATGGTGGTGTAGCCCTCGCCCATCAGGCGCAGCGTGGCATGGCGCGAGGATTTGGCGGTGGCGCCGAGCAGGCCCAGCACCAGGCCGACACTGACGGCGGACAGGGCCAGCCGCACCGTCATCAAGGTGCCCAGGAGCAGTTGGGGGCCGAAGCCGTGCAGGTTCATGAGGTGGTCCGAAAATACGCGCGGGCGCCGGGCGGGGATATCCGCCCGGCGCCGCCTGAGGGATCAGATCAGTAGATGCTGAAGGGGAAGTACTTTTCGTTGATCTTCTTGTAGGTGCCGTCGGCCAGGATGACCTTGAGGGCGGCGTTCAGTTTCTCGCGCAGGCTGGTGTCGCCCTTGCGCACGGCGATGGCGATCTTGTCGTTGTTGAACACCGGCTTGCCCTTGAATTCGAAGTCCTTGCCGGCGTCGCTCTTCAGCCAGGCATAGTTGACGAACTTGTCGGCCAGGATGGCGTCGAGACGGCCGGCGGCCAGGTCGAGATAGGCGTTTTCCTGGGTGTCGTAGAGCTTGATCTGGGCGCCCTTGGCATGCTGTTCCAGCCAGGTGCCGGCGATGGTGGCGCGCTGGGCCCCCAGCACCTTGCCCTTCAGCTGATCGGGCGAGAAGGTGGAGGTTTTCGGCGCCACGAACTGCAGCTTGTTGGTGTAGTAGGGATCGGTGAAATCCACCGCCTTCTTGCGGGCCTCGGTGATGGACATGGAGGCGGCGATGGCGTCGAACTTGCGGGCGTTGAGGGCGGGGATGATGCCGTCCCAGTCCTGGGTCACGATGGTGCAGTCGAGCTTGGCGGCGGCGCACAGCGCCTTGGCGATATCCACGTCGAAGCCGGTGATGTTGCCTTTGCTGTCCACCTGATTGAAGGGCGGATAGGCGCCCTCGGTGCCGATGCGCACCTTCTGGGCGGCAAAGGCCTGGCCGCACAGGCCGGCGGTGGCGAAGGCGGCGGCAATCAATAAGGACTTGAAGCGCATGAAAACCCCCTTTAGCGATACATGCAGGGTCAGCGGTGGCTGGCCATGAATTGCCGGCAGCGCGGCGATGCGGGATCGTCGAACACCTTGTCCGGCGTTCCCTCCTCCTCGATGCGTCCGTCATGCAGGAACAGGACGCGGGTCGAAACATTGCGGGCGAAGCGCATCTCGTGGGTCACCAGCAGCATGGTGCGGCCTTCCTCGGCCAGGCTGTTGATCACGTTCAGCACCTCGGCCACCATTTCCGGGTCGAGCGCCGACGTGGGCTCGTCGAACAGCAGCACGCGGGGCTGCATGGCCAGGGTGCGGGCGATGGCGGCGCGCTGCTGCTGCCCACCCGACAGGTGGCCGGGATAGGCGTTGCGCTTATCGGCGATGCCCACTTTCTCCAGCAGGGCCTCGGCCTCGGCCACGGCGGCCTTGCGCGGGGTTTTGCGCACCAGAACCGGCGCTTCGATGACGTTTTCCAAAATCGTCATGTGCGGCCACAGATTGAAGCTTTGAAACACGAAGCCCATGCTGGCGCGCAAACGGGTGATCTGGCGGGAATCGGCGGCCACCAGCGAACCGTCTTTCTGGCGCTTCAGCTTGAAGGCCTCGCCGCCCAGGGCGATGCGGCCCTCGTGGGGGGCCTCCAGCAGATTGAGGCAGCGCAGAAAGGTGCTTTTGCCCGAGCCCGACGAGCCCAGAATGGAGATGATCTCGCCGTCACGGGCGGTCAGGCTGATGCCTTTCAGAACCTCCAACGAGCCGAAACGTTTATGGATATTGTCCGCTTCCAGCGCGGGTGGGGAGGTGTGCGTCATCGTGATCATTTTGTGATGGGACGGCGGTATTCGATTGGATTTTCATCCCATTGTCAAACAGGGAAATGAACGGCTGCCCGGAAAATACTCAGAATCGGGCGCCAAGCCCGGATCTGATTAAGGAAAAAGCGCCGGCGATGGGTATCGCCGGCGCTTTCCCGGTTTGGTGGCGTTGGTGAAGCTTAGAACTTCACGCGCACGCCGGTGGTGGTGGAAACGGTGTTGTTGTGCAGATAGCCGTTGGCCATGCCGCCGCTGACGATGGAGTACATCACGCCGCCATACACATCGATATGGTGGGTAAGGGCGTAGACGGCGTCGAACGAACCGGCGTTCAGGTTGCCGCTGCAATAAGCGGAGCTGGAGTCCGAGCAGGTGGCAGTGGCGCCGCTGGTGCCGAAGGCGCCCTGGGCGTAGCCGTAATAGGCGCCGGTCAGGGTCAGCTTTTCCAGGGGCTGGTAGGCCACGCCGGTCCAGTAGATGGCCAGGCGCTTGTCGCGGCCGAAGGCGTTGGTGTTGGCGACGATGCCGTAATCGCCGAGGCCGTTGCCGATATGGAAGGGATTGGCCGGGTTGGCCATGGTGATGTGCTCGTAGCCGCCGAACAGGGTGGTCTGCTGGCCGAACTTGTACTTCAGCAGCAGGCCCAGGGTGGTGTTGTCGGAGACGGTGGCGGCCAGGTTGTTGCCGTAGGTCAGGCTGTTGGCGGCGCTGGGCAGGTAGGCGCCCAGGGCCACGGCGTCGTTCTTGTGGGCGAAGATGGCGTCGCCCGACAGGCCGGCGTAATCGGCGCCGACATCGATCTGTTCGGCCGAGCCGGTCTTTTCCATGCCGTAGCCGATCTGATACTGGTTGCCGCCCGGCTGATACATCAGGGCGGTGCGGAACATGCCGTACTGGCCGGTGTACTTGATGGAATCGTCGTAGCGGGCATCCTCGGTGGTGCCGCCGCCGGCGGCGGCGCCCGAGAAGCCGATCACGGCGAAGGCGTAGGAGCCGTGGTTGGGATCATAGGTGCCGATATCGTCGGCCAGCGGGGTGGTCTGGCGGCCGACGGTCAGGGTGCCGAAGGTCTTGTCCTTCAGGCCGACGAAGCCGGCGGCGTTGTCGAACTGGCCGGCGCGGCTGGAATCGCCGTTCGAGCTCTGCTGGCTCAGCGGCACGCCGTTGTTGCTCTTGATCGAGCCGGGGCCGTTGGCCAGGTGGATGCCGGCCAGGGTGGGATCGAAGCCGGCTTCCACCTTGAAGATGAAGTCCAGGCGATCGGTCAGGCGCTCGTCACCCTTCAGGCCGATGTTGGACTGGCTGAGGCCGTTAGCGGCCAGCAGGGTCTGGCTGCGGCTGTTGCTCTTCATCACCAGATAGTTGGCGGTGGTGGGCATGTCGGCATTGAGGCCCGAACCATGGTTCTGGTTGGTGACGTCGATGTCGACGGTGCCGTAGAGGGTGATGCCGGCATAGGTCAGGCTGTCGTCGGCGCGGGCGGCGCCGGTGACGGCGGTCAGGGCCACGGCGGCAACGCCGGCGGCGAGAAGGCTGCGAGTGAAGGACATAGGAATAAACACCCCGTTATCTTGATTTCGCGGCTATGTGATGCAGGGGCGGGATGTGGAGCAATTAAAAATTTTTTTATAAAAAAGACTATTTTATGAATTCACTGATTTTTTTCTATAAATACTTGAGTGTGACGCAAATTATTTTTTGCATAAATGCAACATATTATAAATTACATCAGAAGTGTCAGATTAATTTTAAACATCTCATATAGTATGATGAGCGGTTGTCCGCATAAAAATATAATTTTTTTGATTTATTAGCCTATTTTAATCTTGTTTATATTGTGAGTTTTCTTTTTTATTTGTGTTTTTATGGTTTATTTACATTTGCGTCAACTTTGCGACAGGGTTTGTTGCAAAAAAGCAACTGTTTCTCATTTTTTTCACAATCGATCCTTGCGGTTGCCTAAGGGGCGAGGATCTGTCGCCGGCGGCTTGCGCCTTGTCGGGGCCGGGAGGGGGGAAGGTTGAAACGGCGGCTCGATCAAATCTTACGTGGGAAAATGAATGTTTCGTGAATAATTTTAAAAGCGCAGACTAGAAAATGAAGATTTTATGAATAATTTTCCCTGTTTGAATGGGTTAGGCCGGGAATTTTTGAGTCTTCAATAGAGTTTATGGCGCGTCATACACTGTTGCGGAATTGCATCACGTGGGGGCTAAAACACGCCCGGAGCGGAACACAACTAAAAAGAGATTTACTTACTAAACAGTAATCATTGTTAAAAAAATGATTGTTAATCATAGAGATAATTCATTTTTTAGAGGCTGTCCGCGGGGCTGCGGACACGGGAGGAGTGGGTGCGCCAGGATATTAAAATTATTTTTAATTGCCGCTGAGGGCGGGTTGGTATCGCATTCGCTCGTCTCGTTTTTCCTTATGGGGTTGACATGATTACTCAATATTACAGTTCTGTTACATCGGCTCGTCTTGCGCGCCGCGTTGCTCTTTCTATTGGCATTGCCGCGATCGCCTTGCCGGCGCTGGCCAACGCTCAGAGCGTCGATCCGCAGGCGCTGCAGCAGCAGGTCGATAGCCTGCAGCAGCAGATCAACAGCCTGAAGGCCTCCAGTGCCACCGCCTCGGCGGCCAGCAGCGAATCGGAAGCCGATATTCTCAAGAAATACATGGCGGGCCAGACCAGCCTGACCACGCACGGCATCACGCTCTACGGCACGCTCGACATCGGCATGAGCTATCAGACCCATGGCGCGCCGCTGAACGATTACTTCTATCCCGGCGTGAACGAACTGGTGCAGAAGAACAGCACCCGCTCGATCTTCGGCGTCACCCCGAGCGGTCTCAGCCAGTCGAAGATCGGCGTGAAGATCGAGGAACCGCTGATCGGCGACCAGCTTAGCTTCGTGGGCAAGCTGGAAAGCGGCTTCAATCCGCAGTCCGGCAACTTCTCCGATGCCATTCAGTCGGTCCAGCAGAACAACGGCGTGGCTCTGCGGAACCAGACCGCCAATGCCGATGGCAGCCGCGCCGGCCAGTTCCTGAACGGCGAAGCCTATATCGGTGTCGATTCCAAGACCTACGGCCGTTTCACCGTCGGCCGTCTGGACAGCCTGCTGCTGGACAACGTCGTGACCTATGATCCGATGGGCGGCTCCTACGCCTTCTCGCTGATCGGCTGGGCCGGGGCCGCCAATGGCGGCGGCGATACCCAGGATGCCCGGTTGGACAACTCGGCCCGCTATGCCGTGCAGGTCGGCCCGGTGCACATGATCGCCCTGGCCCAGGCCAACAACGGTTACAACAACACCGGGCTTGGCGCCGGGCAGTTCGATATCGGCACCCAGTGGGGCGGCCTGTCGGTGGATGCCACGGTGTCGGATGTGAAGGATGCCGTGCATCTCGGCTCGGTTCCGACCGGCACCCTCGATAACAACACCTATGTGGCCGGCACGATCTCGGACAATATCGCCGAGGCGTTAATGCTGAAGTACGGCATGGGGCCGACCACTCTTTATGGCGGCTACGAGCATATCCTCTACAGCGATCCCTCGCACAACCTGAACACCGGCGCCCAGGATATCGGCGGCTATCTGCTGCAGGTGACCAATAACGCCTATCAGTCGGGCAATGAGATCCTGCAGATCGCCTGGACCGGTGCCAAGTACCAGTTCACGCCCAAGTTCTCGATGGCCGGCGCCTACTACTACCAGCACCAGAACAATTATTCCGGTGGTTCGTGCGGCGGTACCGCCTATGGCCAGAGCGGCAAGTGCGCGGGCAGCGAGAACGTCATGTCGCTCATGGGCGATTATGCCGTCACCAAGCGCTTCGACCTTTATGCCGGTGTGATGTACTCCCAGGTTCTGGGCGGCATGGACTCCGGGTATGCCTATAACAACGCCGTCTCCACCATGGCCGGCGCCCGGTTCAACTTCTAAAGACCGTTCCTTGTGATGCGGGCCTGCGGCATGGATATGTGCCGCAGGCCTTTTTTCATGCCAGGACGGCATTATACCAACCGCCCAATGAATTGACCGGTTGTATCGTCCCTCGCCGGGCGGCGGCATCCGCCGCCTTGGCCGCTCGCTCAATGCTCGCTGGAGACCGGCCAACGAGTCACTTCAATGGTTGGCCGGTATTAGTTGCCACCGACGGAGCGGACCCACCGGGTATGAAACTGCTGGTAAGCCGCCTGACCTGGTTTCTTTCTAGACGGCTTAAGGGAGGGACTGTGGTGCCGAGGCCCTTTTGTCGTCGTCCGCAGAGCGGCTTCCCCCCTTGTCCTCATA
>MLJW01000230.1_pt1 | contig 41920 bp, 34 predicted proteins | sample 888231 | NCBI WGS metagenome assembly MLJW01 (sample SAMN05788063, study PRJNA343431) | mine drainage metagenome | isolation source: sample collected from the inflow into an acid mine drainage treatment plant... | place: Germany: Lusatia, lignite mining district
CTGGGCCACCAATTGGGCGCTATCGGCAGCCGACTGTGCAGCGTCGGCAACGGCGACCTTGGCCGCCGCCTCGGCGGCAACCTTGGCCGCGGCGTCGGCGGCAGCCTGGGCGGCCAAGGCACCCTGGGCGCCGGAACTCTCGGCAGCCTGGGCGGCGATGGCCGCTTTGGCGGCGGCATCGGCAGCCGCCTTCAGGGCGGCATCGGCGGCGGCATGGTCGGCGGCGGCGATGGCCGCTTTGGCGGCGGCATCGGCAACCGCCTGGGCGGCGTCGGCGGCGGCAAGCTTGGCCTCGGCCGGATCGAACACCTTCGGATCGAGCAGCAGACTGCTCTGCCGGCCCACCTCGGTGTGCGCACCGTTGGGCAACTGGATCTGAACCGCGCCGGTGGCCCCGGTCTGGATGATGTCGTTGGCAAAGACCTTGTCGCCCGGCTTCAGCGTGCAGGTGCCGCCGCTGGCGTTGATGACGGTGACGGTGCCTGAGGTCGCCTTGACCGTGCCGATTTGCATCGGTGCGCTGGGAGCTTTGCCTGCCATGTCGTTCGCCTCTCGAAGTCAAGGTGGAATCGTCCACAGAGGCGAACTATATAGATCTAGAGCAAGTAGCCAATTGGACTTAGGTACTAACGCCCGTAGGCGTCGAAGACGCCCCAGGGCGCTTGTGCAGCGAAGCCGTGCTAGCGCCCGTAGGCGTCGAAGACGCCCCAGGGCGTACTTGTGCCGCGGGCAGTCAGCGCTCCCGCAGCGCGTCGTACTTTGCTTTCAGGACCGGCTTCAGGAGATAGCTCAGCACCGTCTTCTTGCCGGTGCGGATATGCACGGTGGCGAGCATGCCCGGAATGATGGGCAGGGGCTTGTCCGGTGTGCCCAGATAATTCTTGGTGGTCCTCACCCTGACCAGGTAGAAGCTCTCGCCCTTGGCATTGGTGATGGTGTCGGCGGTGATGTTTTCCACGGTCGCGTCCAGGCCGCCGTAAATGGAAAAATCGTAAGCAGAGATTTTCACCATCGCCGGCTGCCCGGGTCGCAGGAAGCCGACATCGGCCGGCCGGATCTTGGCTTCGATCAGGAGCTTGTCTTCCAGCGGCACGATCTCCATGACGTCCATGCCGGGCTGGATGACGCCGCCGATGGTATTGATCTTGATCTGCTTGACGATCCCGGTCAGGGACGAGCGAATCGAGGTCCGCGCCAGTCTGTCCTCGACCGCAGCGCTGGAGGCGTTGGTGGCGGCGAAGTCGGACCTGGCCTGCGCCAGCTCGCTGGCCGCGTCGGAGCGGAACTTGGCGGTGGCACCGGCGAGCTTGTCGCGCGCCTCCGCCAGTTGCGCCTGAAGGCGCGGGATGGCCAGGCGGGTGGCGTCCATTTCGCCGCCGGTATCGCTCACCTGACGCTCGATGCGCAGGATCTCGACCTCGGAAATCACGCCCTGCGCCAGCAAGGGCTTGGACATCTTGAGTTCCTTGGTGATCAACCCGTAGCTCACCTGCAACTGCTTGTTGCGGGCGATCTTCTCGGCAATTTCCTGGGTCCGTTGATCGACCTGCTGGCGCAACGCACCGAGCGTAGACTCCAGCTCGTTCTGACGGCTCTGGTACAGGATCCTCTCGTCATCGGCGATTTTCGGGGCCTCTTTCAGCAACTCCGGCGGCGGCACGTAAGGCGTGCCCGTGGCCTCCGCGTTGAGACGCGCGATCTTGGCCATCAGGGCCAGATGTTTCGCCATCGTTTCCCCGGCCGAAGAGGAGAACCGGGTGCGATCAAGCTGCATCACGACCTGACCCTTTTGCACCAGATCGCCGACCTTGACCGGGATACTGGAGACGATGCCGCCCTCCAGGTTCTGGATGATCTGGACCTGGCTGGAGGGGACCACCTTGCCTTGGCCGATGGTGATTTCGTCCAGGCTCGCCAGCGACGCCCAGGCGATGCCGACGCAAAACAGCACCAGGGTGCCGCGCACGATCAGGAAGGCCGGCGCTGGCGGCCGCTGAAACAGCGCCGCCAGCGTGTCCGGCATGAATTCGGTGTCTTCGCGCTGAGACTTGTCCTGCACCACCGCCGGCGGCAGCAGATAGTCGCGGAAACGGGCGGCGGCGGCATCGCGCTTGGCGCGCAGCCAACGTCCGAGTCGAGCCCCCCTTTCAGGCTGCGGCATTGACGCGACCTCCCGACAGGGCTGCGAGAACCTGCTCCTTCGGGCCGTCGGCGATCACCCGGCCGTTGTCCATCACGATCAGACGATCGACTAGGGTCAATAGCGAAGCCCGGTGGGTGACGATGATCAAGGTGCGGCCCTGCAGGTGGGAAGACAGTCTGGCCTTGAAGGCTTCTTCGGAGCGGTTGTCCAGCGAGTTGCTGGGCTCGTCCATCATCAGGATCGGAGGATCGAGGAGCAGCGCGCGGGCGATCGAAATCGACTGCCGCTGGCCGCCGGAGATACCCTCCCCGCGCTCGCCGATGGACATGTCGAAGCCCTTCGGGTGGCGATGGACGAATTCGCTGACGCCGGAAATTTCGGCAGCCTTGAGCATCGCCGCGTCATCCACGTAGGGCGCTCCCAGGACGATGTTGTCCTTGACCGTGCCGAAGAACAGGGTGACGTCCTGGGGCACATAGCCTATGTTGCGGCGCAGGTCGGCCGGATCGAGCTGCTTGAGGTCGATGCCGTCGATCCAGATCGAGCCTTCGCTGGGCTCGTACAGCCCCAGCAGCAGTTTCTCGATGGTGGTCTTGCCCGAGCCGATGCGGCCGATGATGCCGACCCGCTCGCCCTGGGTGATCTTGAAGGAGACGTTGTTGAGGGCGGGAACGTCTTGGCCCGGGTAGGCGAAACTGAGATTGCGGAAATCGATGTCGCCCTTGAAAAAACTCCGCTGCACGAAGTTCTGCTGCGCCGGCCGCTCGACCGCCAGGTTCATGATGTTATCGACGCCGCGCAGCGCCTGCAGGGTCTGATAATAGCGGGTGATCAGGCCGGCGATCTGGGCGAAGGGCGCCAGGATGCGCCCGATCAGGATGGTGCTGGCGATCAGCCCGCCGACGGTCAACAGGCGGTCGGCGATCAGATGGACGCCGAAGATGATGGCGCAGACGTAGGCGAGTTGCTGGATCAACGCCGTCAGGTTCATGATCGTCGATGACAGCAGCTTGGAGGTGATGCCCACCCGGCCGGACTCGCCCAGCATCTGTTCCCATTTTCGCTGGATCGGACTCTCCGCGCCCATCGCCTTGATGGTCTCGATGCCGCCCAGGGCTTCGATCAGCAGCGCCTGCTTCTGGCTGCCCACGCGCATGCTCTGCCCCAGGTGCTTCTCCAGCGGCCGCTGCAGCGCGAGGCTGGTGAAGATGATCAGGGGAATGGCGAACAGCGGCACCAGCACCATCCAGCCGCCCAGCCAGAACACGATGATCAGGAACAGCAGCACGAAGGGCAGGTCGATCAGCGTGGTGGTGGTCGCCGAGGTGATGAAGTCGCGGAAGGAATCGAACTCGTGCAGGGTATTGGCCAGGCCGCCCACCGAAGGCGGGCGCGCCACGGCCTTCAGGCCCAGCACCTTCTCGAAGATGGTCGCGGAGAGCACGGTGTCGACCTGCTTGCCGGCGACATCCAGGAAATAGCCGCGCAGGCTCTTCATCACGAAGTCGAACAGGGCGATCAGGATCACGCCGATGGACAGCACCCATAGGGTCTCGAAGGCCTGGTTGGGAACGACGCGGTCATACACATTCATCGCGAACAGCGGCGTGACGAGCGCGAAGACATTGATCAGGAAAGAGGCGATGAACACTTCGGAATAGAGCGGCCAGGCCCGCTGCATGACACCCCAGAACCAGTGATGGACACGGGGAATGGCCTCATCGTGGGCGCGCGCGTCGAACTTGAACGCCGGACGGCTGAAGATCGCGTAGCCCGCGTACTCCTTTTCCAGCGCCTCGGTCGCGATGCTTACCTCGCCGGCGCCGGATTCGGGCTGGATCACGGTCCAGTTGCTCTCGTCGCTCCTTCCCGTGACGACGCAGGCGCGGCCGTCGCTCAGCAGCAGCAGCGCCGGCAAGGTCAGCGGCGAGATCTGCCGCAAGGAGCGTTTGACCACGCGGCTGGACAGCCCGGCCCGGGCGGCGGCCCGGGGGAAAAGCTCGGGGGTCAGACGCGAATTCTCCAGCGGCAGGCCGGCGGTGAGCGCCTGGGCGGAAAAGGGGTGGTGAAACAGCCGGGTGAGAATCACCAGACAACTGGTCAGGGCGTCATCGGGCAGCATGGTCTCCCTGGGCAGGCTGAGCTCGGCTGCGGCGCTGTCCGGAGTCACAATATGCCCTTGTCGCTGCCGAGGATATCGCCGCCGCCGAAGAGCTTCTCGCGCTTGCCCTTCTTCTGCAGGATCTTTTGCTGCACCGGCAGCGGCAGCTCGGAGAAGATGATCACCCGCTTGGCGATCAACAGATCGATGACGTCTTCGATAACGCGGATCAGCTTGAGGTCGGATAACAGCAGCTCCAGACCGGCACCGTCCGCTCCCCCTCCCTCCGTCGCGCCGGCGAGGAATAGCAACACCTCGGGATGATCCCCCGGGAGAAATTCGCCGGAATTTCCCCCCGACCGCGTCAGGGAGGAAATCGCGCCGCGTTCGTCTCTTTCTACGTAGGGCATAAGGCTTGCGCTGAAGGCATTGTTTTCCCCGGGATTCGCTCAGCCGCGACGGTCTTCTGCGCCGGGCATTCTGGCATAATCGCCGGGCAAATGCGAGGCGCCTTCCTTATGCCTTTTCACATAGCAGGGAGGGCGCCGTCGGGAAGGGGCCGTCCAGGCGTGCAACCGCATGACCGCACCATAGGAGCCAGCGCATTGTTCGTGGTCGTTAGCCAAAGACCGGCGTTTCGCCAGGAATGGACGGATATCCTGAGCAAGTGGGGCAGTGCCCGCCAGGCCGACTCTTTGCCCGCCGGGCAATCGACGCTGCAGGCGACGGTCGCCCGCCTGGCGGTCATCGACACCCGCCTGCTCGACGCCGAGCCGCCCGTTCAGATCCATGAGTTCAGGCGGCAATGCGGCGAAGCCCGGCTGCTGCTCGGCGACACTGCCTTCGAGCCGCTGGAAGAACTCGCGGCGCTGGCTGCCGGTGCGGTCGCCTGCTGCGCTACCGGCAGTGCGCGCGAGGACCTGGAACGCATCGTCGGCATCGTTTTGCAAGGCGGGGTCTGGGTATCGAACGCGAGCATTCCGCTACTGGTTGCCAAGCTGCAGGCCTTCTCCGCCCGGCCGGAGCAGCAGCCGGCGACCGCTCCGCCGGATCGTCTGGCGGGTCTGACGCAGCGGCAGCGAGAGGTGGCCGAACTGGTCTGCCAGGGCGCCAACAACAAGCAGATCGCGCGCGCCCTCGACATCACCGACCGGACGGTGAAAGCGCACCTGACCAGCATATTCGAGAAGCTCGGCACGTCCGACCGCCTGCAGTTGGCCCTCTACGTCACCAGGCGCAATTCCGGCTAGCATCCGGTCGCACCCGCGAAGCCGTACTAGAGCCACTCTTCCGGTTTTCCGACGCCGTAGCCCTTGACCCCGTCGACGCGCAAGTTCCTCAGCATCTCCCACTCTGCCTCGGTCTCCACCGATTCGGCGATGACCTGGATGTCGAGGCCATGGGCAAACTTGACCAGGGAGTCGACGAAGAACTGATTCTCCTTGTTCTCGTGTATTCCTCTGGTATAGCTGCCGTCGATCTTGACGTAGTCGATCTTGAGCGTGCTGAGATAGCTGAACGACTTGAATCCCTTGCCGAACTGGTCCAGGCCGGTCCTGGCGCCGGTTTCGGCGATCCGCTCGACCCAGCCGCGCAGGGCATCGGGATTGTCGGTGGCGCCGTGCTCCATCACTTCGAAGGCGATCCGTGAGGCGACAGCCGCGTTCTGGCGGAGCCGCTCGGCGAGCCAGGCGACGAAGCCGCCATCCTGAATCGACATCGGGAACAGATTCACCGCCATCACCAGGTCGGCATGCTCCGGCCGCCCCAGGCGCGCCAGCACTTCGTTCACGACGTGCTTGTCGAACTCCTGGGTGAGGTGCAGGTGCTTGGCCATCGGGATGACGACATTGGCCGGAATGAGCTTGCCGCCGTCGCCGAAGATCCGCATCAGCGTCTCGTACTGCAGCACCTGGGTCTGGTCGCGGCAGGACAGGCAGGGCTGCCGGTACAGGACGACGCGCCGCTCAGCCAGCACCGAGCGCAATACTTCCAGCCAGTGCGACGCTGAATAGGAAGCGTATTCTCCGGCGGTTCGGCGGTCGCTCATATGGACCGCGTTGGGCCCCTTCACCTGGGCCGCCCGCAGCGCCATGTCGGCCTCCGACAGCAGCTCCCCCGCCGCCTGTCCGCGGTGGATGGCAACGCCGACGTGGCCGATCCGGTCGCTGTCGGTCAGACCCCGCTGCCGGAGTTTGATCAGGGCCTGACCGAGGCCCTCGGCAAGCGCCAGTGCGTCTTCCTCGACGGTGTCTACGATCACCACGGCGAAGTTTGCGCCGCTCGGACGGGCGATGAAATAGTCGAGGTTTGGCACTTCCTTGCACACTTCGCCGATCAATGCCCCGCAGCCCTTCAGCAGCGCGTCGCCGGCCTGGTAGCCTTTGCGCTCGTTGAAGCTCTTGAACCCGTCGAGCTCGATGAAAATCAGCGCATTGGTCGAGGCGGATGTCCGCGCCTTGGTCAGCTGGCGCAGCTGCATGTCGAAATACTGGCGGTTGGCAAGCCCGGTGAGGCTATCCACGTAGGTACTGGCGCGTAGGCGCTCCATCGCGGCCGCCTGCTCTTCGAACATGTCCTTGACCTTGGTGGTCATGCGGTTCATGGCGCCGACCACGCTGCGCAGCTCCAGCGTCCAGGGGATGTCGCCCTGCACCGGATACTCGCGGTCGCAGATTGCCTTGGCTTGCGCTTCCACCGCCCGTAGCGGCCTCAGGACGTAGTGCAGGGCGATGACGCCGAGCCCGAAGGCGAAGCCCGAAGAAGCGAGGAACCACCAGAAGGCATCGACGCTGTTGCCCCACAGCGTGGCGTAGGCATAGCCCGGGTTGGCGCTGATGCTGATGTGGCCGGCCTGCACCCAGCCCGCCATGATCGAGGCTTCGCCGCGTGGAGTCTCCAGCGGAATCAGCCTGACGAACCACTGCGGCACGCCCTCGATGGTGAGCGGCTGGGTGCGCTTGATCAGCACCTTGCCGTTGACGTCGCTGAGGATCACCTCGCGGTAGTAGCCGCTGTCCGAGACGGCGTTGATCATGCTCTCGACAATGGTCATCTCGCCCTTGGCGATATGCGGCGACAGCGACAGGCCCAGCGACGTCGCCATGTCCTGGGAAATGCTGCGCAACTGGTTGTTGAGATAGTTGCGGGTGTTGTTCACGTTGATCACCACCGAACCCGCGAACAGCAGGGCGAACAGGGTGATGATCACGATGATCAGTTGGCGCAATAGAGTCATGTCACTATCCTCGCTGGGTACCAGGTTCGCTTCGTCATCGCAGCTCCTTGCTCATGCGGGCGTTCATTTCGGCCCACAGGCTGATCTTCGAGGAACTGCCTGCGGCCCGACCAGCGCCGCGCTCCTTGGCCAGCCACAGGCCGGCGCCATTGAAGCTGTAGACCGGGATCAAATCGGGACGCGCGCTGGCCAGCTTGATTTCCGGGATCAGATTGTCGAGCACGAAGGGGATGGAGCTGGGCGTCGGGTAATAGGTCAGCACCATGTGCGCCTGGTTGGCGGGATCCTGGGTCGTGGCCATGACGTAGTTGATGCGCAGCCGATCCATGGGGAAGCCCAGGGCCAGCAGGGTGAAGTACTTGCCGATCGCGTAGTCCTCGCAATCGCCGCCGTTGCTCGCCAGCAACTCGACCGGCGTGGCCCAGTAATCCTGCACGCCCCAGTGCTCGATGTCGGTGGCGAAGGGGATCTGGTTGAAGAAATCATTGACCAGCTTCAGCTTCTCCTGCTCGGATCGATTGCGGTTGGCGGCGATCAGATTGGTCCAGGCGACGAGGCGCAGGCGCGCGCCGTGGCCGTACTTCCGTTCGGCGCTGGCGATGACTCGCTCCGACAGATGGATCGAAAAATCGGCAGCGATCAGCGCGCCGAAGTTGAGCGCCAGGACCAGGCCCGCGATCAGCAGCAGGGCCAGGGCCCGCCGCTCAGCGCTCGGATACCTTGGCTTCGGCAAGATGGTGAACTCCGAGGGTATCAAGCAACAGGCCGATGTCGGCGAGCACCCGGTAGCGCGCGAACAACTCGACGTATTGGCCGTTCAGGTAATTGCTGCTCGCGGTGAAAGCCTCGTTCTCGGTATCGAGCACGTCGAGCAGTGTCCTTTGCCCCATGCTGAACTGCTTGACGTAGGCGTCCCGCGTCAGGCGACTCGCTTCGGCGTGCTTGGCCAGGAAGGGCAGCCGTTCCGTGGACGAGGTGTAGGCGTTCCACGACAGTCTGACGCTCTGTTCGAGTTGCCGTTCGGTACGCTGCCGCACGGCTTCGGCTTCCTGGACGAGATAGCGGGTTTCGGCGATATGGGCGGTATCGGCACTGCCCTTGAACAGGTTGTAGCGCAGCCGCACCATGGCGGAGCGGCTGCTGTCCGGAGTCACGTCGACGGGGCTCACCAGGGTGTTGTCGTTGGCGCCGATTTCCAGTGAGAGGGTCGGGTACATGACCGACTTGGCCGCCTGATACTGAGCATCGGCGGCATCGATGTCGGCCTGGGCGGACTTCAGCAGGGGATTGTCGGCCAGCGCGATCTTGATCGCCGCTTCGGGCGTCTTGGGGATTAGGCTGGGATTGGGGGGGGTGGGCCTGACCGGCATGCTCGGCTTGCTGCCGACCACCAGACGATAGTTGATTTCCGCGACCTTGAGATTGGCCTGCGCCGCCGTCAGGTTGGACTTGGCGAGCGCCAGGCGCGCCTCTATCTGGTCCAGGTCCGCCTTGCGGCCGACGCCGCTGTCAGCGCGCAGCTTGATCTGGTCGTAGGTGCGCTGGTGGACGACGAGATTGTTCTGGGTCAGCGAGAGAATCTCCTGGTTCCGGAGCACTTCCAGATAAGCCTCGACGGCGCGCAAGGCGACCTGCTCGGAAGTGGCGTCCAGTTTGAGGGAAGCCGAATCGGTGCGCGCGATGCTGCGTTCGACCTCGTTGGAAGTGGCGTAGCCGTCGAACAGCATCTGGGTCAGCGTCACCGAGCGCTCATAACTGATCTGGCCGATCGGACCGCCGTAAGTCGCCAGGGTCGTGGCGTTGTCGCTGTGCTGCCGGCCCCGGCCCAGGGTCAGATCAATGCGCGGCAGATAGCCGGCCCTGGCCTGCTTGAGCCCCGCGCCGGTGGCGTTGCGGCGGGCCAGATCGATCAGCACGTCGGGATTGGTCTGTAGCGCCTGGGCGACCGCTGCTTGCAGCGTTTCGCCGCGTGCGGGGACCGCGAGCGTCAGGGCGAGAGCACAGGCCCAGACGGCGAGAGCTGCAAACCTCATCGTTCGGAGTGGAACGCGGCCATTGTTGTCTAGCTTCGGTCCTTGCAATTCGGGTCGCGCGGATTGGGCTCCTTGACCGGACCCATCAGCGGCTGCTGCTGCTGCAGGCGGAAGGCGCCTTGGGCCGCCGCCGGGAAGATGCTGGCCGGCGCCGGCAGCGCCTTGGTCTGGGCGTCGATCACCTGCCCGGTGGGCTGGGTCTTGGCGTCGAACACCGTCGTGCCGCCGTCGTTGGTCGCCGAGATGGCGCCGGAGAGCACGTTGATGTACAGCTTGTTGTCGAAGTACAGCTGAAAGTCGGTGCCGCGTATGCCCACCGTGGCGACCGGGGACTTGAAGACCACATTGCGCTTGTTGGTCTCGCCGATGACGCCGGTGACCGCCCTCAGTCCACCCTTCAACAGGGAAACGATGAAGCTGCTCTGCGCCGGCTTGTGGGGATTGAACTTGTACTCGTTGACGACAAACAGGCTGCTCTCGGAAATCGAGACCTTCTGCCCGTCGTCAAAGCGCAGCACGACCCGGCCGTTGGCGCCCGTCTTGATGGTCGCCCCGGAGTCGACCCGCTCGCCGTAAGCCAGGCTGGCGTATTCGCCGTTGGCCGGAGCCAACAGCACGTCGCCCGAAATGGCTTCGGTGGTGGCTGCGGCGAAGGCGAGGCAAGACCAGAGCAGCAGAAGGAAGAAACTGGCGACCGCGGATATCCGCACCCGGTTCATGGCAAATCCCTCCCTGGTCAGTCGTTGAAGTGCCTTTTTTCGCGGGCAATGCCGCCGTCGCGTCGGGGCAGCGCCCGGCCGGCCGGACCCAAGCCCCGCTTCGTCACCCGCTAGCCTCGCCCTTAGATATAGAATCTTAGCGTCATTCAAGATCGCCAGACGTTTGAAGTAGCAATATTTTTGCCCTCTATAACGAATTATAGGGGGAAGCCATCCACCCGGCCACGCTCAGCGCGCTTGCCCCATCGCAGCAACCGGAGGCAGGTATTGCATGACCCGCCGCACGTAGGAGCGCGTCTCCGGGTACGGGGGGACCCCCTGATAGCGGTCGACCTTGCCCTCGCCGCAATTGTAGGCGGCGACCGCCAGCACCCGGTTGCCGCCAAACCGATGCAGCAGCCAGCGCAGATAGGCGAGCCCGCCCCGGATGTTCTGCTCCGGGTCATAGGCGTTCTTCACCGTGAAGCGCATCACCGTTTCCGGGATCAGTTGCATGACGCCGATCGCGTTCTTGGGCGAGTGGGCCAGCGCATTGAAATTGGATTCCACCGAGGCGACCGCGAGGGCCAGCCGGGTGTCCACGGCAAAGCTGGGGGCGAGCTTGCGGATCAGCTCGGCGACCCGGCGCCGGTCCTGCGGCAAGGCGTCGACGTAGCGCTCGATATCGACCCGCGCCTGGTCTTCATAGCCCGCCCAGGCGTGTTCGGGATCTGTCAGGCACTTCGGCAATTGCTCCGCCTGCACGCCGGTGACCAGCAGCATCGCCTGCGCACCCCGGTGGCCGTTGCCGGCAGCGATGCTGAACAGGGTCGCCGCCACCGGTATGTTCCTGGGCAGTCCCTGCCCGGCTAGAAACATCTTGCCGAGCCGATACTGGGCTTCCGCGCTGCCGTAGCCCGCCGCCTCGCAATAGAGCATGGCGGCGCGTACCGGGCTGACCGACTGGCCGCGTCCGGCTTGCGCGGCCGAGGCCTGCTCCAGCATGGCGCGAACGCGAGGCGCCTCAAGCGCGAAGATGGCCGACTCTTGCTCGAAGCTCGGCGCCGCCTGCTGTGCGCTGCTCGGCAATGGCAGGAGTCCGAGCATCGCCGGCGCGAGTCGGATCAGCCATCGCCATTTGCTTCTTCCCAGCATTCCCCAGCGGCCCTTGCAGCGTCTTGAGCCGCTGATATCAGGAGTGCCTGGATGGCGATACCGGCATCAAATGACTTTGATGCTCGACGCCTGCTTGCCCTTCGGTCCCTGGGTCGGCTCATAGGAGACCTTCTGGCCTTCCTTCAGCGACTTGAACCCGCTCGACTCGATGGCCGAGAAATGGGCGAAGAGATCCTCGCTCTTGTCATCGGGCGTGATGAATCCAAATCCCTTGGCGTCGTTAAACCACTTGACCGTTCCGGTTGCCATTTGAATATTCCCCTCTGTCGACTTAGCTCTCTAGGAACCGCCTAGCTCGGTACGCGCAAGATATCACGATACGACATATTCATACCACCCGGACCATCGCCATGCCGCGCTGGCCGCCGTATGGGCGCTGCGCCGCACGAACCGCTATTTCAGTCGCTGCCCGGAACCGTCGGTGACCTCGATCCTGATCGGAATGCCGGCACGGACGCTCTGGGACACGGTACAGAATTCCTCGAATTGCGCCAGCACACGATCGAGATGCTCGATCGCCGAAGCCTCGCGGCCAAGCCGGATGGCGACGTCGATTTCCAGGACGCGCAGGCGCTTGCTCTCGTTTCGGTCTACCCTGCAGGTCGCCGTCGTGGTGATGCCGCCGGGGTCCTGCTTGAACTTCTTGATGGCGAACAGCAAGCTCGCGGACAGGCAGTTGGCGACGGCAGCCAGCAGCATGTGGGTGGGGGCGGGGCCCGCCCCCTCGCCCAGGGGCGCCGGTTCGTCGGCCAGCATCTCGGCGATGCCGGCGCCGAAGTCCACGACGAACTGGTAGTTGTCCTTCTGGCTAATGGTGACTGAAACGTTTTCGCTCATCCGATTGCTCCCGAGGCTTGCTTGCCGACCGCGGCCGTCGCTTCCGGATCACACCTCCGGGCCCAGCCGCCGGCCATTCTGACCGCTTTGATCCGGGTCCGCAAGCCGATCACCGCTGCCATTCCCGGGCTCGGAACGCTTCGCGGCCGGCTCACTCTCCGAGCAATTCGGCGACGAACTCCATGCCCTCCACCCGCTCGGCCACGACCTTGAGAATGACGATGACCGGCACGCCCAGCAGCATTCCCCAGACGCCCCAGAGCCAGCCCCAGAACAACAGGCTGACAAACACCGCTGCCGGATTCATCCTTGCAATCCGGCCGGTCATCCAGGTTGTCACCACGGTGCCGATCAGGGTGGCGATCGCCAGCGAAACGCCGGCGACCAGCAGCGCCATGCGCAAGGATTCGAACTGCAAAAGCGCCACCAGTCCGGTAGCGAAAGCGATCAGCAAGGGGCCAAAATACGGCATGATATGCAAGAAGCCGGCAACCATCGCCCAAGCTCCGGCATTTACCAGGCCGATCGTGCGCAAGGCGATCCACATCAACAAGGCCAGCAGGATATTCGTCACCAGGAGCATCGACATATATTTCTGAATCGAGCTATTGATCTCGTTCAGGATATGTACGGTGATTTTCTTCTGATGCAGCGAGGGCCCGGTCAGTTTCACCAGCTTGCGCTTGAAGGTATCGCCCGCCAGCAGCAGGAAGAAAACCAGGAAGCTGACCATCGTCGCCTGGCCGACGAACCCGAGCACGCCCATCGAACCGGCCCAGACCCAGTCGATCACCTTGACGCCGTCCGGCGCCACCGGCCCCTTGTGCGCCTGAGACGGCCCGGTGCCGGTCGCCTGGGCAATTTCGGTGGCGGCCGCCTGCATCTTCTGGATCGCACTGGGCTGTCCCGCCATGTTCTTTTTCAGCAAATGCGACAGCTTGTGCGTCGCCGCCGGCAACTCCTCGAAGATCGAGCGGAACTCGCCTTGCAGCGTCGGGACCACGGCGCTCGCTGCGCCGATGATGGTCAGCCCGACCAGGGTGGCACCGATGACGCGCGCCACCCTGAGGCGTTCCAGCCACACCACCAGCGGATTCAGCGTGTAGGCGATGAAAATGCTGAACACCAGGGGAATCAGGAAACTTTGCGCCCACTGCAGCGCGAACACGAAGCTGACGGTGGCGATGATGCCCAGCGCCAAGCCACGCGCATTCACGTGCAGCGGCAAGTGCGCATAAGTGCCAAGCGGCATCGCCTGCCGCTCCGGATTGGCGTCTGGCGTCGCGTCGGGCGCCGGCTCCGCGGTTACGCTAGCTGCTGCGCCCGACTTGGGGTCGATCGGATCGTCCATGGCTCGCCCTGGTGCTGCGGATCTGTCCCTGAAACGCAATACTGCCCGGCACTCAATCCGAATGGTCCGCTTTCAGCGCCAGCCGGTTGTCGACTTTTTTGACCCCTGCCACCGCGGCCGCCAAGCCCTTGGCGGTATCGCTGCGCTGCTGGGAATCGACCGATCCGCTCAGCGTCACCACGCCATCGACGGTAAGCACGCTGATTTGCAGCGTTGCCAGACCGGGCTCGGCAAAAATGGCGGCCTTGACCCTGGCGGTAATCTCCGCGTCGTCAATCGCCGTCCCGGCTTTGACGCCTTGCTCGTCCATTTTTTGTCCCGCCTCATCGACCGCGGCCCCGATCTTCTGCCCGGCCACAGCCGTCGTCTGGTCGAGCTTCTTGCCCGCGCTCTCGGCCGGCCCGGGCTGGTCGCAGGCGGCCAGTCCGGTAGCAAGCAGCAGCGCAATGACGATCGATTTCAAGCCTCGTGAAATGTTCATTTTTAACTCCTCTCAAAATTCGTTGCCGGTGCGTCACTTGTCGAACTGATAGCGCGCCGACATAACGCAGGCGTCCTTCGCCGCTCCTGCCAGGGCGTCGCACTTCTCTATCGCAACCTTGTAATCGGCCGTCTGCTTGTCATCGCGGGCATCGGCGCGCGCCTCGATGACCTTCTTGTCCGCCTTGGCATCCGCCACCGCGGAAACCTCGGCCGCCTTGGCTTCCTTGATGCACACCGCCTCGGCGTTGCCGGTCTTGCTGGCGCATCTGGCCTTGGCGACGTCGTAGTCGGCATCGGCAATCGCCTCGCGCGCATCGGTGCGGGCGCTCAGGCTGCTCTTGTACTGTGCCTTGGCGTTGGCTTCGAGGTGAATTCTGGCCGACCTCGCTTCGGCGACGCAGACAGTCCGCAAATTTCCGGCAAAACTGTTGCATTTCGCCCGCGCCACCTTGTAGTTCGCCGCCGCCCGCTGATTGGCCATCGTGTAGGCGACCGTCGCCTCGGTCGGCGCGGCGATTGCGCTGGCGGCGAAGCCGGCAGCCGCCGCGCTCAGCAGCATCATTGCATAGGCATTTTTCATTGGTCCGTCCCTGGTTGAGTGGGCGCATGTCCGGCACTGGTCGATACTTGGCTGGGACCGGAAATGCTCGGAAGATTCCGATGTCACCGTTTTACCGGCGCGGCCACGGCGGCACCGTTCGCTATCGAACATTGGGGCAATTATTTTCGACCGCGCAGTTGCCTCGAAGGCGGGACTGCTCGGTGCGGCAGCGAACAGATAGCCCCGGTTCCCTGGACTACGATGGGCTCACTTCGTCGTAGCGGCGCCGCGGCTCGCCATCGCGATGACAACGAGAACCGCCAGCCAGCATTTCAATTTCCTTCAAGGAGCAATCCATGGGTACCATCTTGCTGATCATCCTGATCCTCGTTCTCATCGGGGCCTATCCGACCTGGCCGCACAGCCGCCGCTGGGGCTATGGCCCGAGCGGCGTCACCGGTCTCATCGTCCTGGTGCTGATCATCCTGCTGCTCACCGGACGGCTTTGAGCGGCACCGCCGAGCGCGGCCGGAATTTTTTCATTGAAGGAGGCTTGCCATGAATATCACCATTAGTCTCGTCCCGATCGTGTCGCTCGTCGCCGGCATCGTGATTCTCATCATGCCGCGTCTGCTATCGACGATCGTGGCCGTCTATCTGATCATCGTCGGTCTGGTCGGGCTGTTCGGCTCCGGTCACTTTCTGCGGTGAATCGTCGTGCAAGAATGGCGTCTACCGCAGCCGCTGGGCTGATCGCTGTTCCCGCGCTGACCCTGGCGCTACTGGTAAACTTCGACTGGAACCGGGCCAGACCCTGGCTCGACGCGCGCGTCAGCGAAGCGCTCGGTCGGCCGGTGGTGATCGCCGGTACGCTGACGCTGCACTGGCAGGCTCAGCGCACCGGACCCGCCTCCTGGCGCGGCATGATTCCCTGGCCGCACTGGGTGGCGCAGGACATTCACATCGGCAATCCGCCAGACATGGCGCTGCCGGGCGCCGGCGCCGAGGCGCCGCCGTTGGCCACCGAAATGGCCCGCATCAAGGGCCTCAGCTTTTCCCTGAATCCCCTGGCCCTGCTCGATAAGCGGCTGGTGATTCCGGTCCTCAGCTTCGCTTCGCCCACCGTCAGCCTGCGCCGCGATGCCGACGGCAGGAACAACTGGAGCTTCAGGAATGCCCTTGGACCGTCGCCGTGGAAGCTTGAGGTGCAGCGCGTAATCATGTCGCGGGGCAGCGTGCACCTCAGCGATGCCATTAGACATGCCGATCTCACCGCCGATCTCGACAGCGTTGCGGCGGACCCGGTCTATGGCCTGGCGTGGCAATTGCGCGGCAGGCTCAATGGCCGGCAGGTCACCGGCGCGGGCAAGGCCGGCGCCGTTTTGTCGCTGCAGCACCAGACCACACCCTACCCGATCAGCGCCGCTCTGCACGTGGGCAGCACCGTGATCGCGGTGGCGGGCACGCTGCTCCGGCCGACCGATCTGGCGGCGCTCGACCTGCAGTTGCAGGTATCCGGAGTGAGCATGGCGCGGCTCTATGCGCTCAGCGGCATCGTCATGCCCGAGACACCGCCGTATACCACGCGGGGCCATCTGATCGGTACGCTGGGCCCTCGGGGCAACCTCTGGCGCTACCAGCAATTCAGCGGCCGGGTCGGCTCCAGCCTGATCAGCGGCAACCTCGATTATCAATCGCAGCAGCCACGGCCATTGTTGTCCGGTGTGGTGGTGTCGCAGCGCTTGCGATTTTCCGATCTGGCTTCGCTGATCGGTGCCGACTCGAATGCCAGCAAGACCCGGCGCGGCGGCGCCGCCGTCCAGCCGGCGAACAAGTTATTGCCGGTGGAACGCTTCAAGACGGAGCGCTGGACCAGCATTGACGCCGACATCGATTTCAGGGCCGACCGGATAATTCACAACGCTGACTTGCCCATCGACAAGCTGACGACCCACCTGCACCTGCGCGACGGCGTGCTGAGCTTGTCGCCGCTCAAGCTTGACCTGGCGGGCGGCAGCCTGAGCGCGAATATCAGCCTCGATGGCAGCGGCCGGGCCGGGAAGAATGCGATCAAGGCCAAAATGAAGGTGACGGCCCGCCAGGTGCGCTTGAAGCAACTGTTTCCCGGCCTGCGGGCGCTGCGCGCCAGCGCGGGAGAAATCAATGGCGACGCGAAGCTGTCCGCGACCGGAGACTCGGTCGCCAGCTTGTTGGGTGCTGCCAACGGCGAGGTCAAGACCCTGATCAATCAGGGCACGGTCAGCAAGCTGCTGCTCGAGGAGATGGGCCTGAACATCGGCAATGTGATCCTCACCCGCCTGGCCGGCGACCGGCAAGTCAAGCTCAATTGCCTGGCGGCCGATTTTGGCGTGAGCGCCGGCGTGATGCATAGCCATAGCTTCATCATCGATACCGACGATGCCATTCTCGATGTCACTGGCGACATCGATCTGGCACGCGAGCAAGTGAACTTGGTCATCGATCCCAAGAGCAAGGGGCTGCGCGTGCTGTCGCTCAGGGCGCCGCTCTATGTGCGCGGCAGCTTCAAAGAGCCGCGGCTGAGCATCGACAAAGGCGTATTGGCCATGAGGGCGGGCGGCGCGCTGGCACTGGCGGCTCTGCTGCCGGCGGCGGCGCTGATCCCTTTGATCAAGACCGGGCCGGAGGATAGCAGCGACTGCTCCGGCTTGCTGGCCGCCGCGCGGGTGAAGCCGGTGGCGCCGCCGCCGGGCAAGACCTACCACGGCCGGCGCAAATGAGCGGGGCAGGTCGCGCCGAGCCGGAAAACCCGCTCTGTGTTCGACAACGCACAGATGAATTGCGCCGCGACCATTAAGCTGTGCCATCAGTGATGCTCAGGAGGGCTCGTGAAAACATTTTCGATAGTCGTCGTCGCATCAGACCTGATGTCGGTCCGCTGACCTCACCGGTCATTCCCGGCGGCCCACCGTGCGCCGGATTCATCGTTGCAAAGAAACAAGTGGCACTACAGGGGTAAAAACATGAAAACATCACGAATCGTCCTCCATACGCTGGTCATCGCTTCCCTGGGTTTCGTCGGCAGCGCCGGCGCCAGCGAAAGCAACAAGGAAGGCTATCTCAAGGATACCGGCGGCCAGGTCGTGAAGAGCGGTTCCGGATTGTGCTGGCACACCGGCTCCTGGACACCTGCCATGGCGATCGCGGAATGCGACCCGGATCTGGTGAAGAAGGAAGCGCCCAAAGTGGCTGCAGCCGACGCGCCGCCTGCCCCGCCGGCGCCCGCCGCCGTCCGGGAGGCTCCGGCTTTCGTGCCCATCAGCCTGCAAGCGGAAGCGCTGTTCAGCTTCGACAAGGCGGTATTGCGTGCCGGCGGCAAGAAGCAGCTCGACGCTGAAGTCGTCGACAAGATGAAGGAATATCCTCAGGTCGAACTGGTGCGGGTGACGGGCTACACCGACCGGATCGGCTCCACCGCCTACAATCGTCGCTTGTCCCAGCGTCGTGCCGATGCCGTCAAGAATTACCTCGTCGGCCAGGGCATTGCTGCCCAGCGCATCGAGACTGCAGCCAAGGGCGAATCCGACCCGATCGTTTCCTGCGACAAGATCAGGGGCAAGGCCACCGGCAAGAACCGGAAGCTGGTTGACTGCCTGCAGCCGAACCGCCGGATCACGGTGGAAATCGAGAAGCAGAAGCCGGCTCAGCGCTGAGGCGCAGTTCTAGAAAGCGCTAAGACAGATCAAGGCCAGCCAAGCCACCTTGGCTGGCCCTTGCCATTGATGATGGCGAACGACGCGGCAAGCAGCGCTCATTTGTCCGGCGACGCGCCCCTATACCTCTATTGCCGGCTCTGCGGTAGCACCGGCCAGCGACCCCATGCGCGATATGTTCATCAGCCTGAAACACGCGTTGCTGCACGGCGGCGTTACCAGCAAGCGTGCGGATGAAGAGTTGCCGCTGCGCGCAGAGCTGTTCAGCGCCTTGCAGATGGAACAGCACGGGCGCATCCTGGCCAACACCCACAAGCTCGGCACGGGGCGCGGACGCGACCGGTTGTTGTCGCGTCTGGCCGACAACGAGCGGGTCATCCTCGATGCCTGCAACCAGTTGACCGCGGCAATCAAGGCGGGTCTGCAGGTGACGCCGGCTGCCGAATGGCTGCTCGACAATTTCTACCTGATCGAGGATCAGATCCGCACCGCCAAGCGGCATCTGCCGAAAAACTACAGCAGGCAATTGCCGAGCCTGCTTCGCGGTCCCTCCGCCGGCAGGCCACGCGTCTATGACATCGCACTGGAAACCATTGCCCACGGCGATGGCCGCGTCGATCCGGAGAGCCTGAGCCGCTTCGTCACCGCCTACCAGCAAGCAACGACCTTGACACTCGGGGAACTATGGGCGATCCCGATCATGCTGCGCCTGGCGCTGATCGAGAACCTGCGGCGGGTCGCCGCCCGCCTGGCGACGACCCGCTTCAACCGCAGCCTGGCCGATACCTGGGCCGACAAAATGGCGCAGACCGCCGAGCAGGAACCCAGCAACCTGATCCTGCTGGTGGCCGACATGGCCCGTTCCGACCTGCCGCTGGACAGCTCCTTCGTCGCCGAACTGGTGCGCCGTCTGCAAGGCTTGAGTCCGGCCCTGACGCTGCCGCTGACCTGGCTGTCGCAGCGTCTGGCGGCGAGCGGCCAGACCATCGAGAACCTGGTTCAGACGGAAAACCAGCAGCAGGCCGCCGACCAGGTGTCGATCAGCAACAGCATCGGCAGCCTGCGCTTTCTCAGCGCCATGGACTGGCGCGAATTCGTCGAGACCATGAGCGCGGTGCACCGCGCATTGCGCCAGGATCCGGCCGGCGTGTTCTCCCGCATGGACTTCCCGACCCGGGACCGCTATCGCCATGTGGTGGAGAATATCGCCAGGCACAGCCCTCTGCCGGAAGTCGCGGTCGCCGACTGCGCGATCAACTTAGCCCGCGCCGCGGCCGCCCGAGTTGGCGGCGAAGAGCCTGGCGCACACGTCGGCCATTACCTGATCGGCAACGGCCTGAGGGAACTGGAGAAAGCCGCAGGCCTCCGCTTCGCAGTGCTCGCCGCGCTGCGGCGCATCGCCAGAGGCTCGCCCCTGGCGCTCTACCTCGGCAGCATAGCGCTGCTCACCCTGGCCGCCACCGCCGTCATCGTCGCCAAGGCCCAAGCCGAAGGCGCCGGCGGCTGGCTGCTGGCGTCGCTCGCAGTGCTCGCCCTGATCGCCACCAGCCAGCTCGCGTTGTCCATGGTCAACTGGTGGGCCACCTTGATCGCGACACCCCGGCCGCTGCCGCGGATGGATTTTTCCGACGGCATTCCTCTCGAATCGCGCAGCCTCGTCGTCGTGCCGACGATGCTGTTTTCCAGACGGGCTATCGACAGCCTGACCGAGGCCCTGGAGGTCTGCTTCCTCGCCAACCGCGATGACAACCTGAGCTTTTGCCTGCTGACCGATTTCGGCGACGCAAAATTTGAAACCCTGCCCTCCGATGACGCACTGCTGGATCGCGCCAGGGAGAACATCGAGCAACTGAACGCAAAATACGGCCACAGCAACGGCGACAACTTTCTGCTCCTGCATCGTCCGCGCCGCTGGAACGCACAGGAAGGCGCCTGGATGGGCTACGAGCGCAAGCGCGGCAAGCTGGCCGCGCTCAACGCTCACCTGCGCGGCGGCGGTGCCGACGCCTTCTCGTTGGTCATCGGCGACAGCGACGGCATAAGCGAGGTCCGCTATGTGATCACCCTCGACACCGATACGATATTGCCGCGCGACGCCGCGCGGCAGTTCGTGGCCACGATGGCGCATCCGCTGAATCGGGCGCAGTACGACGCAGGCCGGCGGCGGATCTGCGCCGGCTACGGCATCCTGCAGCCGCGCGTGGCGGTCAGCGTGCCCGGCGCCGAGGCGTCACGCTACGAATTGCTGTGCGGCGGCGAAGCCGGCATCGATCCCTACACGCGCAGCGTCTCCGACGTCTATCAGGACCTGTTCGGCGAGGGCTCGTTCATCGGCAAGGGCATCTACGATGTCGATGCCTTTGAACGGGTTCTCTCCGGCCGCCTGCCGGAAAACCGCATCCTTAGCCATGACTTGCTGGAGGGCTGCTATGCCCGTGCCGGCCTGCTGAGCGATGTGCAACTCTATGAGGCCTGCCCGCCCCGCTACAGCGACGATGTCAGCCGTCGCCGCCGCTGGATACGCGGCGACTGGCAGGTCGCATCGTGGCTGCTGCCAAGCACACCCGGCGCCCGGGACGCAGCGACCGGCAGGATCTCCCGCGAGCGCAATCCGCTCTCGGCCCTGTCGCGCTGGAAACTGTTCGACAACCTGCGCCGCAGTCTGGTGTCGCCGGCGCTGACGGCATTCTTGCTGACCGGCTGGCTGGCCTTGCCCTCGGCCTGGTTCTGGAGCGGTGCGGCGCTCTTCATCCTGCTGATGCCGGCGCTGTCCGGCTTCATCCTGGCTCTCGCCCGCAAGCCCGACGACGTGCTGTTGCGTCAGCATCTAGCGGCAACGCTGCGCTCGGCCAGCCAGCACTTCCTCCATGCCGCGCTGACGCTCTCTTTCCTGCCGTATGAGGCAGCGGTCACCGCCGACGCGATTTTGCGGACCCACTGGCGGCTGCTGGTTTCGCACCGGCGACTGCTGGAGTGGCAGCCATCGGGCCAGACGCAGGGCCGGTCGGATGCGGGCATCTACCCCTGCTATCGCTCGATGTGGATCGCCCCGGCGCTGGCCATCGCGACTGCCGCCGTGCTGATCGCCGACCATCCGCTGGCGCTGGCGGCGGCGGCGCCGATCCTGCTGCTCTGGCTGGCCTCCCCCGCCATCGCGCACTGGATCAGCCGGCCGATCGCGCCGCGTGCCACGCATTTGTCCCGCCAGCAGAGCATTTTCCTGGGCTCGCTGGCGCGCCGGATATGGCTGTTTTTCGAAACCACCGTCGGTCCGGAAGACCACTGGCTGCCGCCCGACAATGTGCAGGAACAGCCGCTCACGGCTGTCGCGCACCGCACCTCGCCGACCAACATCGGCTTGTCGCTGCTCGCCAACCTCGCCGCCCATGACTTCGGCTACATCCCCGCCGGACAATTGCTCGAACGCTGCCAGCGGACGCTGCAGACCATGGCCGCGCTGGAGCGCCACCAAGGTCATTTCTACAACTGGTACGACACCCAGGCCCTGAAACCGCTGCCGCCGCATTACGTCTCGACGGTAGACAGCGGCAACCTCTCCGGACACCTGCTGACCCTGCGCCCCGGCCTGACCGGTCTGCTCGATGCGTCTATCCTCGCTGCCCGCGTATTCCATGGCATCCGCGACACCTATCGAATCCTTTGCGAAGCCGCAGGCAGCGCCCCTGTCACGCAATTGGTCCAGTTCGAGCAGGACCTCGAAGCCGCCTGCCAGTGCGCACCGGACTCGCTGATGCTCGCCCACGATTGTCTGGAGCGCCTCGACCACGGCGCCGCGGGCTTCGTTGCCGGCCTCGGGGCGGCAGCCGAGACGCCGCTCCATCTTTGGGCCAACGCGCTGGCGGGCCAGTGCCGAACGGCCCTGGCCGAGCTCGACCACCTGGCGCCATGGGTCCGGGTGCAAGAATCCAGCGAATGGCTGGCTGACTTCCCGGCGCTCGGCGCGCTGCCGACGCTGCGCCAGTTGGCGCGGCTCCACGGCGAGCTGGCGCCGGCGCTCGGACAGCGGCGCGCCGATCAGGCCGATCCGCGGCTTGCGTCGCGCCTGGCGGACCTCGATCGATGGGTGGCCGAAGGCAGCTTCCACGCCGCCGAGCGGATACTGTCGATCGAGCGCCTGGCAATGCAAGCCGCCGAGTTCGCGCGGGTGCAATACGACTTCCTGTACGCCCCCGCCACGCACCTCCTGGCGATCGGCTACAACGTCACCGAACGGCGCCTTGACACCAGCTTCTATGACCTCCTGGCCTCCGAAGCGCGGCTGACCACCTTCGTCGCCATCGCCCAGGGGCAACTGCCGCAGGAGAGCTGGTTCGCCCTCGGCCGCCAGCTCACCATCGCCGGCGGCGAACCGATCCTGCTGTCCTGGAGCGGCTCGATGTTCGAATACCTGATGCCGCTCTTGGTGATGCCGACTTTTGCCGGCACCTTGCTCGACCAGAGCTATCAATCCGCGGTAGCACGGCAGATCGAATATGGCCTGCAGCGCGGTCCGCTCTGGGGGATTTCGGAGTCCGGCTACAACGCCTTCGATGCCGGCCTGAATTACCAGTACCGCGCCTTCGGCGTGCCGGGACTCGGCTTCAAGCGCGGCCTCGGCGACGATCTGGTGATCGCACCGTATGCCTCGATGATGGCCTTGATGGTGGCGCCGAAAGAAGCCTGCGCCAATCTGCAACGCCTGGCCGCCGACGGCTTCGCCGGCAGATACGGCTTGTACGAGGCGATCGACTACACGCCCTCGCGCCTGCCGCGCGGCCAGAGCTATGCGCTGATCCGCGAATTCATGGCGCACCATCAGGGCATGGGCCTCCTGTCTCTGGCGTATCTGCTGCTCGACCGACCGATGCAGAAGCGTTTCGAAGCCGACCCCCAGTTCCGGGCGACCATGTCGCTGCTGCACGAGCGCGTACCGAGGGCCGCCGCGACCTATTCGAACACCACGGAACTGTCCGACATCCGCACCGCCGCCACCGATCAGGAAATGCAACTGCGCGTGCTGCAGCGTCCGGACACGCGCACGCCGGAGGTTCAGCTCCTCTCCAATGGCCGTTATCACGTGATGGTCACCGCCGCCGGCGGTGGCTACAGCCGCTGGAACGACCTGGCGATCGGTCGCTGGCGTGAAGACGGCACGCGCGACAACTGGGGTTCGTTCTGTTATGTGCGCGACCTGGAAGACGGCCATTTCTGGTCAACTGCATTCCAGCCGACGCTGACCCAGCCCAGGAACTACGAGGTGGTCTTCTCCGAAGGCCGGGCGGAATTCCGCCGCAGCGACAACCACTTCGACACGCACAGCGAAATCGTGGTGTCGCCGGAAGACGATATCGAACTGCGGCGAACACGCATCACCAACCGCTCGCGCGCGCGCCGCAGCATCGATATCACCAGCTATGCGGAGGTGGTGCTGGCGCCGGCGACCGCCGATGCGCTGCATCCGGCTTTTTCCAAGCTGTTCGTCCAGACCGAAATCGTGCCCGCGCGCCGCGCCATCCTGAGCACCCGCCGGCCGCGTTCGGCGGCTGAAAAGATGCCCTGGCTGTTCCATCTGATGGCGGTGCACGGCGCCGCTATCGGCGCGATATCTTACGAAACCGACCGGATGCGCTTCATCGGCCGCGGCAATACCGTCGCTCACCCGCAAGCGCTGCGGGACACCGCGCCGCTGTCGGGCAGCGAGGGCTCGGTGCTCGATCCGATCGTCGCGATCCGCTGCCGGATCACGCTCGACCCGGAGCAAACGGCCACCATCGACATGGTCACCGGCATCGGCGAATCGCGCGAACTCTGTCTCGGTCTGATCGAGAAATATCAGGATCGGCATCTGGCCGACCGCGTCCTCGAACTATCCTGGACCCACAGCCAGGTGGTGCTGCGCCAGTTGAACGCCAGCGAAGCCGAGGCACAACTCTATGGCCGTCTGGCCAACTCGGTCATTTACCTCGACGCGCTGCTGCGCGCCGATGCCGCCGTCCTGGTGCGCAACCGCCGCGGCCAGTCGGGCCTGTGGAGCTATGCGATCTCAGGCGACCTGCCGATCGTGCTGGTGCAGATCAAGCATCCGGACAATATCGAGCTGGTACGGCAACTGGTGCAGGCGCACACCTATTGGCGTGCCAAGGGACTGGCCGTCGATCTGGTGATCTGGAACGAAGACCACGCCGGCTACCGGCAGGTCTTGCAGGAACAGATCATGGGACTGATTTCCGCCGTCACCGGCGAGCATGCGATCGATCGTCCGGGCGGCATCTTCGTGCGCCTGATCGATCAGATTTCCGATGAGGACCGGGTGCTGTTCCAGTCGGTGGCGCGGGTCATACTGACCGACGGCGGCGGCACGCTCGCCGAACAGCTCAAGCGCCGCGACCTGATGCGGGTGCGCGTGCCGCGATTGATGCCGAGCGCCAAGCCGCAGGAAGCACGGAAGAGCGCCGCCTTGCCGGAGCGGGGGCTGATCCTGGCCAACGGCATCGGCGGCTTCACCCCGGACGGACGGGAGTACGTGATCACCACCTCGGCCAAGTCCGTCACGCCTGCGCCCTGGGTCAATGTCCTGGCGAACCCGCAGTTCGGCAGCGTCATCTCCGAGAGCGGACAGGCCTACTCCTGGGGCGAGAACGCGCACGAATTCCGTCTGACGCCCTGGGCCAACGATCCGGTCAGCGACGAGGGCGGCGAAGCCTTCTATCTGCGCGACGAAGAGACCGGCCGCTACTGGTCGCCCACGCCCCTGCCGCGCCGCGGCGAGGGCGACTACGTTACGCGCCACGGCTTCGGCTACAGCGTGTTCGAGCACGGCGAGGACGGCATCACCAGCGAACTGAGCGTCTATGTCGCGATGAATGCGTCGATCAAGTATTCGGTACTGCGCATCCGCAACGATTGCGACACGCTGCGCAAGCTCTCCGCCACGGGCTACGTCGAATGGGTGCTGGGCGACTTGCGCCCGAAATCGACCATGCACATCATTACCGAGTGCGATCCGGCCAGCGGCGCCCTGCTTGCGCGCAATCCCTACAACACCGATTTCCCGGAGCGCATCGCGTTTTTCGCTGTCGATACCACCTTGCGCAGCATCAGCGGCGACCGCAATGAATTCATCGGCCGCAACGGCTCCCTGGAAAACCCCGCCGCGATGGAACGCGTGCGCCTGTCGGGCAAGATCGGCGCCGGCCTCGATCCCTGCGCCGCGCTGCAGGTGCCATTCGAGCTGGTCCCGGGACAGCAGAGGGAAATCGTGTTCATGCTCGGCATGGCCGATAGCCACCACAGCGATGTCGGCGAACTGATAGCCCGCCATCGCGGCCAGGCCGCCGCGCAGGAGGCGCTCGCTGCCGTGCACGCGCACTGGGTCAGCACCCTGGGCGCGGTGCAGGTCGACACCCCGGACGCGGCGCTGAACGTGCTGGCCAACGGCTGGCTGATCTACCAGACCATCGCTTGCCGCCTGTGGGCACGCAGCGGCTACTACCAGTCCGGCGGCGCCTTCGGCTTCCGCGACCAGTTGCAGGACGGCATGGCGCTGGTGCACACCCGGCCGCAACTGCTGCGCGAGCAGTTGCTGCTGTGCGCTGCCCATCAGTTCGTCGAGGGCGACGTGCAACACTGGTGGCATCCGCCGACCGACCGGGGCGTGCGCACGCACTGCTCCGACGATTACCTGTGGCTGCCGCTCGCCGTCGGCCGCTACCTGGCCAGCACCGGCGACGTAGGCGTCCTCGACGAAATGGTGGGCTTCATCGAGGGCCGGGCGCTCAATCACGATGAGGATTCCTACTTCGACCTGCCGCTCCGCTCGCAGGAGAGCGCGACGCTATATCAGCATTGCCTCCACGCCATCGAGCGCGGTTTGCGATTCGGCGCTCATGGCCTGCCGCTGATCGGTTCCGGCGACTGGAACGACGGCATGGACAAGGTCGGCGACCAGGGCCGCGGCGAGAGCGTCTGGCTCGGCTTCTTCCTCCATGAGGTGCTGATGCGCTTTGCCGAGATCGCAACGATGCGCGGCGACCCGGCCTTCTCCGAGCGCTGCCGTTCCGAAGCGGTCAGGCTGGGCCGGAACATCGAGGCTGGCGGCTGGGACGGCGAATGGTATCGCCGGGCCTATTTCGACGACGGCACGCCGCTGGGCGCGGCGCAAAACGCCGAATGCCAGATCGATTCGATTTCGCAGAGCTGGGCGGTGTTGTCCGGCGCCGGCGACCCGCAACGCGCACGGCGGGCGATGCAGGCGCTCGACCGACGTCTGGTGCGGCGCGAAGACCGGCTCATCCGCTTGCTCGATCCCCCGTTCGACAAGTCCGGCCAGAATCCGGGCTACATCCGCGGCTACGTGCCGGGCGTGCGCGAGAACGGCGGCCAATACACCCACGCGGCGGTCTGGGCCGCGATGGCGTTTGCCAAGATGGGCGACGGGCAGCGCGCGTGGGAATTGCTGCGGCTGATCAATCCGGTTAACCACGGCAGCACGGCCGATGAGATCGCCACCTACAAGGTCGAGCCTTACGTCGTCGCCGCGGACGTCTATGCGCTGTCGCCGCACGTAGGCCGCGGCGGCTGGAGCTGGTACTCGGGTTCGGCGGGATGGCTGTATCGGCTGATCGTCGAGTCGCTGCTCGGCTTGACGCGGGCGGGCGACCGGCTGCTCGTCGCGCCTTGCCTGCCCGACGACTGGAACGCGTTCAGCTTGAGTTATCGCTACCGGGACACGCTGTACCGAATCGCGGTGACCCGCTCAGGCGCCTCGGGCCCGCAGGCCGGGGTGATGGTGGACGGCGTCTTGCAACCGGACGGAGCGATTCCGCTGGTCGATGACCGGCGCGATCACGCCGTGACGATAGCCGTCGCGGCTAGCCCGGCCGCAGGCGCTCGGTGACTTCCTTGCCGATGCCACGATAGCCAATGAAGCGGCTGGCGGAATCGAACATCGGCTCACCGCTGACCAGCAGATACTGCGTCGTGCCGTCGGCATTGTTGCGGCAATAGACGAAATCGAGGAAGGGCCGCCGATTGGCGATGTAGTCGTCCAGCTGTTCGCGTTCGGCCGGATTCCAGCGCGCTGCCGAGCCGGCCAGGTCGCCCCCGCCGATCCCGAGCATGTCCAGGACCGGGCCGGAGACCTCGGTGAATTTCCCTTGCGCGTCCTGCTCCCAATACCAGTCCGACGACAGTTCGGTAAAAGCCTTGAAGCGGATCTCGCTCGCGCGCAACTCGGCCGTGCGCTCCGCCACCGTCTGTTCCAGCTGCTTGCTGTAATGATCCAGCTTCCGGTAGAGCAGCCGCACCTCCAGCATGTTGTGGATGCGCGTCCTCACCTCGATCAAATCGAATGGCTTGCTGACGAAGTCCTTGGCGCCCGCCTGCAGCGCGCGCAGCTTCTGCTCCGGCTGCGCGGTGATGACCAGTACCGGCAGATAACCCCCGGTCTCGATTTCCTTCAGGCCCTCCATGACCTGGAATCCGTCCATCTCGGGCATCTGCAGATCCAGCAGGATCAGGTCGTAGCGATGCGCCAGATGCAGGGGGCAGACCGCGCGCGGATCCCTGGTTGCGGTAATGTGCGAGTAGCCGGCGCTGCGCAGCATTTGCTCCAGCAGCCGGACATTCGCTTCCTGATCATCGACGATCAGGATGCTGGCGCTCAGAATTTCGGTGGCTTCAAGCATGGGCTTATTCCCGGTAATTTCGACGTTATCCAGCGGCATCACACGACGGCCTCGGCTTCGGCCCCGGAATCGTTGCCGGCGGCATGCAGCAATACCACATCGAGCGCTGCCATGAACTCTGCGACCTTGATCGGCTTGGTCAAATAGCGGAAGAACCCGGCCTCCATGCCCTTCTCGATGTCGCGCGGGACGGCGTTGGCCGACAGCGCGATGACCGGGATGTGCGCCGTCGCCGGATCTTCGCGCAGCCTTTTCAAGGCGCCGAAGCCGCTGATGCCGGGCAGGTTGATGTCCATCAGGATCACGTCCGGCTGATAGGCGCGCGCCAGCTCGATGCCCAGATAGCCGTCGATGGCGGTCAGCAGCTTCAAGTCGTTGCGGCGCGCGATCAACTGCTCGACCAGCGCCAGATTGGCCGGATTGTCCTCGACGTAGAGCAGCGTGCGGCGCCCCGAAGGCTCCTGCGCCACCACGGGATCCCGTGCCGCCGGGCTGGTCGCGCCGACGTCGTCGAACGCCAGTTCCGGCGCGGCGGATGCCGCCAGTTCGACCCAGAATTCGCTGCCGGTCCCGACGCTGCTCTCGACGCCGATGACGCCGCCCATCAATTCGACCAGTTGCTTGGTGACCACCAGGCCGATGCCGGTGCCCTCCTCGCCGCTGGCCTCCTGCCCCAGCCGGTTGAACGGCTGGAACAGTTGCGCCAGCTGTTCCGGCATCAAGCCGGCGCCGTTATCCTTGACGCTGACCCGCACCCGGCCTTCATCGCTCGCGCCGCATTGCACGATGACCGTGCCCCCGGCCCGGTTGTATTTGATCGCATTCGACAGCAGATTGATCATCACCTGCTTGAGCCGGGTGCGATCGGCATGGACGTAGAAATGCCCGTCGAAGCGGGGAAACAGCATCCTGGTCCCGCGCTTGCCGGCCTGCGGCTCGATCATGGCCTGGCAGTCCTGCAGCACCTCGAAGAGCGATATCGACTCCTGCGACAGCGACACCTTGCCCGATTCGATCAGCGCCAGATCGAGGATCTCGTTGATCAGGCGCAGCAGATACCAGCCGGCCTGCAGGATCTGGTCGATCGAGAGCTTCTGCGCAGGGGTCGGCGGCGGCGTTTCGGAGGCCATCAACTGGGCGAAGCCGAGCACCGCGTTCAACGGCGTGCGCAATTCGTGGCTCATGCTGGAGAGAAATTCGGATTTCGCCTGGTTGGCCTTTTCCGCGGCGGCCTTGGCGCTCTCCAGTTCGAGATTGTTTTCCTGCAGCGCATGCTCGAACTGCTTGCGTTCGGTGACGTCGCGGGCCGCCGCGAACACGCCTTGCAGCTTGCGGTCGCGATCGTGGAAGGTGGTGGCGTTGTACGAGACCACCGTTTCCCTGCCGTCCCGGGCGTGGGCGGTCAACTCGTAGTTGGTCACCTTGCCTTCGCGCAGAACGCGCGTGATCGCCGTCTCGGCCCGTTCCGGATCGGTGAAGTAGCTCTTGAACGGCGCCCCGATCAACTCGTCGCGGGTGCAGCCGGTCAGCGCCTCCATCTGCTGGTTGACGTCGCTGATGATGCCGCGCGGGTCGGTGGTCATGATCGCGTCGATGTTCGACTCGATCAGCGAGCGCGTGTAGAACTGCTGATCCCGCAGGCGCTGGTCGAGCAGCGCCTGCTCCGCCTCGACCCGCTTGCGCGCCGTGTTGTCGGTGCCGATCAGCAGATAGCCGATCACCTTGTCCTGCGCGTCGCGCAGTGCGGTGACCGAGACGATCGCCGGGAAGCGGCTGCCATCCTTGCGGATGTAGGTCATCTCGTAAATATCCTCGATGCCGCGCGAGGCCTTGAACACCAGCGCCTCGAAACCCGGGGTGATCGGGGTATCCAGTTCCAGGCTCAGGCTCGCCGCCCGCGCGATCACCTCCTGCGCATCCGAAATGCCGGCGGGCGTGATCTTGTTCACCACTTCCTCCGCCTTGTAGCCGAGCATGCGCTCGGCGCCGACGTTGAAAATCTGGATCACGCCCTGGGCGTCGGTGGCGATGCTGGAAAAATTCGCGCTGTTGAAAATGGCGTCCTGCAGCGCACCCGCCTTGAGCAAGGGCTGGCGCAGCTCCTGGATGGCGCGCTCCTGCGCCAGACGCTCGCCGGTGTCCCGGCGCAGACGCGCAAACAGCAGCGCCAGGGCAGCGAGCAGCACGGGGATGCTGACCGCGATGGCGAGGGCGGTGGAGCGTGCGGCGGCGTTCAGCGCGATGCCGCCGTCGACCAGCAGCACCGTTGTCGTCACTCCGAGAGCGATCGCCATCAGTCGTTCGCCCGGCATTTTTTCCATCGCGTTCATCGATTCCCCTCTTCTTCAGGCCGCCCGGCTGGACGCCACCTGTCCTTGACGCTGGCGCACGTCCGACAGCAGGCGGGCGAACTCCTTCTTGACCACCTGATAACACTCGCACACCTGAGTCTCCAGGCCGGCCCGATCCACCACCGTGATGTGGCCGCGGCGATAGCGGATGAAACCGTGACTCTGCAATTTTCCGGCCGCCTCGGTCACGCCCTCGCGCCGCACGCCGAGCATGCTGGCGATCAATTCCTGGGTCATCGTCAACTCATTCGAGGGCAGACGATCCAGGGTCAGCAGCAGCCAGCGGCACAGTTGCTGCTCCACCGAATGATGGCGATTGCACACGGCGGTCTGCGACATCTGCGTGATCAGCGCCTGGGTGTAGCGCAGCAGCAGCCGCAGCACCGGGCCGGCGCGATTGAATTCCGTCATCAGGATTTGCGCCTTGAGACGGTAGCCGTAGCCGCCCGTCTGCACCACGGCGCGGCTGAGCGTCGATTCGCCGCCCATGAACAGGGAGACGCCCAGCAGCCCTTCGTTGCCGACGCCGGCAATTTCCGACGAGCCGCCGTTTTCCAGCACGTAGTGCACCGAGACGATCGCCGTGGTCGGGAAATAGACGTGCTGCAGCCTGCCGCCGGACTCGTAGAGCACGTCGCCGAGCAGCATCGGGATCAGCTCCAGATGCGGCGCCAGACGGCCGAACTCGGCATCGAGCAGCGCCGCCAGAAGATGATTTTGGTTGGGGTCATGGACACTGGACATATCAGGGCTCCTGCTGCCAGTCGATTCCGCATGGGGGTGTGGGGGACGCCGAATCATGGCCCCCGAAAGAATGCCACCAACAAGGTAACACGCCCTGCATAGCGCTGAGGACTTTATTACGCCCCGGACGAGCGGTCTGTGTGCTAGCGCACATAGCGACGGCAATCGCGGGGCGGACGGGCAGCCGCGGCGCTCTGTGCGTTGGCGAACAGACCCGGAGCGCGGCAAACCCTAATCTGCCTCCATCGCCTGGACGCACAGCCATTAGCAACAGCGGCCACGGGATGCAGAGTCTAGCGTTTCAATCACCAAACCGGGAGCATCGAAATGAAGAATCTCAAGATCGTATCCACGCTGATCGCCGCACTGATGTTGACCACCGTCGTCGGCTGCGCCTCGACGCCAACCCAGGAGAGCACGGGCCAGTACGTCGACGACACCGTCATCACCACCAATGTCAAGGCCGCAATCCTCGACGAACCGACCTTGAAGTCGGCCGAAATCAATGTCGAAACCTTCAAGGGCGTGGTCCAGCTGAGCGGCTTCGTTCGTTCCGAAGCCAACATCGCCACCGCCGTCCGGGTGGCGCGTCGGATCAAGGGCGTGAAAGCGGTCACCAACGACATGCGCCTGAAGTAATCGCCGTTCCGGCGCGGCGTGCCCGCGCCTGGAGGGTGGTGCCAGCCGCCGCCCTCCGCTTAGCGATCGCCAGACTCTCGAAAAAAGGTAGCCCATGAACACGATAAAGAAATGGACCGCACTGGCGGCAACTCTTGCCCTGGTGCTCGGCTTGAGCGCCTGTGCCGGCATGTCGTCACAGGACAGAAATACCGCTGTCGGCGCCGGAGCAGGCGCGGTGCTGGGCTCAGTATTGACCGACGGCAGTGCGATCGGCACGGTCGGTGGCGCAGCGGTCGGCGGCGTGATCGGCAACCGGGTCAAACCGTAAGCTTCCACGACTGCAATGCTGCGATGCTGACCCAGATGTTGCCGGATCGGCCGCTGCTGTTGATTGTTGACGATGAACCGCGCAACGTACAATTGCTGTACGCGATTTTCAAAGAAGATTACCGGGTGTGCCATGCCAGCAGTGGCAAGGAAGCGCTCGAATTTTGCCAGGCCTGCCAGCCGGATCTGATCTTGCTCGACCTGGTGATGCCGGAAATGAGCGGTTATTCCGTTTGCCAACGGCTGAAGAGTGATTCCCTCACCGGAAATATCCCGGTCATCTTCGTCACTGCCGGCAGCGACCCGCTCGAAGCGGTTCGCGGGCTGGATGCCGGAGGCGTCGATTTCATCAGCAAGCCCTTTCATGTGGAGATATTGCGGGCGCGTGTCCGTTCCCATCTGGCGCTGAAGCGTCAAGCCGACGCCTTGCGTTCTTTGGCGCTGATCGACGGATTGACCGGCGTGGGCAATCGGCGTCATTTCGACAACCTCTTGAAGGTCGAATGGCGGCGCAGCATCCGCTCGCACCAGCCCCTGTCTTTGATCCTTGTCGATGTCGATTTCTTCAAACGCTACAACGACCGCTATGGCCACCAGGCGGGCGATGCTTGTCTGCGATCGATCGCCGCCGTTCTAAGTCGGGGCTGCCTCCGTTCCCACGACGCGGTGGCGCGCTATGGCGGCGAGGAGTTCATCTGCATCCTCCCTGACACGACGCAGCAGGGTGCCGAGAACAAAGCCGATGATCTGGAAAAGGCCACCCGGTCGCTGGGCATCGCGCACGAAGCCTCCGATGTCTGCGCCGTGGTCACCATCAGCCTCGGCGTGGCGACCGCGCATCCGGTCAAGGGTGACCGTGCTGCCGACCTGGTCGCCTGTGCGGATGAGCAATTGTATTGCGCCAAACGATCCGGGCGCGGGCAAATGAAATCGCTGCGTCTTTCTAGGCATCCAGCCGATCGCGCCAGGATCGTCCGCTCCGACCAATGAGCCACGCGGCTGCGGAGCTAGAGGCCCCGGCCGCTGATCAGGCGCAGCAGGATCATGACCACGGCGATCACCAGCAGGATATGGATGAAGCCCCCTAGGGTGTAGGACGTGACCAGACCCAGGAGCCACAGGATGAGCAAGACGACGGCGATGGTATAGAGCATGATTTCCTCCGTTATGGCTGCGGCACCGGACCCTGGCCCGGCCGTCCCTTGGTCGGGACGAGGCCGTCAAAAAAATTCCGGGCGAGAGGGTCACCGCTGCGGCGATTGTTCCCGAAGCGGCCACCTCGATCTGTACGCCAGCGCACACATTCGGCATAGCGCCCCCAGCAAATTCTCGCGCAATGTACGCAAGCGCACAGACCGCCGGGCGACGCAGCGCGATACTCGACTGCGTCAGGCTTTGCATGCAGTGCTGAGCCTCGGCGTGGGCACCGTCGGGTGTCCGGTCGATGACGGCGATGGTTTTCCGGATCAAATTACCAGGGGAAGAAAATGAACAGGTTCGAAAGCGTTACCAGGCCACTGAAGTGGCTCATGGCCTTGCTGCTGGTCGCGATCGCGGCCGGATGCGGCGGTGGCGGCGGCGGGCGGAGCCCGATCCTGGGCGTGGGCGGCATCGTCGCGATCGCGCCCACGGTAACCGCGGTTGCGCCGGTCAACAATGCCAGCGGCGTTCCGATCAACAACACCATCATCACCGCCAACTTCAGCGAACCGATGGCCCCGCTCACCGGCGGCGCAAGCTTCACGGTGACGTGCACGACGGCGCCTTGCGTAAATCCCGCCGGTACGGTGGCCTTGGACGCCACCAGCCGGATTGCCACCTACACGCTGAGTCCCGGCTCCACGCTGACACCGCTCAGCAACTACACCGCCACGGTCACCGGGGCCAAGAGCATCGCCACCGGCCTCGCCCTGGCGAGTCCCTACGTCTGGCACTTCACGACCGGTGCGGCGCTGGACACGACCCGGCCCAGGGTGACGCTCACCGTTCCGGCCACGACGATTCCCGGACCGACTTCCGGCGTGCCGACCAACACCGCCATCAGCGCCGTGTTCACCGAGGATATGGCCCCGGCAACGATCACCGCAGCCAGTTTCACGCTGAGCTGCACGACGCCTTGCACGGCGCCGGCAGGCAGCGTGAGCTACGCGGTCGGCAGCCGGACCGCGGTGTTCACGCCGGCGGCGGCGCTTGCCGTCGGCACCACCTACACCGCCACGATCACCACCGCGGCGACGGACCTGGCGGGCAATCAATTGGCGGGCAATCAGGCGTCCTTGCCAGCAGCCAGCAACTATGTCTGGACCTTCAGCACCGCAGCAAGCGCGGTCCCGGCGGCCAATGTCTCGGTGCTGTCTACCAACCCGGCCGCCGCTGCCGTCAATGTTCCCACCAGCGCGACCATCAACGCGAGCTTCAGCGCTCCCGCCAACTGGCGCATCGACCCGCTGACGCTCACCACGGCGACCTTCACCGTGACCGGTCCGGCACCCGGCTTGACCCCGGTCACGGCAGCATCGGTGGTGCTGGACAGCGCCACCGGCCGCATCGCCACCTTCACGCCGCTCAGCGCTCTCGCCGCCGGCGTGACCTATACGGCGACGATCAAGGGTGGCGCCAACGGGGTCAAGGATCTGGCCGTCCCCGCCGATACCATGGCGAGCGACTACACCTGGAACTTCACCGTGGCTAGCGCGTCAGTGACGCCGCCCCCGCCCACGCAAATACCGCTGGGCTCGGCCTCGACCTTCGGAACCTTCGGGGGCTCGGCCGGAATGACCAGTTCGGGACTTGAGACGATCGTCAACGGCGACATCGGCACCACCGCGGTGTCCACGGCGGTGACCGGCTTCCACGATGCCGGTCCGGGATGCACCTATACCGAGACGCCGCTCAATATCGGCACCGTCAATGGCCTGATCTACACCGCGGCGCCGCCGCCCACCGTGGCTTGCCCGAGCGAGGGAACCGCAGCCACCTTCGCCATCGCCTTGCAGGCCCGTGCCGACGCGCTCACTGCGTACAACGCACTGGTGGCGATGCCGGTCGGCGCCAATCCGGGCGGCAACCTGGCCGGCCTGACCTTGGCTCCGGGCGTCTATACGGCTCCCGCCGGCTCCTTCCTGATCCAGGGCGGCGACCTCACCCTCGATGCCCAGGGCAACGCCAATGCGGTCTGGGTGTTCCAGATGGCGACCACGCTCACCGTCGGCGGTCCGGGAGCGGCAGCGCCGCAAAGCGTCATCCTGACCAACGGTGCCCAGGCCAAGAACGTCTTCTGGCAAGTCGGCAGCGCCGCGACGATCAATGCCGGCGGCGGCGGGACCATGGTGGGAACCATCATCGCTCAGGCCGGTGCCGCGTTTTCCACCGGCGGCAACGTCGCGATCGTGACCTTGAACGGCAGAGCGCTATCGCTCGGCGCATCGGTCACGCTGGTGAACACGGTGATCAACGTGCCGGCTCCGTAAGCTTCGAACGAGGCCGGCAGAACGATTTCTGCCGGCCGCCCGATCACGACAGCAAGCATGCGCCACGACCTGATGGCTTCATCGGGGGCGGTCAATCCACTTGGAGAAAATCATGAAATTTACAAAGATCTCGGCAACGCTGGGTCTGGCGGTACTCGCCGCAATCGCCAGCTCCTACGCGGCGGCGGACGACACGGGCTGGTACGGCGGCGCCAACATCGGCCAGTCAAGGGCCACGATCGACGACGCGCGGATCACCAGCGGCCTGTTGGGCAGCGGCTTTTCCACGACCTCGATCGCCGATGACAAGCGCGACACCGGCTACAAGATCTTCGGCGGCTACCAGTTCAACCGGAATTTCGCCGTCGAAGGCGGCTACTTCGATCTGGGACGCTTCGGTTTTACTGCGACCACGGTGCCGGCGGGAACGCTGTTCGGCAACATCAAGCTCAGGGGCCTGAATCTGGACCTGGTCGGCACCGTGCCGATCACTGAAAAGTTTTCCGCGTTCGGCCGGGTCGGTGTGGACTACGCGCAGGCGCGAGACAACTTCACCGGCAACGGCGCGGTCAGCGTGCTCAATTCCAGTCCCAGCAAGCGTGATACCAACCTCAAGTTCGGTCTTGGCTTGCAGTACGCCTTCACGCCGACTCTCGACATGCGTCTCGAGGCGGAGCGCTACCGGATCAACGATGCGGTCGGCAACAAGGGCGACGTCGATCTCGTCTCGCTCGGTCTGGTCTATCGCTTCGGCGAAAAATCGCCGGCCGCCGCCCCGCGTGCGCCCGAACCCGAACCCGTTGCCGCCGCCCCCGCCGCGCCCGCCCCGGCGATCGTGACGCCGCCCCCGCCGCCGCCAGCGCCGACGAAGGTGACATTCTCGTCGGACTCCCTGTTCCAATTCGGCAAGGCGACCATGCTCCCTGCCGGCAAGCGCGACCTCGACGAGTTCGCGGCCAAGCTCAAGGGCGCCGACTTCGAGCTCATCACGGTCACCGGACACACCGACCGGATCGGCTCGCACGCTTACAACATGAAGCTCTCGACGCGCCGCGCCGAAACCGTCAAGAACTATCTGGTGGAAGCCGCGGGTATCTCGGCCGACAAGATCTCGGCCAAGGGCGTCGATGGCTCGGATCCCGTGACCCGGCCCGGAGACTGCAAGGGCGTGAAAGTCACCAAGAAACTGATCGCCTGCCTGCAGCCGGATCGCCGCGTCGAAGTCGAGGTCACCGCAACGCATGCGGCCCAATAGGCGTCATATAGGTTTCGGCAATTCATTCAGCGACGAAAAAGACGGCCCCGAAGGGCCGTTTTTCTTTGCTGCCGCGGCTACTTTTGCCTCGAGCAGGTACTCGTTATTTGCTGATCTCGTGGCCAATGACACCGCCGATCGCGGTATTCTTATCCTGCGTAGACATGCCGGAACATCCCGCCAAGCCAAGGATAACGGCTGCCGCATTCGCCGCCAACTTCATGTTCATTTGACCTACCTCCACGTTAAACATCCGAAGCAAACGCAGGAAGCGTCTTGCGGCGCCGGATCCCGCCGTCACTTGACGCGCATGTCGTTCTTGACGGACGTGACGCCCTTGACGCTGCGTGCCAGTTCGACCGCCTTGTTGATGTCGGCCTGCGAGCCGACGAAGCCGCTCAACTGGACCACGCCCTTGAAGGTTTCGACGTTGATTTCTGAGGATTTCAGGGAGGGTTCATTGAAAACTGCCGCCTTGACCTTGGTGGTCAAGACCGCATCGTCGAAATATTCGCCGGTTCCCTCCTGCTTTGGCGTGGATGCACAGCCTACTAAAATAGCCAACAGGACAGTCAGCATGAATGCGGAAAAACGTCTGGATCGTGTCATGGCCGGATGCTCCTAATGAATTGCGATGCAAAATTGCCCATCGATTCTTGTACGAGACCAACGGGCGCCTCTCGCAGCTCGCGCTGCGCTGTTGGACCGGTATTCGAGTTTCGCCGCCCGGCGGGTTGCCACCAGCAGGCGAAATCGCAACGACGCGCTAGATCTTGCCCATCAACCACAGAATGAGCAGGATCAGCAACACCAGTCCAAGACCGCCGCTGGGTCCGTAACCCCATCCCCGGCTGTGGGGCCAGGTCGGGATTGCACCCAGCAGCATCAGAATCACGATGATCAGCAGGATTGTTCCTAATGACATTTCATTGCTCCCAAGGGTTCGTAGAAGTTCGGCTTCCGAGGCAGTTCTCTCCGCACGCCATTTCCACCTCGATTTCTCTGCTCCCAAGTTCTTTAACCATATGACGGGCCGGCGGCACTGGCTTTGATATTAGTCAAATGTCATGTTTGAGACGGGACCGATCCCACCAGGATATTCTTTCAGAATATCTATTGACCTTCGTCAATAGGAAGGTTTCCTGCCGGCAAGGATAATGATCGCTCGACCGAGTCATTGCTAAGACTGTGCCCGGCGTAAAATTTGAACTAAGCTTTTACTTCTGAGCGTTGCTGCGCAGAAGCCTGGCTCCGATGACCGAACGGGAGAATGATAAATGCGCTACGGACTGATTGTGCTGTGGATGCTGGTCTGCTCGACGACTACGGCCCTTGCCCAGGTGAGCATAGGCATCGGACTGCCTGGCGTGAGCATCGGGATAAACCTGCCGCTGTACCCGGAACTCGTCCTGGTCCCGGGCTATCCAGTCTACTACGCGCCGCGACTGCATACGAACTTCTTCTTTTACGACGGCATGTACTGGGTGTACCAGCAGGACAACTGGTATGCGAGCACCTGGTACAACGGTCCCTGGACTCTGGTGGGTCCGGAGTTTGTGCCGCTGTTCATTCTGCGCATCCCGGTACGCTACTACCGGGATCCGCCTGTCTACTTCCGCGGCTGGCGAGCCGATGCGCCGCCGCGCTGGGGCGAACACTGGGGCCGGGAATGGGAGCAGCAGCGCAGCGGATGGGACAAGTGGAACCGGCGTGCCGCGCCTGCGCCCGCCCCGCTGCCCGCCTATCAGCGACACTACTCAGGCAATCGCTATCCCCGGACAGAGCAGCAGCAGACGCTGCGCCGGCAATATTACCGCTACCAGCCGCGCGACGCCCTGGTGCGGCCGCACTATCAGGAGCCGGCCAGACAAGGAGCGCCCTCCCGACCGGAGCCTCGGAGAGTGCCCCCAGGCCAGAGAGGCCCGGCAATCCCGGAGCGCAGACAGCAAGCTCCGCAGGGAGAAATCCGGCGCGAACAACAGACGCCTGGCTCAAGCCGCGGGAAAGCCGCAGAGCAGGAAAGGGACCGCGCGCGCGGCGACGAACAAGGCCAGGGACGCAATCGGTGACGCCGGCCAATCGGCGCGAGGACTGATGCCGGGCCTCCCTATATCTTCGCTTCGATGTAGGTGTAGAGGTAGTTCGAGCCGCCGTTGATATTGCCGAACATCCGCGCGGCGCCGAAGATGCCGGAGCGATGGGAGGCGCCGACGCCGAAGTAGGTCTCCTTCAGGCTGCGCGCGCCGATCAGGTCGCCGACGCTGATATCGATGCTCGGATCGAGATAGTTGAGCAGCTTCGAGGTGTTGCGTCCGCGCCGCGCCTGGTCCCGTTCCTCGACGTAGGGAACGCGCTGCGCCAGCGAAAAGCCCGCACCCATGCCCAGGCGGGTGCGCACGTAGCGACTCCAGGGGAAACCGTAGTAGTACGCCTTGATGTAGGCGTCGAACTGCCAGGCATTGGGCTGCAGGCCGTTCTCGTCGTGCCGCACGACGCCGACATAGCCGACGAAATCCAGCGGCCAGCCATTGACCCGCTCGACCAGCGGCCGGCCCAGTTCGATCCCGGCGATGCGCGTGTTGTCGGAGGTTGCGGTGGAACCGCAGCGCAGGGTCATGACCGGCAACAGATTGCAGTCCGTGGAGCGGCCGTAGAGCAGCTTGACGTGGACGGGCAGGCCGGGTGCCGAATAGGACTCATGGCTGCCGAAATCGTAGGCGGCGCCGAGCACGGCGGCCGGCTGTGGGCCGCTGTGCACGATCGGGCTGTTGCGCACCCCGGCATCGAGAAGATTGACGCTGAGCCCTCCCAGCAGTCGCCAGCGCGCAGACAGCGCGTAGTAGCCATAGAGGCCGAGGCGCAGATCGGTGCCGGCGCCAGGGAGATATGCCGGACGCAGCGGCGCGGCCTCGTCCGGGCTGACGCCATAGTAATAATTGTTCAGGCTGGCATTGCGCCGCGAGAGGATCACGCCGGGCCGCAAGTGCCAGCGGCCGGATTGCCAGTCGAAGTTGTAGCCCAGGCGCAGTTCGGCGCCCTTGCTGACGTTATCGACGTCGTGCAGCACTTCGGCATCCAGGTTGCCCCAATCCGAGCGATAGCGGTAGCCGAGTCCCAGGTCGGTCGAGGGGCGGCGAATGCGCATGCCGGCCAAGCTTGCCGGCGTGCGGTCGTAAGGAAAACCTTCGGAGCGGTAATCGAGAAACAGATCGAGACGGTGACGCGGCTCGTCGCTGAGCTTGATGCCGACGCGGGTGTCATGGAGAAAGACCCGCTTGCCCTCGTAAAGATAAATGGGCACCAGGTCGTTGCTGACCCCGGCGCCCTTGTAGGGCGATTGCTGGCTGCGCAGCATGACACCCAGGCCCACGCTGCCCGGTATCGCCAGGAGATCGACCAGGGTATCGGAACCGGCGTTCGCGACACCGGGCAGCAGCAGCGCCAGCAGGGAAAGCAGACAGGCGGGCTTATTCATGTCCATGGCATTCAATGATCGGCAACATTCCAGGCCGTGTCAATCGGACGGCCTGCGCGGCGCCGGCGAATCCGGCGGCATCTCCCGGCCTGTGGGGCGATGCTACGCGCCTGCCGACAGGCGTCTGTACGGCAGCGCACCTTGCACCGCGGATCGGGAATCCGCGTGGCTCCCAAAGCAATATCTCGCGTACGCTGCCGCACAGATCGTCCGGCGCGATACGCTACAATTCCGGGCTATGAATACCCAGTCTCCATGAGCAATGTGGCCGATCGCCGAGCGGCGGGACCGATCGTGCGCGCCGCATCGGCTCTGCTGCAAAACGGCTACGATTACCTGGTGCTCTACCTCGGCCTGGCCTGGCTGGGGCTACTGTGTCTGACCTGGACGCCGCTGGCGATAATCGTCTACCCGCTGCTGTCCGAGCGCCGGGGACGGGCGCTGGGGCGCCGTGTCGTCACGGCCGGCTTCCGTGTCTACCTCGCCAGCCTCAGCGCCTCGCGCCGCTGCAGCTTCGACCTGACGGCGCTCGATGCCCTGCGCGACGAACCGTCGCTGATCATCGCGCCCAATCATCCTTCCCTGCTCGATGCGGTGATGGTGATCTCGCGCTTGCCGAACGTCGCCTGCGTGCTCAAGGCCGAGCTGATGGACAATGTTTTCCTCGGTGCCGGCGCCCGGCTGGCGCGCTACATCTGCAATGAGCCGGTGCGGCGCATGGTGGAACTGGCGACCGAGGATTTCGCCTGCGGCAGCCATCTCCTGCTGTTCCCGGAAGGGACCCGCACCACTTCGTGCCCGATCAATCCGCTCAAGGGCAGCGTCGGCCTGATCGCGCGCCGTGCCCAGGTGCCGGTGCAGACGCTGCTGATAGAAACCGATACGCGCTACCTGAGCAAGGGCTGGTCGCTGTTCCGCAAGCCGGCCATGCCCATCCATTACCGGATGCGCCTGGGGCGGCGCTTCGATCCGCCCCAGAACGCCCAGATCTTCATGGCCGAACTGACGCACTACTTCGCCCATGAGCTGGTGCCGGGCTCGGCATTTCATCCGGCCGGTTCCCTGTCCGCTCAACACGGCCACCGATCCGTCTCCCGCACGCCGACATGAACGCCGCCTCGACCACGCATCTGGTCCTGATCCCCAGCTACAACCCGGGGGAAAAGGTCTATGACACCGTGCGTGCGGCGCGCCGCTACTGGACCCCGGTGTGGGTGGTGGTAGACGGCAGCGACGACGGCAGCGCCGCAGGCCTGCAGGCGATGGCGGCGCAGGACGCCGGCCTGCGGGTGATGGTGCTGCCGCGCAACCAGGGCAAGGGCGCGGCGGTGCTCTACGGCCTGGAGCAGGCGGCGGCGGCCGGATACAGCCACGTATTGACCATGGATTCGGACGGCCAGCATCCGGCCGAGCGCATCCCGGCGTTCATGGCGGAATCCCTGCGCCAGCCGGCGGCGATGGTCTTAGGCGTGCCGGTGTTCGACGCCAGCGCGCCGGGCCTGCGCGTGAATGGGCGGCGCGTCTCGAACGGCTGGGCCAATCTGGAAACGCTGTGGGCGGGCATCGGCGACTCCCTGTTCGGCTTCCGCGTCTATCCGATAGACGCCCTGCGGCGGGTGATGGGCGATCAGCGCTGGATGCGCCGCTTCGATTTCGATCCGGAGGCCGTGGTGCGCCTGTCCTGGCAAGGGGTCAGGG
>MLJW01000231.1_pt1 | contig 41896 bp, 36 predicted proteins | sample 888231 | NCBI WGS metagenome assembly MLJW01 (sample SAMN05788063, study PRJNA343431) | mine drainage metagenome | isolation source: sample collected from the inflow into an acid mine drainage treatment plant... | place: Germany: Lusatia, lignite mining district
CGGGCTCCTTGCGACGCCCCCGGCGGTCCCTCGACGAACGACGGCCCCGACCACCTCAGGCCACGGGGTGACCACGCTGCTCTGGCTCTCGCCGCCAGATTTCTACGGAATCCGACCGCCGTTCACACCCGGCCCGGACTGCCCCACGGGGTAGGCGCGGGTGGTGTTGGCGCGCACGTCGGATCCCCCCTGCTTCTCGGTCATCGCCATGCCGACGGTCAGCCCGCGTTTTTCGGCGACGGGAACGTTGCGCGGGTCGTAGGCGGCGGCGGTGATGCGCGACTCCCACTCCTGGGCCAGTTCGGGGGTGCTGCGCAGCGAGGGAATCGCCGCGAAGGTCATGGTGATCGGGCAGCCATGCCCGGCATCGACCTGGCTGTGCAGATAGCAGTGGGCCGCGCGGGCGACATGGGCTCCAGGCCTGGGGTCGGCCCAGGGCGAGGCGTGCAGGCCATGCTCGATCGAGGTCTGCATCAGCGTGTGATACGCGGGGTGGTAGCGGACCAGGTCGATGCGGCGGCCGAAGCGGTCGTGGGTGTCGAGTTCGGGGCCGTGGCGGTTGGCCAGGGCCCCGAGTTCCATGTGCCCGGCGGAGCCGACCAGGCTGCCGAAGCGGTCGAGCTTTTCATGGGCCCATGCCGCGCCTTCGCGCGCCACGGCCTCGACCAGGGCGCGATCCTGCACATACATGTTGTAGTCGGCGAGTTCGCTCGAGACGTTGAAGACCTCGTGCGACTCGGCGCAATGGCGGGAGGGTTGGTGGGGCATGCGGGATCCTGTTCGTGAGGGTCGGAATAGGTAGGGAGGGGGGTGCGGACGATAACTTGGACTGGTTAAGCGGCGATCCCGATGTCCCTGCGGTACTCGAGGGGACTGCGGCAGCCCAGCGAGATCTTGATCCTTCTTTCGTTGTACCAGCGAATGTAGGCGTCCACGATCGAGACGAACTCGTCGATGGTCGTGTTCAGCCAGTTGCGAGGGTAGAACAGTTCGTTTTTCAGGCGACCGAAGAAACCTTCGCACGCCGCGTTGTCCGGCGAGCATGCCTTGCGTGACATCGAGCGGACGAGCTTCGCCTCGGCGACCCGCGTCAGCCACCCAGGCCAGCGGTAGTGGCCGCCGCGATCGGAATGCACCACGGGCCGTCGGCTGCTGGCGGCTACCGTCTCAATGGCTGCGTCCAACATCGTGTTGACGAGTTCGGCGTCCGGGCGCGTGCCGATTGACCAGCTCACGACCATGCCATCGAAGCAATCGATCATCGGGGAGAGGTACACCTTGCCGGCAGGGATCTGGAACTCCGTGATGTCGGTCAGCCACTTCTCGTTCGGCGCGGTCGCGCTGAAATCTCGGTTCAGGAGGTTGTCCGGTGCTGGGCTGATCTCGCCCATGTACGAGCCGTATCGACGGCGCTTGGCGGCGACCGGGACCAGACTCTCCTGCTTCATCAGTCGCCGCACGACCTTCTCGGAGATATTCACCGACTGCTCGGCGAGCGAGGCATGCATCCGGCGGTAGCCGTAGCAGCGGTAGTTGCACTCGAAGATCTCGGCCATGACGCGGCGCACTTCGAAATATTTGTCGCCGACCCCGAGCCGAGCCCGGTGGTAGAAGTAGGAACTGCGCGCCAGGCCAACGGCTCGGAGCAGATCCGGCAACGGGTAGGTCGGTTTCAGGGCATCAACCAGCTGGGTCTTCTCCCGATTCGTCAGGAGGTGCTGGTCGATGCCCAGGTCTTTTTTTAGGAGTTCATTCGCCTTCTTCAGCAGGTCATGCTCGAGCTGCAGACGACGGACGTCTCGTCGAAGCTCCTCGAGTTGCTGTTCCAGTTCGTCTCGCTGCTGGCTTGGCGAGGAATCGCGTTGGCGCTTCATGGATGCGGATGCGTCGTGGCCGAGCAGCTGATTCTTCCAGATGTACAGCGATGGCCGCGACACGCCCAACTCTTGAGCCACCGCCTTGGCGCTTCCCTGTCGCGTGCACAGTGCGATGACTGCGGACTTCTTCATCGCGGGCGACAGCTCCTGGGATCGACCAACGATCCGCGCGCGAGACTCCGGGTGCTGCTCTTTGATCCAAGAGGAAAGCAGGTCTCTTGAGGGATAGCCCAATGTCTCGATCGTCATCGCGATGCAGCGGCCGTTCGCAACGTAGTGCCCGACCGCCTGATCCTTCTGCGCCTGCGTGTACTTCGGCGGGCGCACGTAGCCAGTGGGTAACTCGAGGCTCTGGACGTACTGCCGATGCCAGCCTCTTAGCGCGTTCTTCGTCGGATAGCCAAGCTGGCGGATGGTTAAGCCAGCACGCTTGCCCAGCCTGATGTAGAGCTGCACGGCTCGCAGTCGATCCTCGTATGAATACATGAACTACCTCCTGAGTAGTCCAAGAATTCGTCCGCACCCCCACTGGTCAATTTTCGGTCGGCGTCAACAGGTAAGCCGTCAACTCAAGCTGCGCGATTTGTATCAGAGTGACCGGGTTGCGCATTGGGGTCGCCCCCGCCCCTGAGGTGGAAGCTAGGTGACAGGACAGGCATCGAGATGTCTTTATCGACGCAAGCTTTTGAGGAACTCCGCCTGCCCAGCAAGCAACTCGTCGCGGCGGCTGCCGCGCTTCGGCAAGCGAGCCACTGATGCACTGCTCTTCCGGGCGGGTGGCTTGACTGTCAGCGCTTCCAAGCCCTCGCGCTCGTCTCGCGTCAACGAAGATCGGAGATGCTCCTCGTTGAGCCGGTCTTCGTAGCTCTCGACCATCTTGTTGGCAACGACGACCCGCTGGGGCTGACGCGCACCTGGGAACGGACAGACCAGGTCCAGGGCGGCGCGCCGACCGCGACTGCCGTTGCCAATGGCTTGCCGCGTCAGCTCCTCGACGTCATTGCGATGCGTCCAGAAGTCTGCACTCGCATATGCTTGCTGGATGTCCGTCATCCCGAAATGATCTTTCCCGCTCGCCCGCGCCAGCCTGTAGGCCGTCGATAGCAGCGCGATGACTGATCGCTTGATGCCTGCCGTATAGCTATGGATGTCAGCGGCGTCGCGCTCGGGGTCGATTCGAATGACGCGCGAAGCCACCTTTTGCAGCTCCGTCAGCGTCAACCGCCAGTCGTCGCTGTCGGCCGCTTCGGGATGGATGACCACAGCGTTCGACAACAACCGCTGCCGGTCTTGCTGAGGACGCTTCAAGAGGCTGTGCACCAGCGAGTAATTGGCGCAGTAGACCAAGGGCGGACCGATCTGAGCCATTTGCATGAGAGTCTTCGTGGCGACCGCATTCGCGCTTCCACCTGCTGTCACCGCTTGAAATTCGTCTGCCGTCATCAAGCTCACGCCATCGCGGTAAATGTTGTGCGCATTCAGGCCGCCACGAGGTAAGTCCGCCCATCCCTGAGCGGTGCGCTGGCGGAGCACGCCTGGTGCGCCCACCTGAGACTGCATCACGAAGCTCAGCAGACTGGTTGCCTGCAATCCAGCGTGCCCCTGCACGTTGAGCTCCATGTCCGCTGGCATCACCTTGGCCAGCGCCTTGAGCAGTTCGCTCTTCCCAACGCCAGCGAGTCCAGTCAGACAGGTTGGCAGACGACAAGCTTGGCCAGATTGAGACTGGTAGATCTGGCGAATGTAACGACCCATGCTGGGGAACGCCGAAGCGCTGTAGGCACGCGCCATCCCAATGAATCCAGTCAATGCTGAGATCACCTGCGCGGTCGGCACGAATACCTGGGACAAGCACTCGCCGAGCGCCGTAACTGCCTGCTCGGCGGGCAGCTTGGCAAGGCCCTCCAGCGGGCGTGCATCGACGCGCACGCGCTCGCGAATCTGATCTTCGGTGAGGCCCGGGCCAAATCGGTCGATCCAGGGATTGTGTTCCTTCATCATGCAGCCTTTGCCTTTCGTATCGCGCGACCACGCAGGGTGTCGGATTCCGCGGTGCCACCACTCTTGGCCCGCGAGCGAGGTGCGCCGCCGACAACCTTGCTGTCGTTAAATTTCAAGCCAGTCTCCTCTTCGTACTTCGCCGCGCACTCCACGGCGGCCGCTGTTGCGTGCTCGCGTTGGCGCGCCTGCTGCGCTGAGTAGGCCAGCGACTCTACTGTGAGGTCCGACACGGCGACGTACGTTCTCTGCAAATTGACCCTGAGGGGCATCTTGGCCGTGAGCTTGATCAGCTTGTTATCAACCTCTACCCAACAGTGCCTGACGCAGAGGGAAAGACAGTAGCCCTTCAGAGGGATCGACTGCCCGACGCCGATCGTGTCGTAGATGCCTGTCGCCCGTAGCTCCGGCGAGTCATAGACCCGACGCAGGAGTCGTAACTCGTCGCGGCTGAGAATGAGCTCAACCGGAGTCAGGAACGTTCGCACTGCCTCGTCAATCGCCATGGGGAACGCAGCGGTCCGTCCGATCTTGCTCAGAAAATTCCACGCATGATGGGGAGTTGCGACGACTTGCTCGCCGTCCCTCAACCCGAGCAGCCGATCACCGATATTGCTGGTGTGGTTGTCCATGTTCGCTCGGTAGATTTCCTTTCGCACCATCCCGATGACATCCAGATCGCTGACTCGATGCGTCGGAGCTCCGAGGATCTTGGTCTTGCGCGGGTGCGAGCTTTCGATCGAGGCCTTCGACTGTCCCTGGTAGGAAGGCGCGATCTGCCGCACCGGCATCATTTGCTGGAGGTTCTGAACCACCTTACTTGACGCGCCTGGACCGCGGTCGGTGACCATGAAGCCGGGGAGCCCCTGGGCGGGCCAGTCGTCGTCATTGATGTTGGTGATCCCGAAGAGCTGACAGAACTCCGACTTGGCGATCACCGCGGAAAACATCGCCATCCTGTACGCCTCGCTGGTCTCCGCACCGAGCGAAAACCCGATACCGACAATCTCCCCGGATGTTGGGCAGATGATTCGCACGACAGCCAGCGGCTCCATCTCTCGATCGTCCAGCACGCTGCGCGGACGCTCGGCCACGTAGAAGGCATCAAGTTCGATCTTTTCAAGCAAGTTGGCGAGCTCGTGCGTGAAGCGGCCCTTGCTGGGCGTCACCTTCTCGCGCATGTGCGCTGCCCCATACTTGGTTTTCTTGACCTGCTCGGGCCCGATCTCGAGCTGCACCGCGTACCAGAATTGCATGTACGTTGGGAACGGCAGCCCCTCTGGATGAAAGCAACCTTTCACTCCATCGACAGTACGCACCTTGCACCCGAACTCCTCTCTCAGCATCGCCCGATGCATTGCCTGTAGCGACACGCCGAGCCCGGCATGGCGAAGGTAGTAGTTCACCATTCTTTCGCGCAGCAGCACGGCCGAATATCCCGATCCCCGACCGCGCAGGCCCGGTCGACCAAAGCGGGTTTGCGCGTGCGCCTCTGCTCCGCGATCCCAGTGGCCGATCTCGTGGTTCGCTCGCATCAGGGCCCAGATGTTGCATGCGTGGGTGATGTAGGTGAAGAACCAGAGCTTGACACGACCAGCGTTCTGTTCAGGCCGCAAGGATCTTGCATGCGCACCGATCATGGCCATTGGATCCGGTGCCCCTAGGATCTCATCCATGCGCTTGACCAGGCCCGCGATCTGGGCGTAACGCTGCTCGACGTAGTCACGATACCGAGAAGCCCCTTGGGGCCGCACCGCGTCGATGTCTCGATACTGCGCGGGGTCAAGCTCTGGCAGCCACGGAGGCATCTTGCGCTGCGTGCCGTAAGCGCGAACCGCGCCCGACTGCAGCGCAACCTCGAAAGCCCCCCGCTGAACATGAATCATGCAGGGCCGGAAGCCGCCCTTGGTTTTACAGAATTCGAGCAGTCGCACGGTGTCCTTCGGCGCACCGCTGCGCAAAAAATAGTAGACGCGCTCCCTCATGAGCTCGCGCCACCCATCTGGTGCTTCGAGTTGCGTTCCGACCATCATGACGGCGCTGTCATGCGCCAGCGCGCATGAAGAGGTTTGCGTAGCGCATGCAGACGTCTTCCTGCTCTGCTACTGCGTATTTCAGCCCATCGCGGACGGCATTTCAGGCTGATCGTGGACGGCGTTTCAGGCTGATGGCGGACGACGTTTCAAGCTGATCGTGGACGCTGTTTCAGCGTGATCGCGGACGGCTGGGGGCGTGCAAGTGATTCCTTGAACCGGCATAGGCTGGCCGCTTTTTGCGACCGCGCCGTGCCCGGCGTCAACTATCGTGAGCGCCCGGCGTCAACTATCTTGAGCGGCCGCTCAAGTTAATTGTCGCCGGCCAGCGCCGATGCCCACGATCAGAATCACGATGCGTCACATCCGAGAGACCTTGCGCCTGCACGAGCAGGCAGGCCTGACCTAGGGCGAGATTGCTGTCACGGATCGGCATATACCGGCCACTGGAGAGTCGGCGTAATCAGGCCAGCTGAGGCCGGCGGCGGCGCCGGTCGGAGTCGGCACATACCGGCCAGCGCGGAGTCGGCGTATATCGGCCACGGCGGAGTCGGCATCAGTCGGCCAGTCCGGAGTCGGCATATACCGGCCAGCTGAAGCCGGCGAGGCGTCTCGAACCTGACCCTGCCGGGCCACCTTCCCAAGCTTTTCGCTTGGAGGGGGAGCCCGGTGGGACGCAGGAGGATCGAGATGTTTCAGTATCGACAGGCGCTCGTGCGGCTTCGCGCGGGCGACACGGTGCGCGAGATCGCGCGCAGCGGATTGATGGGCCGCGACCGGCTGGGCAGCTTGCGGGCACTGGCCGAGGCGCAGGGGTGCTTGTCGCCGGACGGCGAACTTCCCGACGACGCCACGCTGGCTCAAGCGCTTGGGAGCCCGAAGCGCGCGGCATCGACCGTCTCCAGCGTCGAGCCGCTGCGCGAGGTCGTGCGGCAATGGTTCGACGCCGGGGTGCAGGGCCGCGCCATCCATGCCGCGCTCAAGCGCGAACACGGCTTCACCGGCAGCTACTCGGCGGTGGTGCGCATGCTGCAACGGCTGCGCCAGGCCCGCCCGCCCGACGTGACCGTGCGCCTGAGCTTCGCCCCGGGCGAGGCCGCGCAGGTGGACTTCGGCGCCGGTCCCATGCTGCGCCACCCCGACGGCCAGGAGCGCCGCACCTGGGCCTTCGTGATGACCCTGGCGCACAGCCGGCACCAGTACGTCGAGTTCGTCTGGGACCAGACGGTGGCGACCTGGCTGGGCTGTCACCGCCGCGCCTTCGAATGGTTCGGCGCCGTGCCCGAGCGGGTCATCGTCGACAACGCCAAGTGCGCCATCACCAAGGCCTGCAACCACGACCCGCTGGTGCAACGCGCCTATGCCGAGTGCGCTGAAGGGTATGGTTTCCGCATCGATGCCTGCCCGCCGCACGACCCGCAGAAGAAGGGCATCGTCGAGTCGGGGGTCAAGTACGTCAAGGGCAACTTCCTGCCGACTCGGACCTTCCGCAACCTGGCCGACCTTAACGCGCAGGTGCGCGTGTGGGTGATGGACGAAGCCGGTCGGCGCGACCACGGCACCACGCGCCAGCAGCCCCAGGCCCTGTTCGCGCTGGAGCGCCCGTTGATGCTGCCTCTGCCGGCGGTGGCGCCCGACCTGGGCAGCTGGCACCAGGTCACGGTGCACCGCGACTGCCACGTCAAGTTCGAGCACGGCCTGTACTCGGTGCCCTTCGCCCTGGTCGGCCGGGTGCTGTGGCTGCGCGCCACCGACGGCGCGGTGGCCCTGTTCGAGGACTACCGCCACGTCCACACCCATGCCCGGGTGCTGCGGCCCGGGGATCGGCGCACGGTGAACGACCACATGCCGCCGCAGGCCCGTGCCTTCTTCGCCCGCGACCGCCACTGGTGCGTCGAGCAGGCCGGCAGAATCGGACCGCGCTGCGCCGAGCTGATCGACACCATGCTGCGCGACCGGGTGTCCGAGCGGCTGCGCGCCGCCCAGGGCGTGCTGCAGCTGGGCAAGCGCTTCGGCGCCGCCCGGCTGGAAGCCGCCTGCGCCCGGGCGATGGACCACGGCAGCGCGCATTACCGCACCGTCAAGACCATCCTGGCCACCGGCGCCGACCAGCAGCCGCCGCTGGAGACCAGCACCCCGACTGCGTACCGCAGCGCGCGCTTCGCACGCTCGGCCGCCGAGCTGTTCGACCCGCCCGGGACCACGCTGCACTGACCCCTCGCCGTCGGCGCGGCGGCCGCAGCCGCGGCCCGCGCCCGGCGTCCCCACAGCCGCGGCTGCACAACCTGGAATCCTGCCATGAACCTCAACCCCATCCCCGAGCTGGCCCCGCAGCTCAAGCAGCTGCGCCTCTCGGGCATCCTCGACTCGCTCGAAGCCCGCAACCGCCAGGCCATCGACGGCAAGCTGGCCTACACCGAGTTCCTTGCCCTGCTCGTCGGCGACGAGGTCGCCCGGCGCGAGAACAAGAAGTTCGCCATGCGGCTGCGCCGCGCCCAGTTCCGCACCAACAAGACCCTGGAGCAGTTCGACTTCGACCGGCTCCCGAAGCTCAACCGCCAGCTGGTGCACGACCTGGCCAGCGGCCGCTACCTGCACGAGAAGGCCCCGGTGCTCATCGTGGGCCCCAGCGGCGTGGGCAAGAGCCACCTGGCCCAGGCGCTGGGCCACTGCGCCGTGCGCCAGGGCGTCGACGTCGTGTTCGCCACCTGCGCCGGGCTGACCCAGACCCTCAACGCCGCGCGCGCCACCGGCGCCTACGAGCGTCGGCTCGCCACCCTGGCGCGGGTACCTCTGCTCATCATCGACGACTTCGGCCTCAAGCCCCTGCGCGCCCCCGCCGACGAGGACCTGCACGACCTCATCGCCGAGCGCTACGAGCAGGCCGCCACCATCGTGACCAGCAACCTCGACTTCGACGAATGGGATCAGGCCTTCGCCACCAACCGGCTGCTCGCCGCCGCCACCCTCGACCGCCTGCGCCATAACGCCTACTGCCTTGAGCTCAACGGGCGTTCGTACCGCGATCCGAAGGTGCCGCCAGCATCGAAAACCACCCCTTCGACGAAGGCCCAAAACCAGGCAAAATAGCCCCCATCAACAGGGTCGTTCGAGACCCTCCTCGGCACCGGCCCCACTGGCCGATATATGCCGACTCCGGGTGGCCGGATTACGCCGACTCGTGACAATTGCCGGCGCGCTCAAGATCGCCAAGAGCACGGTGGGCAAGTACGTGCTGCTGGCGCGCACCGCCGGGCTGGGCTGGCGGACCGCGCAGACCATGGGCGACGCCGAGCTGCAAGCGCTGCTGTTTCGCGCGCCGATACCCCGTATCAGCCAGCAGCAGCTGCCCAACTTCGCCGCCATCCACCAGGAGCTCAAGCGTCCCGGCGTGACGCTGACGCTGCTGTGGGAGGAGTACGCGCGCGACAACCCGGCCGCCTACAAGTACACCAGCTTCTGCGTGAAGTACCGCACCTGGGCCAAGACGCTCAAGCGCTCGATGCGCCAGGTCCACGTTGCCGGCGAGAAGCTGTTCGTCGACTACGCCGGGCAGACGGTGCCGATCATCGACGCTGCCAGCGGCGAGATCAGCCAGGCGCAGATCTTCGTGGCCACGCTGGGGGCGTCGAACTACACGTTCGCGTGCGCCACCGCGCGCCAGACCACCATCGACTGGGTCGGCGCGCAGGTGCGCGCGCTGGAGTTCTTCGGCGGCGCCCCGCGCCTGATCGTGCCCGACCAGACCCGCGCGCTGATCCGCTGCCCCGATCGTTACGACCCCCAGCCCAACCGCATCTACGAGGAGTTCGCCCACCACTACGGCTGCGCGATCCTGGCTGCGCGCCCGGCGCATCCCCGCGACAAGCCCAAGGTCGAGGGCTCGGTGCTGCTGGTCGAGCGCTGGATCCTGGCGCGGCTGCGCAACCGCTGCTTCTTCTCGCTGGCCGAGCTCAACACGGCCATCGCCGAACTCGTCACCGAGCTGAACCGGCGCGCGTTCAAGAAGCTGCCCGGGTGCCGCGCCGATGCCTTCAGCGAGCTCGACGCGCCGGCACTGTCGCCGCTGCCGGCCACGCGCTTCCAGGTGCCACGCTGGAAGACGGCGAAGGTCAACATCGACTACCACGTCGACTTCGACGGGCATTACTACAGCGTGCCGCACCAGCTGGTCGGCTCAAGCGTCGAGGTGCGCGTGATCGAGGCCATGGTGGAGATCTTCCACGCCAACGCGCGCGTGGCCTGCCACGCGCTCAGCACTCAGCGCGGCCGGCACACGACCACCCCGGAGCACATGCCGGCGGCGCACCGCGCGCACCTGCAGTGGACCCCGAGCAAGCTCATCCAGTGGGGCCGACGCCTGGGCGTGAGCACCGCCGAGGTCGTGCGCTGGCAACTGCACACCCGACCGCACCCCGAGCAGGGCTACCGCGCCTGCCTGGGGCTGCAGCGCATGGCGCGGCAGTACGGCGCCGATCGACTGGAGGCTGCCTGCGCGCGGGCGCTGGCCATCCGCTCGCCCACCTACGCCAGCGTGGCCTCGATCCTCAAGAACGGGCTGGACCGCCACGGCGGCGCCGCGCCCACGCAGGGCTCGACCAAGCTGCCCGAGCACGAGAACGTGCGCGGCGCCGACTACTACCACTGACCCTCAACCCCAACGAAGGAGAACACCCTGATGCTGAGTGAACACACCCTGGGCCAACTGCGCGGCCTGCGCCTGGACGGCATGATCCACGCCATCGAGGAGCAGGCGCGCAACGCGACGGCCGCCGCGCTGAGCTTCGATGAACGACTCAGCCTGATCGTGCAGCGCGAGATCACCTGGCGCGAGGACCGCCGGCTGCAGCGCCTGCTCAAGGCGGCCAAGCTCAAGGTGGGCGAAGCCTGCGTCGAGGACATCGACTGGCGCGCCAGCCGCGGCCTGGACCGCGCGGTGGTGGCCGCGCTGGCCGGCGGCGACTGGGTGCGCCAGGCGCACAACCTGCTGATCACCGGAGCCACCGGGTGCGGGAAGACCTGGCTGGCCTGCGCGCTGGCGCACCAGGCGGCGCGCTCGGGCTTTACGGTGCTGTACACCCGCGCGGCGCGCCTGTTCGACGAGCTGCAGGTCGCTCACGGCGACGGCAGCTTCGCGCGGCGTCTGGCGCAACTGGCCAAGCTCGACGTGCTGCTGATCGACGACTTCGCCATCAGCCCCATCGACGCCGCCCAGCGCAACGACCTGCTCGAGCTGCTCGACGATCGCGTCGGCTCGCGCTCGACCCTGATCACCAGCCAGTTGCCGGTGAAGGCGTGGCACGCCTACCTGGACGACCCCACGCTGGCCGACGCCATCCTCGACCGCGTCGTACACAGCAGCCACAAGATCGAGCTCAAAGGCCGCTCGCTGCGCGAGCCCAACCCCAACCCATGACCACCGCAACCTCCGCCGACCCGGCACCCCGACACGGCTTGCCCACCGCGGCGGCCGGTACGTCGCGCAGCGCCGTCCGCCGCCGTGGACAAGCCTGCGATCAGCACCGCGCCGATGCGCTTCGCGCAGCGCGCTTCAAACTGATCGCGGACGATTGAGATACATTGAACCCATCGCTTGCGCGCACCCCACGCGCGTCCACGATCGCGTTGAAATGCCGTCCGCGATCAGCCTGAAACAAGCGTCCGCGATCGCTGAAATGCGCAGCAGGCGCTGCCTAGGACTGGCCCAATTACCGCTCAGGCCTAGCTGCTGACTCCGACCAAGGACTGGTCGTCGGCCGAAACGGTCACTGGCCCTGGGCTGTGTCAGCGGCAGCCATCGTGTGCTCAGCAGTCGCTGAGGTTGTCAGCCTGCTCAGCGGCTTCTTCCAGCGCTGATCAGATGCCGGTGTCGACCCTGAGCTGCCTTTCGACCGATCCGTTTACTCAGCAGGCCAGTGTCGTGCTGCGTGCAATACGCGCAGCAACCGCACCGTCTCACCAGCCACGTCATAGATCAAGATGTAGTTTCGATGCGCGACGAGTTCGCGCGTGCCCTGGACCCGCCCGGTGCGCCCGAGCCCAGGGTGGTCGATCAACTTGGCTGCACAGGCTGCGAACAGTTCGTCGAGGGCAAGAGCTGCCGCTGGATTGTCGGCCTCGACATGCTCGTAGATTGACTCGCGGTCAGCGATGGCCTCGGGAGTCCAGCGCAGTTCCATCAACGGGAGCGTTCGAGTCGTCGCCGAGTCGCGTCTCGACGCGCAGCAAACCGCGCTTCAACTTGATCATTGGGCGTCAGTCGCCCGGCGTTCGCAGAATCGAGGCCTGCTTGAACCTGGTGGAGAAACCACGCGTCTTCCTTGGCCGCGCGCTGTTGCTGCTGGACAAAGTCGCGCATGAAGTCGCGCAGCAACTGCGCGCCAGTGCGATCACGTTCCTTGGCTGCCAGGGCGAATTGCTTCTTCAAGTCGTCGTCGACTCTGAAGGTGAAGGTCGCGTCGCTCATCGCCTGGGCCCCTTGTGTTACACGATATGTACACTGTAGCACCGACCTCATCCAGCGCGGTTCACCCTGAGCGAAGCATGGGGACGGTGAGAGGCGAGCGTCCGCTTTAGACCTCGCGCCCGTCGCTACGGACGTATTCTCGGCCTGAGCGGCCGGCGCCATGTCGGTGATCGTCGACTTGCCCCCTCCATCACCATGAATCTGCTCGCCCCCATCGTGCTCGCGCTGGCAGCCCTCGTATCTTGCACCGCCGCGCACGCGACACCCGCCGCCGCACGCCGGGCGCCCACGCGCTGCGGCTGGTTCGACAATCCGACCCCCGGCAACGCCTGGCTCACCGACCGCTGGGCGCAGTGGGTGGTGGGCATCCAGGGAGGTCATCAGGCTGCGGGCGACTGGCCGGATTTCCCCGACCGGCTATGGGTATCGACCAACGGCCATTACGGCTACGGCTGCGCCTGCCTGCAAGTGCTCGACGACGCGCGCAGCCACCAGATCCGGCGCATCCTGCGTGCCTGGGTTCGCCCGCTTGCTGCCTGCGAGCACGACCCGGCGCTGCCCCACGTCGTCCGTTGACCGACCCGGCGCAGCGCTGCGCGGCCTGCCAGCTGGATGGCCGCTTCTGACTGAAGTGAGTCGAGAGCGACAGGTCGCGGACGAAGGAAGCTGACGCTCGCGAGGTTGACGCTGCGAGCGGCTGCTGGAAGTAGCAGAGTAGTCGTGGGGGCAAGCCATGCCCAGCGGCCGTTCAGGCCGAGGACCGGGCGCTGCTTGCGCGATGTCGCTGCGCGCTCGGTCAGGCTACGAAGTCGGCCACGATCAGGTCCCCCTCCCCGCCGATGCGAGGTGTGCGATGGCGATTACGGCCGCAGCACGCTCAGAAGTCCAGAATCCTGAATCTTTCAGACGGTCGGGGCACGCCGCGCGAACGCGCCCGAACCGAGACAGGCTTTATCTGAGCGAGACAGACTTGGTCTTCGCCATCACCATTGATGGTGCAGTTAAAGACAGTCTCGCGCCACCCTGGGGGAAAAACCTTGTAGAAGTCTGTCCCCCACCCTGCCAATGGGGATCGGCGGACGCACTCTGAAGCAAAAACCTGTCCCGGCTGATTGCGCGGGCCCAAGCTTGAAGGGCTACTCAGCTCGGATCTGCTCGGCACCGAGGCTCGCAGGCGTTGACCCGCGCAAAAAAACGGCGCTGGCCGCCTTGACGGTCGCAGCGCCACAACTCTGGAAAGGCACCCGTAGCGCTCAGGTCACCGGCGCCGGGTTGAACAGGGTCAAGGCGTTGTGCAATCCCCAGTGCTCGGCCCATGGTCGCCGCCGCCCGCTGGCGACATCGAGGATGCATTCGACGATCTCGCGACCGACATCGTCGATGCTGCGCTCGCCGCGCGCGATCCGGCCGGCGTCAATGTCGATGAGGTCGGGCCATTGTTCGGCGAGCTCGCTTCGAGTCGCCAGCTTGATCACCGGAACTGAGGCCAAGCCGTATGGCGTGCCCCGCCCGGTGGTGAATACGTGTACGTTCATGCCGGCCGCAGCTTGAAGCGTGCCGCAAATGAAGTCGCTCGCCGGAGTCGCCGCAAAGCCCAGGCCCCTCTGACCGGGAGCGATCCGCTCACCAGGACCGAGCACGAAGTCGATCGGCAGCGTTCCTGACTTCACGATCGAGCCCATCGCCTTCTCGACGATATTCGACAGCCCTCCCTTCTTGTTGCCCGGGGTCGTGTTGGCGCTGCGATCCGCGCCACCGCGTTGCAGATAGGCGTCATACCAGTCGAGTTCGGAGACGAGACGCTCCGCGACCTCGCGATCACGCGCGCGAGCCGTCAACAAGGCGACGCCGTCGCGCACTTCGGTCACTTCCGAAAACAGCACGGTGGCGCCGGCGCGTACCAACGTATCGACCGCGCGGCCCAGCGCCGGATTCGCGGTAACGCCCGACAAGGCGTCGCTGCCGCCACACTGCACGCCGACCACAAGGCCGGACACCGGAAGCAGCTCACGGCGTCTCAAATCGAGCCGCTGCAAGTGCACTTCGGCCTCGAGCAGGATTGCGTTGATCATGCCGCCGAAGCCTCGAAGCGCTGGATCCTGCAAGCGGAGTACAGGCGCCGAAGAATCAGCGCCCGCGCGCTCGTCAACCACTGGGATGCTGCCCGGGGGCAGCAAGCGCTCGGGTTGCAGCTTCTCGCAGCCCAGGCTGACGACCATCACCTCGCCGCCGAAGTTCGGGTTGCGACTGAGGTTGCGCAGCGTGCGGATCGGAATCTCGGCGCCCGGCGCATCGATCGCAATGCCGCAGCCATAGCCGTGCTCGAGCGCGACGACACCGTCGACATTCGGAAAGCGCGGCAGCAACTCGCGACGGATGCGCTCCAGCGCGTGCTCGACCACTCCGGCCACACACTGCACGGTGGTGGTGATCGCCAGCAGGTTGCGAGTTCCCACGCTGCCGTCGGCGTTGCGATAACCGAGGAAGCTCAATCCTTCGACCGGTGGCGCGCTGCGCAGGTCGGTGGATATAGGCAAGTCGCGCAACTCGCGCGCCGCGGGCATGCGCATAAGGCGCTCGTGGACCCAGTCGCCAGGCTCGATGCGCTGGACGGCGTAGCCGATGGCGACACCGTACCGCACGACCGGTTCATCGACGTCAATCGCACGCAGTGCGACCTTGTGTCCTTGCGGCACTGCGTCACGCAATACCAGTCCGTCGTCAACGCGCTGTCCCGCAGGAAGGCCCCCACGCGTCGCGACGACGCCGACGTTGTCATCTTCGTGCATTCGCACGAGGCGGATTTGTTGTTCCATGGTCAAGCTCCGCTGAGAAATTCGACCCACATCGGTCGCGCTGCGCAAGGCGCACGCGCGACCTCGCGCCATATCCCGTCGGGATGCCGTCGGTGCACCACCAGCGCGTTGGCGGTCTCGCCGCAACTCACCAGCCAGTCGCCGTGCTGCGCCAGCGCGCGCGGCGTCGCCGGAGCCGGCAAGGCAGTCGACGCGCGCACGCAACCGCGCTCGACGTCAACGTCGAGGCAGTGCACTTGAGCGAGCCGACGTTCGCTGATCCAGACCCTGCTACCGTCGGCGTTGCAGCGGATGTCGCCGTACCACGGCGCTTCGGCGTCGTTCCAATCAAGCGCTGCGCTGAACATCGGATGCAATGCATTCGCACCGGCGTCGTAATGGCAGACGTCGAGCCGCGCGTGTGCCTCATTGTTGATGAACACCCACGGACCGGCGCAGGCCAGGTGGCGTGGGCTGGCCGCCTCGGCCAGACGCAAGCGGCTGGCGTTGCGCGCGTGCAGCGCGGCCCCAGCGTCGTCGGAGGCCAGGCACAAAAGGCTTCCGCCCAGAGTCTCGGTGGCCAGCAGCAGACGTCCACCGCCGAGCGCGATGCATGCGTGCGACGGCCCGTCGGTCGGCAGGGTCTCCACGCCACTGTCGCGCAGCCAGGCGACGCAGTGCATCGCATACGACGCCCCGAGCAGACCACGGCGCGTCGGGTCAAGTGCGATCCACGCAAGGTCGACCGCCAACGGTTGCCGCTCGACGACCTGCAACACGCCACCGCGATCGCGCTCGAGGCACAACAGCGCATAGGGTTGCCCTCGCAGCGCGGCGTAGAGCGTCTCGTCTTCGGCGCGCCAGGCCAGCGGCGCAACCGGCCCACCGCAATCGATCTGCTGGCACAAGCTTGGCGCCCCGTCGGCCAGCGTCCAGCGTTGCATGACGCCGTCGACGGCGCAGGCCACGACAAAGTCCGGGACAGAGGCGAAGCCCTTGATCGCAAACTCGGTCATCGCCGGCTTCGGCTGACGACTTGCGTCGGGCTGACGAACTGAAGTGCGACGACGACGATGATCAGGCTGACCAACATGTAGACGATCGCCATCGCATCGATCGCCTGCGGCGCGCGCACCCCCGCGCCGAACACCGCGTAGTACAGCGCGACGACCAGAGTCTGCGTTCCCGGCCCCGAGGTGAAGTAGGTCAACTCGAACAGGCCAATGGTCTTGATCAGCAGCAGCAGGCCAGCCGCGAGGATGCCCGGCGCCAACAGCGGCAGCAACACGTGCACGAAGTAGCGCGGCACGTTGGCGCCGAACACCCGCGCCGCCGACTCCAGGCGTGGATCGATCTGCTCGATGAACGGCACCAGCACCAGGATCACGAACGGCAGCGCCGGAACCAGGTTGGCCAGCCATACACCGGTGAGCGTGCCGACGAGGCCGAACCGATACATTGCGCTCGACAAGGGAATGCCGTAAGTCACCGGCGGAACGATGATCGGCAACATGATCAGCAGCGACACCGCGCGCTTGCCGGGAAATTCGGCCCGCGCCAGCGCGTAGGCGCACGGCACGCCAAGCAGCAACGCGCTGAGCGTAACGAGTCCGACGATCTTGCCGGTGAACAGCAAAACGTCGCCGAGTTGGAACTGGTCCCATGCCTGCGCGTACCACGACAGCGTGAAGCCTTCGGGCAGCGGAGTGGCGAACCAGCGCGTCGCGAACGAATCGACAAGCACGGTCGCCAGGATTCCAAGGATGTTGAGCAGGAACAATCCGACTACCGCCCACACCAGCCATTTCAGGTATTTGCTCACGAGATTCTCCGCACGCGCACGCCGCTCACTTGAACCCGGCCGAGGAGCCGCGGAACGCCTTGCGCGTGGCCAGCAGCAGCAGGCCGACGCTGGCGAACTGGATCAGCCCCATCAGCAGCGAGATCGCGTTGCCCATTGAGTAGTTGTATTCATCGAATGCGGCGTGTGCCGCGGCGATCGACATCACGCGCGTGGCGCCGGACGGTATGCCGAGCAGCACCGCCGACGGAAACACGGCGAAGCTTTGCACGAACACCAGAATCGCGGTCATGCGAAGCCCCGGAACCAGCAACGGCGCGTAAACGTGGCGGAACTGTCGCCAGGGCCCGGCGCCCAGCGTCGCTGCCGCGCGGGCCAGATTCGGGTCGATGCCCGAAATGAACGAAAGCAGGAACAGGAAAGCGAACGGAAAGCCGGCGATCACCAGGCTCAGCAAGACGCCGGCGAAGCTATGGATCAACGCGACGCGGCCGTGGATTCCGAGCAGTTTGGCGAACTGCCAGAACCAACCGTTGTTGGCGTAGTAGCTCAACATGCCGTCGGCGACCAATACCGAGCCGAAAGTGATCGGCAGCAGGAAAACGATGGTCGTCCATTTCTGCACGCGCGACGGCGAGCGCAGAAAGTACGCGCACGGCAACGCAAGCAGCAGGCTGAGGACGGTCGCCGGAATCGACAGGCGGAACGTGGTCCACACCGTGGCGCGCAAATCGGGATCGGCGAAGAAACGCGTGTAATTGCTCGCCGAAAGGGTATGCGGACTCGGCTGCAGCGAACTGTGCAAACCCGAGAGCAGCGGGTAGGCGAAGAACGCTAGCAGGAATAGAGATGCCGGCAGCACGAGCAGCCAGGCCTGTTGGCGCGGCTTCATGGCTGCGGCTCCGCATAGCACAGCATGCGCTCGGGCGCGATGTGCAACTGCACTCTCTGACCGATCGCAAAACTGCCGGGCAGCTTCGCGTAAACCGTTCCACACGCAGTGTCGAACACCACCAGACTTTCTCGTCCGTAGTACTCGGCAGATCGCACTTCGCCGCCGAGCGTGTTGGCATCGTTGGCCGCAGCGATCCTGAACTCATCGGGACGGATGGCCGCTACGGCGCGCTGCGCCAGCGCAGGATCGACGCGCACGCCGCGCAGCGTGCAACCGGCGCCGAGTTCGAGTTCGACCTGGTCTTCGCGCGCGGTCGGCCGGCAACTGCCGCGCAGCAGCGTGCGGTAGCCCATGAACTTGGCCACGTCGAGGTCACGCGGCAGGCTGAACAATTGCTGCGGCGTGCCGACCTGGTGGGCAACCCCGTCCTTGAGCACGACGATCTTGTCGGCCATCGAAAGCGCCTCGTCCTGGTCGTGCGTGACGTAGATCGTGATGCGCCGCACTCGTTCGTGCAGGCGACGGATTTCCGAACGCATCTCGATGCGCAACTTCGCGTCGAGGTTGGACAGCGGCTCGTCCATAAGCACGATGTCGGGCTCGACGACGATCGCGCGAGCGATCGCCACGCGCTGCTGCTGCCCGCCCGAGAGTTGCGCCGGATGCTTGTGCGCGTGCTGATCGAGCTGCACCAGGCGGATCGCGTCCATCGCCCGCGCATGACGCTCGCTGCGCCCCATGCCGCGCATGCGCAGGCCAAACGCGACATTGTCGAGAATGCTCATGTGCGGGAACAGCGCGTAGTTCTGGAACACGACGCCGACGTTGCGTCGCTCGGGCGGCAGGTGGTCGATACGACGCCCGGCGACATGAATGCTGCCCGAGGTGATTTCGGTCAGCCCGGCGATGCAGTTCAGCGCTGTGGTCTTACCGCATCCCGAAGGCCCGAGCAGTGCGACGAACTCGCCCGGCGACACACGCAAGCTCAAACTCGACAGTGCGCAGTGCACACCGCCGCCATGGCCCGCGTACTGCCTGGTCACGTTCTCGAGCACCAGATCCTGGGTCCCGCTCATTCGAAGTCTCCCGCTTCTTGTCTATGTATACCCGGAAGGCACCGCTGGCGCCTTCCGGATTTGCCGCTTGCCGCGTCAGTGTTTCAGCGCGCCGATCTCGCGATCCCACATGTCGAACGCCTGAACCATCGCTGATGCGCCCAACGGTGTCTCGTTCGGATACTTCGCGATCCACGCGTCGTAGTCCTTGCGCCCGTAGTCGCGAATCACTTGCTGGCTGCTCGCCGGCGCCATCGCCAGCGTCACGCCAGCCACTGCCGGCCCCGGATAGAAGTAGCCGTCGTCATAGGTCATCGCCTGCTGCTTGGGCGCCATCATGTAGCGCATGATCTGCATCACGACGCCAAGCTTGTCCGCCGGCTCGTCCTTCGGAACGACCATGTACTGGGCGTCGTTGAGCCAGACCATGTCGTCAAACTTCTGCACTTCGAAGTCCTTCGGCACGATTCCCAGTTTGCGCGGGTTGATGTCCCACCCGGTGATCGTCGGGGTCATCCAGCGGGTTTGCTGGCCGAGCTCCTTCATCACCGCGCCGGTTCCGCTCGGGTAGTAGGCGATGCAGCCATTGAGCTGCTTCAGGTAGGCCCAGGTCTTGGCCCAGCCGTGCACCGGGTCGCGTGGATTGGCATCGTGCAGCAGGTAGGGCAGCGCCATCAGCCAGGCGCGGCCGGGCCCCGAATTGCTCGGTCGCGCGTAGATGAACTTGCCGGGGTGGGCTTGGCACCAGGCCAGAAGCTGCTGCGGAGTGTGCGGGGCCTGCTTCACGGTCTGCGGGTTGTACTCCAGCAGCGGGCCGGCAGGCGAGTAGACGACTTCGATGCCGTAACCCTTAGTGAGCTTCTGCATGCGCGCGGCGCCGGAGCTGTAGGCAGTGAGAATGCCGGGCAGCTGCCCCGCATGGTCCGGGAACAGTTTCAGCCACAGGCCCTGCTGGATGCCGAACGACAGGTCATCGGTTCCGGTCAGCACCAGGTCGATGTCGGAGCGCCCGGCGGCCTCCATCGCCTTGATCCGTGGCAGCAGCTGCGGCGCCGGCGACGTCGAGTAGGTGAAATGGACCAACCCGGGGTGAGTCGCCTCGAACTGTTCGAAGGCGTGCTGGGTCAGCGCCAGGTTGCCGGCGACGTCGACGATGTTGATCGTCACCGGCTCGGCGCTGGCGCCCTGGGCAAGTGCAGCAGCGCCGAGCAGTGCGCCGGCAAGCAGCCTGGACAGCGTAGTGTGCGAAAGTTTGGACACGATGAGTCTCCTCCTGTTTTCTTGAATGCGGTCAATCAGAACTGGTGACGGATGCCCATCGCGAAGCCACTCGACGACGCGCCGCCGACCGGCCCCTGCCCGCCCGCTGTCGAGTCACCGACGTACTGATCCACGCTGGCGCCGTTGGCAATGTGCGCGTATGACGTGTACAGATCGGTCTGCCGCGACAACGCGTACTGGTAGCCGACACCGTATTGGCGAACGCTCGAGCCCGCGAGATTGGGGTCATCTCGGCCGACGACGGACGCGAGCACCGTGCCGGCGCCGAGCGGCACCGTGGTGCCGACCATCCACACGCGCAGCTCGGGCGCGCTACCTGTCACCGCCGCACCTTCCCCATACTTCTCGTCGGCGTAGTAGCCAACCACGGACGCCGGGCCGAAGTCGTACTTGGCATAGGCGTTCCACAGTTTGTTCTTGAAATACCCCGAGCTTCCCGCGGTCAGCGCGCGTCCGGTCGCGTCCAAGCCGAGGCTGGTCGTCGAACTGTCGCCCGAGTAGTTCTGCGTCAGATAGGTCGCGCCAGCCTGCAGCGCGCCGGCCGTATACGTGATGCCGATGTTGCCACCGGCACCGTTCGCGGTCGACCCGGGCTGACCACCGAAGAAGTACGCGGCGCTCAGCTGCACGCCATCCCACACCGGCGACGTCACGTTGACCGTTTGCGACGTGCGCGTGTAGATGCTGGCGCCGCGGTCGACGTTGTTCAAGCTGCCATTGAGCCCGGTGCCGAACGGATCAGCGGCCAGCGCGGCGCCGAAGAACGGAGTCGACTGTTTGCCCAGCGTGAGCGTGCCCAGCGACCCGCGCAAACCGACCACACTGCGCCGCCCCATGAACGATCCGCCGCTGCAGTAACCCGTCGCGGTCTTTTCGCCGCCCTGGCTCGCGCCGGTGTAGATGCCGGATCCCGAATCGGTGCCGTTCGCGCAGAATCCGGTCTCCATCTGGAAGAACACCGACATTCCGCCGCCGAGATCCTCCTGCCCCTGCAGGCCCAGGCGCGACACCGATTGCACGCCCGAACCCAGTCGCGTTGCGCTGCTATGGTCAAAGCTCAGGTGCTCGACGCCAAGGTCGATCAAACCATACAGCGTCGCCGAATCGGCAGCGTGGGCGGGCGCCCAGATGGCACAGCCGATTGACAGGGCGAGGGCCGCTTTGCGCGTGTCTAGCTTCATTTTGTCTCCATCGTAGGGTCTTCGCGCTTCGTTGCAGGCGGCGAAGTTGGGGCCTGCGCAGCGTCTGGGGCCAGTGCTAGAGCGCCGTCTCGTCGATGTCGACGAAGGCGCCGCCCTGCCAAGCGGGCTCGGGCCCGGCGGCGTCAAGCTCGGGGTCGGCTACCGCCGCGTCGAGCGGAACGAAGCCGAGCACGTTGCCAGGGTCGCGGTCCCAATACGTCTGCGAGTTATTCGAAACGCCATACACCACCGTGTGCTCGACGTTCGGCGCGTGCAATGCACGGTCGACCAGGCGAACAAAATCGCGATGGCTGAGCCAGGTCTTCAACATGCGCCGGTCGCTGGGCCGATCGAAGCATGAGCCGATGCGCAGGCCCACTGACTCGACGCCGTACTTGTCCCAGTAAAGCTGCGCGAGGTCCTCGGCGAACGCTTTCGACAGCCCGTAGAACGAATCCGGGCGGTGCGGCATGTCAGGCCTGACACGCTGCGTCGAACGGTAATAGCCGCTGACGTGGTTCGAGCTCGCGTACACGACGCGGCCGATGCGATGCCGACGCGCGGCCTCGAACACGTGGTAGCTGCCGTTGACGTTGGCGGCGAGGATCTCGGCGAAAGGCGCCGCGGTCGAGATTCCGCCGAGGTGGACGACGGCACCTGCACCACGCAGCGCCTGCAGCGTCGCGTCGGCGTCGGCGAGATCGCAGCGCACGAAACTCTCGTTGTCGTGCAACAACCTAGGCTCGCGAATATCAAGGCTCAGCACCGACACGCCGCTGCTCGCGAGCGCCGCACGAAGCACACTGCCAAGCTCTCCGGCGGCTCCGGTCACCGCCAATTTGCCGTTGAAGCCTATGTCCATTTCTTGTCTCCGTCGTTCGCGCCTACGCTGCTTAAGCGTCACGCAGCCAATCGGGCAGCATCTCACCAGCCATGTTCTGGTAGCAAACCGGACGCATGAAGCGGCGAACCGCCAAGGTACCCACGCTGCTGAAACGCGAGTCGCTGGTTGCCGGATAGGGTCCTCCGTGGACCATTGCGTCGCAGACTTCAACGCCAGTGGGCCAGTTGTTCATCAAAAGCCTGCCGGCAAGCGTTTCGAGCTGACGCAGCAATGAGGCTGCCGCGGCGTGGTCGGCAGGCTCGACGAAAACACCTGCGGTGAGCTGGCCGCCAAGCGTGTCAAGCAGCTTCCAGACTTCATCGACACCTCGCGCGCGCACCACCACCCCGGCCGGGCCGAACATCTCCTCGTGCCAGCGCGGATCCGCGGCGAAGTCGCTCGCATCGATGACGAACACCTGTGGCGCGCTGCTGTCGACGGCCGCCGGTCCGACGATTCGCCGGGCCGGTGCGCGAGCCGCTGCCGCGTCGACCGCGGCGCTGAAGCGCGCGGCGATTCCCGCGCTCAACAGCGGGGCCGTCGCCCGGCTCTGGAGCTGGCGCTGCAAGGCGTCGACGAAGGCGTCGGCACCGTCGTCGCCGAGCAGAAACAAGAGCCCGGGCTTGGTGCAGAACTGCCCCGAGCCCTGCGTCATCGATTGCGCGAAGCCAGCGGCGATTTCCTCGCCGCGCGCTCGCAGCGCATGCGCAAACACGAACACCGGGTTCACGCTGCTCATCTCGGCGAACACCGGGATCGGCCGCGGCCGCGCGGCGGCCACCCGCGCCAGCGCGTCGCCGCCACTGCGCGAACCGGTGAAGCCCACGGCCTGGATGCGTGGATGGCCGACGAGCCAGGCGCCGATGCGCTCGTCGACTCCGTACAGCAGGCTGAACACGCCGTCGGGCGCGCCGCAGGCGCGTGCGGCCGCCTGCATCGCACGGCCGACCAGCTCGGAAGTCCCCGGGTGCGCGTTGTGCGCCTTGACGACCACGGGACAACCGGCGGCCAGCGCCGCCGCGGTGTCCCCGCCGGCGACCGAAAACGCGAGCGGGAAATTGCTTGCACCGAAGACCGCAACCGGGCCGACGCCAATATGCCCCATACGGAGATCAGGACGCGCCAGCGGTGTGCGCTGCGGTAGCGCGATGTCGTGCCTGGGCTCGATGTGCCGGCCCTCACGCGCGACCTGGGCGAACAGCCTGAGTTGAGCGGTGGTGCGTGCGCGCTCTCCGCGCAACCGTGCCGCGTCGAGCGCGGTCTCGAGCGCTGCGCGGTCGATCAGCGCGTCACCAAGCGCTTCAATCTGCTCGGCTGCGGCCTCGAGCAGGGCGGCGTGCGCGGCACCGCCGAGCGCGCGCCAGCCTGCCCACGACTGCCAGGCCAGCTCGCAGGCCTCGTCGAGTTGGGCGCGCGTGGCTCCCCCATAGGCCGGCAAAAGCGCCTGCCCGCTCACCGGGTCGACACCCTGCACCACGCCATCGGTGCCTCGCTCGCCCCGCGATCCGATCAGGTTCTCGCCGCGCAGTTCCATGGTCAGCTCCGCGTTCCGATCAAGGCCTGCAACTGCGCAAATTCAGCGTCGTCGAGGTCGACCAGCGGCGCGCGGACGCCACCGGAGTCACGGCCGACGGCGCGCATCCCAGCCTTGACGATCGATACCGCATAACCGCGTCGCCGATTGCGCAGCGCGGTATAGGGCATCACGAAGTCGCGCAGTTCCCGATAAACATGGGCATGGTCGCGACGGCGCACTGCGTCGTAAAATTCGGTGGCCCAGCGCGGCAGGAAGTTGAAAATCGCCGACGAATAGGTGGTGACGCCCATCTCAAGATAGGGCAGCGCGAAAGTCTCGGCCGTCGGCAATCCGCCGACATAACTCAAACGATCGCCCATCGTCGTGTAAACACGAGTCATCAGCTCGATGTCGCCGATGCCGTCCTTGTAGCCGATCAGGTTCGCGCAGCGCTCGGCCAGGCCGGGCAACAGCTCGGCACCGAGTCGCGCGTTGCCGCGACTGTAGACAATCACGCCAAGGCGCGTGGCCGCGCACACCTGCTCGATATGGCGCGCCAACCCGCTTTGATCGGCCTCGGTCAGATAAGGCGGGAACAGCAACAGGCCGTCAGCGCCCGCCGCTTCGGCCCGGCGCGCCAACTCGCAGGCGCTGCGGGTGCCGTAGCCGACCGGCGCAATAACCGGCACCGCCCCGCGCGAAAGCTCGACGCTGCGACGCACGAGGCGATCCACCTCGTCGGTGTCGAGGGAAAAGAATTCTCCAGTGCCGCCGGCCGCGAAGATACCGGCTGGGCGATGCGAGAGAATCACTTCAAAATTCTCTGCGTAACGCCTTTCATCGAGCTCCAGTCGGTTATCGAAAGTCGAAACTGGAAACGACAGCAGACCGCGTCCGATCGCGACCTTCAAGGCTTCCGGCGAGTAATCTGAAATACGCTGCATGAATTTTTCCCGAGGCTTGTGCGAACAGTTGCATCGGATCTTAGATTCGACGATCATTGCTGTCCAAGCCATTTGATATATGGATTGATCCAAGATCCGCATCGATGTTCGAGCTCAGCCAGATCCGCTGCTTCGTCGCGGTTGCCGAAGAACTCCACTTCGGCAAGGCCGCCGCACGCCTGAACATGACGCAGCCGCCGCTGAGCCGGCAAATCCAGCTGCTCGAGCACGCGGTGGGCACCGCGCTGCTTTTCCGCAGCTCACGCGTCGTCGAGCTGACACCGGCCGGGAGGCGATTCCTGCTTGAGGCGCGCACACTGCTGCGAGTAGCCGAAACCGCGGTACTCGACGCGCGCCGCGTCGCCCAGGGCAAGGCGGGCGAGATCGCCATCGGCTTCACTGCGGGGTCGAGCTACCGCGACGTCCCAGAGCTCGTTGAGCGCTGTCGGGCACTGCTGCCCGACGTGACGCTGCGGCTGCGCGAAATGGTGTCGCGGGCCCAGCTCGAGGCGCTGCTCGCCGATCGCCTGGACCTCGCGCTCGTGCGCCCACCGGTGAGCCAGCCGGGGCTGCTGTGGCGGTCGATCCGACGCGAGCCGTTGATCGCGGTACTGCCGGCGTCGCACCCTTATGCGTCGCGCAACTCGTTGCGCCTGCAGGACCTCGACGACGCGGACTTCGTGATGTATTCGCCCGACGAGGCGCGCTATTTCTATGAATTGACCTCGGACATCATGCGTCGCGCGAGCGTGCGCCCGCGGTACGTGCAGTACGTTAGCCAGATCCACACGATCCTCGCGCTGGTACGCGCCGGCCTCGGCGTATCTGTGGTCCCGCAGGGAACCACCGTTTTCCATTACGAAGGCGTCGTGTTCCGCGACCTTCTGGAAGTCGAACCAGGAGATCCCGTCGAACTCGGCATGGTGGTCAAGCGCGATAACGACAATCCAGCGGTCGCGCGCCTACTCGACGAACTCGAACTGGCACAGTGATCGCCGGTGCCAATACATCGCCCCGACTTCGGCGACGTGCACGAGGAGACACGCTGCAAGGGCAAGTCGCTGGCCCCGTTGTCGAAGGCGAGTACCTTGAGGGCGATGCACGACGTCGTCGCACAGGGTGGCCCCACCCTCGCTTGAATGCCGCACGCTCTGCATCGCGCGCCACTCGCGGTTGCACACGCATTGTGCAATTGTCGACAATCGGCAACAATACAAATGCGCATACGACTCTGGAGACAATCGATGATGCTGCGAACCTCTTGCACCTTAGCCGCCGCCGCGACTTTTGTCTGCGTTGCCACGACCGCTGCAGCGGCCTCCATCGCCACGCTGCGGGTACGGGTGGATCACTTCGCCAGGGGCGGGGAGATGCCCCAACGCTTTGCCGTGTGCATTCCCAAGCCGGGAGTTCACATGGGTTTCGGGCGCGACATCAACCCGGCTGTGTCCTGGTCCAAAGGGCCAAGTGGGACGCAATCCTATTCCGTATTGCTCGAAGACACCGACTCGCCGGCCGAACACCGCGACTGGATGAATCAGCCAGGCAAGACGCTTGATGCGTCGATTCAGCGGCGTGTGTTCTTCCACTGGGTGTTGGTCGACATCCCGGCGAACGTGAATTCCATTCCCGAAGGCGAGGTCTCGAGGGGGCTGGTGGCACACGGCAAGCCGGCCTCGTACTCAGCAATCGGGGTGTCCGGGGTCAACAATTACACGATGGCGTTTTCCGGCAAGCCGGCGATGGCCGGCACCTATTACGGCTACGACGGCCCGTGTCCGCCGTGGAACGACGAAGTCGTGCATCACTACCACTTCATCGTTTACGCGCTGAGCGTGCGTAAGCTTGAACTGCCACCGGGGTTTGATGGCCCTGCGGCGATGCAAGCGATGCAGGGCAAGATCCTCGCCGAAGGCCAGGAACTTGGTCTTTACACGACCAACCCAGCCAAACGCTAACGTGTGGGGCCGCAGGTGTGCGGCCTCAGCATTCCCTGCGACAGGCCGCCCGGCCTCCGGGCGATGTACCCGGTGGCTCGGGCGACCTCACGCCGGCGTCACCGCAACCAGTCGCTGGTATCCGCCGGCGACGTGTGCCCGCATGGTACTGGCGGTGCGCTCGGCGTCGCCCGTCGCCAGCGCGTCGACAATCGCGCGGTGTTCACCCTGTGATGCATGACTCTCGTGAGTCACGGAAAAATATCGGCGCCGCAACAAGTGCATGCGGTCGATCACACGACGGTAGAACTCCAGCAATGTGGCATTGCCGGTCATTTCCACAATGCGGTCGTGAAAATCGATATTCAGGGAGAAGTACAACGTCATGTCGCCACGCGCCGCGGCTCCGTCCAGCCGATCGAGTTGGGCGCGCAGTTCCTTGATCTGAGCACTGCTGATGCGAGGCGCCAGTAGGCGGCCGGTGGCATCGTCCAATGCCGCGCGCAGTTCGTAAAGCTCACGCGCTTCAGTCTCGCCAATCTCGCGCACGAAGACACCGCGATTCTTCTCAAGCCTGACCAGCCCGTCAGCCTCCAGACCGCGGAAGGCCTCACGTATGGGCGCACGGCTGACCTTGAAATGCTGAGCGAAGCTCAACTCATTGAGCTTGTCCCCCGCCGCCAACTCGCCCGTCTTGATCAGGCGCAGGATCTCCTCATGCACCAGGTCGGAAACCGACCTCGTCTGAAGGATCTGAAGGTTGCTGAGAACCGTGGTCATGCATGTCCTTGGAGTCGTGCGGGCTGTTCCCGTCAGTGTGCGAATCGTAGCGTGAAGGCACTCGACCATGTTGGACACTTCATGTACGATTGTCGACAATCTACATTAAACACAACAAAGGATTGCAATGTCTCAACAGCCCCCTCCTGTCACAGCCACGCTGGCAGCCTATTTGGTGAACGCAAGTCCCGAAGCGGTGCCTGCCGCGGTGCGACTTGAGGCCGTGCGCACATTCGTCAACTGGGTCGGGTGCGCCGTCGGCGGCTCCCGTCACGCAGCCGTAACGACCGCGCTTGCCGCGCTGTCACCCTTCTCGGGCCCAGCACGTGCCAGCGTGCTGGGGCGCTCAGAACGAGTCGATCCCTTGCTCGCCGCCTTGCTGAATGGCATCAGTTCCCACGTGTTCGACTTCGACGACACCCACTTGCGCACCGTCATCCATCCAGCGGGGCCAGTGCTCAGTGCCCTGCTGGCCTTCGCGGAGCATCAGGCAGTGCGCGGCGACGATTTCATCCATGCACTTGTGCTGGGCGTCGAAGCTGAATGTCGCATCGGCAACGCTGTATTCCCGGCGCACTACGACATCGGTTGGCACATCACCGGTAGTGCGGGCGTGTTCGGCGCCGCCGCCGCCGTAGGCAGATTGTTGGAACTGGACGAGCAGCGCATGGCTTGGGCGCTTGGCCTGGCTGCGACCCAGCCCGTGGGCTTGCGCGAAATGTTCGGCTCGATGACCAAGAGCTTCCACCCGGGACGCGCTGCGCAAAACGGCATGACCGCGGCACTGTTGGCAGCCAGGGGCTACACCAGTTCCGAGCAGGCGCTGGAGGCCCCGCGTGGCTGGCTCAATGTACTTAGTACAAGCCATGACTCCACCGAAATTACCGAGGGGTTGGGCAGCAGCTACGAAATCTCGACGAACAGCTACAAGCCGTTCGCGTGCGGGATCGTCATTCATCCCGTGATCGACGCCTGCTTGCAATTGCGCAAACGAGACGGGTTCGAGCTCGACGCCGTGCGCGCGGTTCGACTGCGCGTTCACCCGCTGGTACTCGAACTCACCGGCAAGACAGAGCCGCGCAGCGGGCTCGAGGGCAAGTTCAGCGTGTTTCATGCGGCTGCTGTTGCGCTATGCGAGGGTGATGGCGGCGAACGTCAATTCAGCGATCGCGCCGTACTCGATCCCTCGGTCGTTGAACTTCGACGCCGTGTCAGCGCCCAAGTTGACACGACGCTTGAAGCGGATGCCGCGGACGTCGACATCGAACTTGCTGATGGTCGCCATCTGCACCTTCACGTCGAGCATGCGATTGGCAGTAGCCATCGTCCGATGAGCAACGCCGACCTGGAGCACAAATTCCTCGGCCTCGGTGAAGACGTGCTTGGCGAAGCACGCACGCGACGCCTGCTCGACGCTTGCTGGAACGTCGAGCACGTGGAGGACATCGCGGCCATCGCCACGGCAGCGCGGACATAGAAGCCGCCACGCCATTTCCGAACAACAACAGGAGACAAAACCATGAATGCTGCAAGCCTCGAGCCTCAGCGCTCGGTTCCCAATGTATTGGCGCGCATCGACCGACTGCCGCCTTCGCGATACCTGGTCGGTCTGGTCGGTCGCATCGCCTCTGGCGGTTGGTTTGAGTTCTACGAGCTGTTCATGCCCGGTTTCATCGCCGTCGGGCTCGTCAAGTCGGGGATCTACAAGTTCGGCGCCGGAAGCATGTTCGACCCGCATCTGTTTGCCAGCTTCCTGGCATCCTTCTTCCTGGGCATGCTGATCAGCACGTCGGTATTCAGCTTCGTGTCCGACGGGTCCGGTCGACGCGCGATTTTCGCGCGCTCCATGATCGTGTACTCGGTCGCGCAGCTGGCCATCGCGTTGCTCAGTGATCCGGTTCTGATCAACATCGCGCGCTTCATCGCCGGGTTGGCCGTGGGCATGCAGCTGATCAACAACGACAGCTACATCACTGAACTGGTGCCGCGCGCAAGGCGCGGACAGTACATGTCGCTGTCCTTCATTTTCATCCTCACCGCGGTTCCAGTGTCTGCCCTGCTAGCCGCGCTCTTGGTTCCGCACGCGCCGTTGGGCATCCCCGGCTGGCGTTGGGTGGTTGCCATCGGCGCCACCAGCGGCATTGTGGTTCTTTTCGTTCAGAACGGCCTACCCGAATCTCCGCGGTGGCTGGAGGTCCATGGGCGACTGGACGAGGCTGAGAGCGTCGTCGCCGGAATCGAAGCCCGGGTGCAGGCCGAGCTTGGGCACGCCTTGCCAGCGCCCAAGGGCAATGTGCCGGAGGCCGAGGCCAACACCGGGCATTGGGCCGAGATGTTCTCCAGGTTCTATTTGCCGCGCACGGTCATGATCTCGATCTTCCAGTTCGCGCAGACCATCGCGGTCTTCGGTTTCACGGCCTTCGTGCCGCAGCTGCTGATCAAGCAGGGCTTCACCCTCGTGCACTCGCTGGAATACACGGCGCTGATCGTCCTGCTTGCGCCGATTGGCGCGGCATGTGCCAGCTACTTCTCCGAGCGCATCGAACGCAAATGGCAGCTGGTGGGCACGGCAATCCTGATCGGAGCCGCAGGCGTGGGTTTCGCCAGCGGCCACAGTGCCGCAGTGGTTTTGGCCTGTGGCGCGCTGATCGCACTCGGCAACAACTGGATGATCGCCATCTTCCACCCCTATGCGGCGGAGCTGTTTCCGACGCGCATCCGAGCGCGGGCGGTTGGCTTCACCTTCTCGTGGAGCCGGGTGAGCTCGATTTTCGTGAGCTACTGGGCCGCCGCTTTGCTTGCCAGCTTCGGCCCTTCCGGGGTCTTCGCCATGATCGGCGCAGCGATGTTGGCCATCGTGATCAGCGTGGGCATGTTCGGCCCTGCAACCAACGGGCGAAGCCTGGAGGAATTGTCGCCCTGAGAGCAAAACCCAACTCCAACACAAGGAATGCACTCATGAAAATCGGAATCCTTAACGGTGACGACATCGGCCACGAAATCGTGCCCGAGGCGGTCAAGGTCATGCGGGCGGCCGCGCATGTCACCGGCGTGGCCATCGATTGGGAGCCGATCCCAATCGGGCGTGCCGCCTACGACACGCTGGGCACGACCATGCCGGCTGATACGCTGCAGCGCCTGGGAGCGATGGACGGATGGATCCTCGGCCCCATCGGGCATATGGCCTATCCCAAGGTTCCCGAAGCGCCGAACCCCCATCCAATCCTTCGCAAGCACTTCGATCTCTTCGCAAATATCCGACCGGTAAGGTCCTACCCCTCGTTGCCCAGCGTGCACCAGGGCGTCGACCTGGTCATCGTGCGCGAGAACAATGAGGGCTTCCAGCCGGATCGCAATGTGGTGGCCGGCAGCGGCGAGTTCCGCCCGACGCACGACGTGACGATCTCAGTTCGCGTGATCACGCGCGCCGGATCGTCCAAGGTCGCACGCGCGGCCTTCGAACTCGCGCGCTCGCGGCGAGGCCAGCTGACCGCGGTTCACAAAGACACGGTGTTCAAGCTTGGTTGCGGAATGTTCATTGAGGAGTGCCGCAATCTGGCTGCCGAGTTCCCCGACGTCAAGTTCGACGAGGCAATCGTCGACACCTTCGCCATGCGTCTGGTGATGACTCCGCAGCGTTACGATGTCGTGGTGACGACCAATATGTTCGGCGACATACTCACGGACGAGGCCGCCGGACTGGTGGGCGGCCTAGGCATGGCGCCCGGGCTGTGCGCCGGGCCCACCCATGCCATGGCCCAGGCCACGCACGGATCGGCACCCGACATCGCCGGACGCAACATCGCCAACCCTTACGCGATGATCATGTCAGGCAAGATGCTTCTCGATTGGCTCGGTCGCCGCCGCGGCGACGCCGCGGTGATCGACGCGGCAGCGCGCATCGAACGCGCGGTGGAGCGCGTGATCGCCGAGCGCCGAGCGCTGACCCCGGACCTTGGCGGCACTGGAACGACTTCGGGCATGGGCGACGCGATCGCCGATGCCGTGCGTGCGGGCTGAGCATCTTGGGGAGATCGCGCGAAGCCGCACGGCATTGCGCCTCGGGAGAGTCCTTCCCGGCGCTGGCGCTGTTGAGCATGCTGGGCGTGCAGACCCTGGTCTCGATGGGCGCCCTGGCGGTGCCAGCGATGGCCCCAGCCGTGGCTGCCGCCACACGTTTGCCACTCAGCGCTGTCGGCGTGTTCAGCGGCGCTTTGTACATCGGGGCCATGCTGGCGGCGATCAACGTCGGCGGCCCCGTCGTTCGATGGGGCTCCGTGCGCGTCGCGCAGCTTTGCCTGCTCATTGCCGCATGCGGCGCGCTGCTGGTGGCCAGCGGCGCACACGTGCTGCTGCTGCCGGGCGCCTTGCTGATCGGGCTAGGTTATGGCTCCGCGACCCCGGCAAGCTCCCACCTGTTCGCCTATGAGGTCCCCGCGCGCTGGCGCGGCCTCGTGTTCTCCATCAAGCAGACCGGCGTTCCGTTGGGCGGCATGCTGGCGGGCGCCTTGCTTCCGGCCGCGGACCAGCACATCGGCTGGCGCGCTGCACTAGCGCTGCTCGCGATGGCCTGCGTCGGCTGTTCCGCCGCGCTGCAGCCCGTGCGCTCCCGCTTCCACCGCGACCGAGACCCCGGCCAGCGACCGCATCGAGGCGGCTCATTGCACACGCTGCGCACAGTCTGGGCCCTTGCACCGATGCGCGAACTGGCGCTATCCACCCTGTTTTTCGCGGCCATGCAGGGCTGCCTGGCGACGTATCTGGTGGCTCAGGCGCACGTGGGCGCCGGGCTCGACGCCGTCGAGGCCGGGCTGCTGCTCGCCGCCGCGCAGGCCTCCGGGGTCGTCGGCCGCATCACCTGGGGATGGGTGAGCGACCACTGGATGCGTCCGTCGCAAATGCTCGCGCTGCTGGCGCTGGCGATGGGCCTGTGCGCCTTGCTCGCGGGCACGCTCACGCCGGCCTGGCCGCACACTGCACTGCTGTTGCTCGCCGTGCTGTTCGGCGCATCTGCGACCGGCTGGAACGGGGTGTATCTAGCTGAAGTGGCTCGCCTGGCACCCACGGGCATGGCCGGAGTGCTCACTGGCGGAACGTTGTTCTTCACCTTCTGCGGGGCTGTCGCGGGGCCGTCGACATTTGCCGCGATCGCATCGCTGAGCGGACGCGTCGGCGATGGCTATCTGTTCATGGGCGGCGTGCTCGCGACGCTAGGCCTGGTGCTCATCCGGCGCCACGCCCGGCGCACATCTGCGGACGACGGCGCCAACGAGAATTTGTGATGATCGGCCGTTCCTAACCCAGAGCGTGAACTCGCCGCAGCCAACGTTTTCTCAAAGGCTTGCGCGTAGCGTTGGTCCTCGACGATGCTATCCCATTCCTCGTATCGAGCCGCTGGGGCCGGTAGCAAGGCGCAGCATGATCTCTCGCGAGCGTCGGCCGGTGGCCGGCGCTTGGTCAGGCTCAGACGGGTTGCTGGCACCCTAGGGCAACTCGGCGGGGCGGCGATGCACTGTGCAGCGCAACAACCCGGCGCACCTTGCCGCCGGGTCCGGCGCTGAGCATTGGTTGCCCCTCGTCAGTGACCCGCACTCCGACTGCGCCGAGTTCAGCCAGAAAGACCTCAAGCACCCGTGCCGCATGGTGCCGCTTGGCATCCGCTCCCGCCTGATGGCCTCTGGAGATGAGCGCGATTTCAGTCCGCGAAACCTGTCGCACCTGGAAATCCAGCAACCCGGCACGCTCCTCGATCACCGTCGTGATCGCCAGCGGCGACACCGTCACGATGCCGTGGCTCCTGCCTGGCAAGTGCAACACATCGTCATCACGCCCATGCACGGTCAGCACGGGGAGCGTCGACCCGCAGGCGCAGCGCCGCGAGTGCAATGTCACCCGATCGGGAAGCACATAGCGCAGTAGCGGCTGAACGTGGTTCGCAAGATTGGTCAGTAGCACGGTGTCTCCCTCGACATCCAGTGGGACCGGACTCCCATGCCGATCGAGTGGCTCGAGGATGACCCAATCCGCGTTCAGATGCAGCGCGCCCTCGGAGCACTCGAAGGCGGTCGAAAGGAACTCGGAGGAGCCATAGCTGTTCCGGACCCGGCAGCCGAAAGAGCATTCAATGAACTCACGCGTGGCCCGGCTCAGGGTCTCGCCGCCGACCCAGATCTCCTGCGGCGTCGCATCGAGGTGGCCATCGCGATGCTCCTGGGCGAGCTGCAGCGCAACGCTCGGAAAGGTCGCGATCACGATCGGATCGAGCGCCTCGAGGGCCTGCCTGAGGCGTGGCATCGGCTGCAGAAATGACACATCATGCAAGCGCTGCGAAAACCACGGATTCAATTGCCGCAGGCGCTTGGCCGAAACCGTGCTCGCGTAATGTTCTTCCGTGGCGCCGATCAACACCAGGTTGCGCTGCAACCCTGCGCCAGCGGGAAGCGACATCGCCCAGCGCATGAACGGGCCACGAACCGCCTCTAGCGCATCGTATGCGGCCATCGCCGCCGCATCCTGCACGAAGATTCCCGGCTCACCGCTGGTTCCGGAACTCTGCCACACGACGTAGCGCCCCCGGTAGGTGTCTGCGATGCGCTCGGGCCTGCTGACGAAGCTGCGCAGCTCGTCAAGACGGATGCTTGAATCCGTGACCCAATCGTCGAATTGCCGCATCAGCCGATCGCGATGCGCGATAGGCAGATCCTGCAAGCGCGCAGATGCTGGATCGAATCCTCGCAACCACTTCCGGTAGAGCGGCGAGCGCGTCACGCAAGTCTGAAGCAAACGCGCGAGTCGTCGCGCGCGCACGCGTTGCAGGCGATCGGGCTCAAGGAGGCCGCCGCAGGCGACCTGAATAGTTGTGGCAGTCGCCTGCGTCGGATCAAAACATGCGTACATGGTCGCAACGCTGGAGCTTATACATCCCGACGCCGGCGTGCCGGCATTGGCGCCGCGGGAACCGCGCGAAACGATGATGACCGCCAACTCGCGCCGCGGCAAGGCCGCAACAAAATCGTTGTCCACCGAATTTGCTCTGGCGCGGTATTGCCGCACGCCAGCGTGCCGCGTGCGCGATCGTGATGCGTGTCAACGCTGCCGGCGGATCGCATGAATAGAGTTGATCCTGGTGCGGCCGCTGAACAGGCGAGGTCGCCGCAACGGAGATCGCGATGACCACGAAAACGCGACGGTGCAAGGGCGTGTACCCCGGTGCGCGAGCCGGTGCCTCGCCGTGACAAGCCCGGAGGCTTTGAAGCGGCAACCGCGCCGAACTCCAGTGCTGCTGGCCGCGGTGACCTACCTGGCGATCTGGATCGCCGCGGCGATCTCGCCGGTCGATCGCTTCGACTGGCTGCTCGAGAATCTCCTGGTGTTCGCGCTGATCGCCGCGTTGCTCGCCAGTTACGGGCGGTTCCCCTTGAGCAATGCATCGTACCTTTGTGTGCTCGCGTTCCTGGCGATGCACGCCGTCGGCGCGCACTACACCTACGCCGCCACCCCCTTCGGTTTCGCTGTCGCAGGGCTGCTGGGATTCACGCGCAATCACTACGACAGGCTTGCGCACTTCGCGTTCGGCTTGCTGTTTGTCTACCCGGTGCGCGAAGTGCTGATGCGCACGAGCAATCTGCGCAGTGCGCGCCTTGCCTTCGTCACCGTCGCGATGCTGCTGGCGTTCAGCGCCGGCTACGAACTCATCGAGTGGTGGGTCGCGTTGATCGTCGATCCCCATGCTGCCTACGCGTACCTGGGAACGCAGGGCGACGTGTTCGACGCGCAAAAGGACGAGAGCTGGGCCCTCGTCGGCGCATGCGGCGGTGTGGCGCTGCTCAGCAGCGTCGCGCGTTGCCGCGCTCGCCACAAGCCGCATTGACCGGCGTTACGGCCGGTCGGCCCGATTCAGCTCGAAGCGTGCGCGATCAACTCCCCGCGGGCATCGAGCGTGACCCGCGTTCCGAGCGGCGCGCTTTGCCAATCCAGGATCGACCTCAGGGCCTCGCGGTCGGCGGCGTCGGCGCGCTGCAGCCGCAGGCGGCGGATTCGGTAGGGCCGCAGCGTCAATGCCATCAGCGCGCCGTCGGCGACGCGACAGCGCGCCAGGTAAGCGACCGCGAGGTCGCCACGGTACGCGGCGTAGCCATGAATCCCTTCGTAGTCGTTGATGAAGTCACCGCATCCGTACAGGATCAGCCGATCACGGTAGATCTCGATGCCCTTGGCGTGATGGCTGGAATGGCCGTGCACCAGATCGAATCCGGCGTCGTCGACCAAGGCGTGCGCGAGTTCGCGCTGCCACGGCTCGATCCTGTAGCCCCAGTTGCCGCCCCAGTGCAGCGATGCGACGAGCACGTCGCCGGGCTGCCTACGCTCGCGCACGCGTTGCGCGATGCGTGCCACCGTCGTGGCCGATGGCTCGAGCAACTCGACGCCGTGCGTGTTGGCGCGAGCACGCCAGTGCTCCGGGATTCCGCTGTCGGTCAGGCCGAAGCCGAAGACCAGCACGCGCACCGAGAGCGCCACGGCCAGAATCGCCGGCGCGGCCGCTTCGCTCGCGTCATTGCCAGCACCGGCGTGGGCGATCCCGTCCGCATCAAGGGCATGCAAGGTCTCACGCAGTCCTGTGCGCCCCCAGTCGAGCGCGTGGTTGTTCGACAGCACGCAGCAATCCACCGCGAGCGCTTGAAGGCATCCCGCGTTCGCCGGATGCATGCGGTAGAGCACGTCCTTGTCCGCTGGTGTCTGGCTGGTCGTGATGCTCGTCTCCAGGTTCATGATGCGAATTGCGGCGGCCTGTTTGCCGAGCTCCGCGATCGCGTCACCCCAGAGATCGTCAAACCCGATGGGGGCTTCGATGGCACCACTCACGCGCTGCGCCAGCGCGACGTAGTCCTTCGCTGAGCGAACGTAGCGCTCATACAGCTGTGGGTCGGATGGGTGTGGCAGGATCTGATCGATGCCACGCCCCAGCATGGCATCGCCGAGCAGCGCGATGGTGATCTCGTCGGGCGATGCCATCGATTCCGGCTTCCCGCGCCCGCCGGTGTCAGCGCGGCGGCACTTGCAAGTGGGTGCGGAACCACGCACTGGCCGAGCGCGCCACTTCGTCGAGTGCACCGGGTTGCTCGAACAGGTGCGTCGCACCGACGACGATGCGTAATTCGCAGAGACCGTGCAAATGGCTCGCGGCCTGCTCGTTCAACGCAAGCACCTCCGGGTCGAGCCCGCCGACGATCAAAAGCGTCGGTGCGCGCACTCGATCGAGCCAGGCCACCGCGAGATCGGGTCGGCCGCCTCTCGAAACCACGGCACCGATGCTACGCGTCCGCTGCGCGGCGACCTGTAGCGCAGCGGCGGCCCCGGTCGACGCGCCGAACAAGCCTACGCGCAGACCTGCGGTGTGCGCTTGCGCGCCCAGCCAATCGACGACGTCGAGCAGGCGTCGCGCAATCAAATCGATGTCAAAGCGCAACGCACGCGTGCGCACGTCGATCGCCTCCTCGTCGGGCGTGAGCAGATCGAACAGCAAGGTGCTGAGACCCGCCGCGTTGACCTTGCGTGCCACCTCGCGGTTGCGCGGGCTCAGCCGGCTGCTGCCGCTGCCGTGGGCGAACACGACGATACCCACGGCGCCCGGCACGAGCGCAAGATCGCCACGCAAGTGCTCGCCTGCTGCGGGGATCCAGACTTCTTCGATATCCATGCGACCTCGATCATCGACGCGCGCGGCAACACCCCTGCGCCGCGCCGCCATCATGATCCGCGCGCCGTTTGCGTGCCGTGCACCAGATCAACATCGCAGGCACGTCGGTGGGGTGGATAAACCGCCTTCGAAGGGTCCCTAATGTTCACCAGGACCGTCGACTTCGTAAGATACCGGGGGCCATCAGAGCGAGGGACGCGTGGAACGCGACTGCACCGGCGAGATCACGTTCGGCTTCGTCGCGCCGGGCACCGATCGGCTCGCACCCGTCGACGGTCCCGGTCCGGTCGAGAGTCCCGATCAAGCTACGGCTGATAACGCTGCAAGCGCAGACCCGTAGGTTGACGACCCGCATCGATCCCGACGGCGGGGTGGCGTGCGAGCAGCGCATTGCAGCTCGGCCTGAAGTCGGTCGATCACGTCGCGCGCGACCGGCCGGCACGCTGTGCCGGTGCATGGCTCTGACAGAAGTGCGTACCAGGCACGGCTGGGAGCCGCGCGGACTGCAGCGCCGTCCGGCTCAGGCGGACACCTGGATATCGATGTGCGCCTGCGTCGGGCTGTCGAGCACGCCATTGCCCGCGCCGTCGATGAACGTATTGTTGGCCGTGCCCAGCGGCGACTGCGGCATCAACGTGAACGTCAAGCGCCATGTGCCTGCCTTATCCACCCCGGCGGGCATGGTCTGGTTTTTCAGCTGCCAGACCATGCCATAGGTGAAATTGCCGGCGCCCGTGACCTCGGGCATCAGGTAACCGGTGTTGGCGATCGCGGTAGGGATGCCGGTTACCCGGCACCCCCCGCACAGATCCGTACGTGCCCAATTAAGGCATACGGCTCCTACCTTGAGTTCTGACGGCGAGCCGGTCTTCCGGCCAAGGATGTTGCACATGTGGGGGCGGGAGCCATTCGGCGGCGAGCCGGTCCATTCTCGTCCACGTGACGCCGGCCTTCTGACTGCGACGTTCCAGAGAGCGACGCCAGAGCAGGAGGACATGGTGCCGGTACGCGCAGATGGCCTGCGAGTTGGTGGGCACCGCGTGGTAGGCGAAGTAGCCGGTCACCACCGAGCGTAGCCAGTCTCCCTGTTCCGGGATACGGGCATGGCGCCGTTGGAGCAAACCCTCCTTGACTGCCCGAAGTGCTGCGCGCATGCGGTCACGCCGCGTGTGCCGACGCAGCAGGAATGCACCCCGCCGCGATCGGCCACAGATGAACGTGAACCCCAGGAAGTTGAACGTCGACGGTTTGCCCAGACCCTTGCGCCGCCGGTGCTCGATCGCGTAGCGGCCGAACTCCAGCAACTGGGTCTTTTCCCCATGCAGTTCGAGCGTGAAGCGCGCGAACCGCTCCCGCATCGCGTCCCAGAACCGACGCGCATCGGCTTCGTGCTCGAAGCCGACGACCAAATCGTCGGCGTATCGCACGACGATCATGTCGCCGGACGCTTCGCGCCGTCGCCATTGCTGCGCCCACAGGTCGAAGACGTAGTGCAGGTACACGTTCGCCAGCAACGGTGAGATCACCGCGCCTTGCGGCGTGCCTTGCTGCACTGCGCTCCAGTTCCCGTCTTCCAGAACGCCGGCCGTGAGCCATTTGCTCACCAGCCGGACGATACGCTCGTCGCCGATCCGGTGCTTGACGAAGCGCAGCAACCATTCGTGATTGACCGCGTCGAAGAAGCCCTTGATGTCGGCATCGAGAACCCAGTTCACCCGCTTGCCCTTGATCGCCACGCACAGGGCGTCCAATGCGTCGTGCTGCCCGCGCCCGGGCCGGAACCCGTACGAAAACCCGAGGAAGTCTTCCTCGTAGATCGCATTGAGCACGGCGACGACTGCACGCTGAACGATCTTGTCTTCCAGCGCGGCAATGCCCAGCGGACGCTGGCGACCATCCGGCTTCGGAATGAACCGTCGTCGAACAGGCAGCGCCCGGTACCCGCCGCAGTGGATGCGAGCATGAAGGTCGCCGAGGCGCTCTTCAAGTCCTTGCTCGTAGTCCTGCCACGTGACCCCGTCCACTCCGGGCGCGGCACGGCGCTTGAGCGCCAGGAACGCATCACGGAGCAGATCCGCGGTGACGTGGTGCAGCAGGGAGGTGAACTGTTGCTTCTTCCTCAGCCTTGCGGCTTGCCGTACGCGATCGAGCCCCTGGGACACGCTTGCCCGGCTCTGAGTCCGGCGCGTGCGGGAGTCTTCCACGTTCCCCTTGGTCCCCGCCCTTGGCTCCACCCACTCCGCCGCCGGCACGCCGGCCTTGTTCGCAGGCTTCGTCGCTACTACGACGGGGTCTGACTTCTCCAGCCCGTGCGTCATCGGCTACGGCTCCTCGCCTTCCCGATGCGGACCGCGGGGCCATGACAGGCGCCGACGGCCAGGCTGGAGATCTCCCGGTTCCCGAGCAAGGAGCGTGCGTGCGTGCCAGGTTCTGCGACCACGCCGGGTCGGTCGTGCGCTTGCGATGGCGCGCGCGGCCGTGTTGCCTTCCGTGAATCGGACGACGTCGGCACCCGGATCAAAAATTCTTTCGCGGCTCAATGGCTGGCCTGTCGGTCTCCCCTGTCAACGCTTCACTGCACACCTCGCGGTGTACATTGCATGACTCGGGGCCAGAGTGATTTCGCTATTTCTTCCCTGTATTGAACTTTCATCAACTACGATCTACCGGCTTGCGCTGGCGCACTAGCTACATACGCGTACTGAACGGGCATTACAGGCCAATTTCATATACATATCAGCCCCCGGCAATGGGCGGCCAGATCGCCAGCACATCGCCCTCAGTGAGGGCCTGGGTGGCGCGCATTTGCGGTGCAATGTAAGTGCCGTTAACCAGCACCAGATGCACCAGTTTGACTGGCAACCGGAATTGTTCGACCACCTGGTCAATGCGCGTGCCGGGTGCCAGCTCAAGCTCAACCACATTGGTATAGCGCGATTGAACCGGCAGGAAATCGGTCAGCGAAGCGTACAACTTGAGGGTTATCTTCATCGGCACCACTCTTTGTTCCGGTTCCACATCATTCCTGCCCGGCCTCCAGCCGCAAACCATGCCATGGCAAGACACAACGACCGCAAGGCTTTTGAAGTGGACTACCGCCGCCGCTCATCCTGCGCACCCGACCAATCGCCTTGGGCCTGCGCGGTCGCCAGGTAGGCGGGCATCAATTGGGTTGGGTCGTTGATCAGCGTGTCCTTCCACGCGCCGAGCTGGACCCGCCCCTCAATCAAACCGCGCATCGCACCAACGTGGTCGGTCAAGCCGATGGCCGTGGCACCGATGAGTCGGTCAGCACCGAACTGTAGTGACAGGTAGCGGTAGTTGGCTTCATCCGCAAGTTCAACGCCCTGCCCGCCCGCCTGCCCCTGCCACTGTCCAAAGGAGCAGGAAATCAGTCCAAGCGTGTCAAGCACGTTCATTGCCAGACTGCCAACAAAGCGGGTGTCGCCACCAGCCATGTTCAGCGCGGCGATACGCCCCTGCTCCACGGCGTTGGGCTGTATGGCATTGATCTGGCGCTCCCCAGTCAGGCAGTCGCGCGATGAAGTCACATCGCCGGCGGCAAAAATTCCCGGCACATTCGTGCGCATGTGCTCGTCGACAACAATGCCGCCCTCAATGGCAATGCCGCTACCCGCGAGGAAGTCAACCCCCGGCTTGACGCCGACGGCGCTCAAGTAAACATCGGCCGCCAGCGTCTCGCCGGTCGTCAACGTCACCTTGAGGGCATCGCCATCACGATCAATACGTGCCGCCTGGGTTTTACCCAGGACACGCACACCTTGAGATTCGCACCATTGGCCGATCATTTCGCTGGCCTTGACCGGCATCATGCGCGATACCATGCGACCGCTTCGCACCAGAATGGTCAGTTGGGCACCACGCGCGATCAGCGCTTTGATGATGATGCAGCCGACAAACCCCGCGCCCATCTGAACCACCCGCGCACCGGGTTTGACCGCCGCCACGATGGCGCGCGCGTCGGCCAGTGTCCAGCACGTGTGGACACCGGGTAGATCAATGCCTTCAATCTTCTCTCTACTGGGCACCGATCCGGTCGCGATCAGCAAGCGGTCGTAGGGCAGGACGCGACCGTCGGCAAGCTGCACCGATGCGCCGGTCGCGTTGACAGCGCTGGCCCGAACTTTTTCCAGGTTGATTCGCAGCTTGCGGTAGTGCTCGGGGTCAACGCGCAGTCGCGCGCCGGGCTCCTCGATCTGATTGGCCAGCAGGTAAGGAATGGCCATGCGCGAATAGGGCACCTCACCCTCTCCATCGATGATGGTGATCGTGGCGTTGGCATCGATCTTGCGCAGCGCTTCTGCGGCCGTAATGCCGGCCGGACCGGCACCGAGGATGACGTGGTGAGTCATGTTGATTTCTCCAGAAAAAAGCGGCCTCTGGGACCGCTTGATTGATTGTTTCTTGGCTGTGGTTGCGGGAGCAGCTCACAATGTGGCCCGCCCTAAAACCGGCCCCATTACCCATTACCCAATTACAAACTCAGGCGTTCTTTGGTCACCGCTGTAGGACGGCCTTCAGGGTCCCAGCCACGGGCCTGGTAGTACAGCGGCAGCATGGTGGCCAATTCGTTGAATTTGCCTTTGGCCGGGCCGGTTTTGCAAGCGCCATCGACCGAAGTCAGACGCGCCGGCAGGCTGTCATCGGCTTTGGTCAAACCGGCCCGGTTATTGAACTCGCGCTCCATGTTCCAGATGCGCTCGCCGATCAGCGCCAGTTCGTCAATGGTGTACTGC